>Ga0302326_10000279_pt1 | contig 149337 bp, 122 predicted proteins | sample Palsa_T0_3_FD_202264 | JGI IMG/M metagenome (GOLD analysis project Ga0302326, IMG submission 202264) | Peat permafrost microbial communities from Stordalen Mire near Abisko, Sweden - Palsa_T0_3 | ecosystem: Environmental > Terrestrial > Soil > Palsa > Peat permafrost | place: Sweden: Abisko... | reverse complement strand
GCGCCGGTAACTGATAGCAAAGTATTTTTTAAATTTGGGCGTCGCGGCGCACCGCCCACCCGATCACATTTCGGGAGGGGCGAGCGCCGCGAGTCCCTGAACATCTGGGAGATAAATTGACGCGATTTCGACTTTAAGAATGTATCTTGCGGCATGGCAGCGGCCATGCAACAAGTTTTCCAGAGAACCGTTATTCTTAACAGAGCAAAATGCCAACGGAAGCGTCTCAGGGTGCATGTCACTTTTTAGCAGCGCCGTAGGCGCGACCTATTTGTAGATCACCGCCTCCTCTAAAGAGCAAAGCCTCGTAGAGGCGACATCTGCCCTGGCTCCGCCCCGGATATGCCGCTTCCTACGGAGCTAATTATCCATTGGATGTCGTTGATCTACAAAGAGTTCGCTCCTAGCGGAGCTGCGAATCAGAGCGCCCCGTCCAAAAAGTGAGATGCGCCCATCGCCCCAAACGAATTCTTTCGGCCAGGTCAAAAGGGTTGTACCCTCAAAGCGGAATTTTGAATACGACAATCTCACAAACGACCTCGAAAGCAAGGGACTCGGAAGCTTTGCAGGTGGCGGGCGTTTGCGCGCTTCTCGTGCTGGCGGTTTGGGGGGTGTTTGGACAGACGGCGGGGTTCGGCTTCGTCAATTATGATGATAACTTATATGTGTACGAGAACCCGATAGTGCAAAAGGGGTTGACCTGGCAGGGCGCGCGCTGGGCGGCCACTTACAAGGGGATAGGGCATTGGCATCCTTTGACGTGGCTGTCGCACATGGCGGATTGCCAGGTGTTTGGCCTGTGGGCTGGCGGCCATCATTTGACGAATGTGGCGCTGCACGCGGTGGCGGCGGTGCTTTTGTTTCTAGTCCTGCGCTCGATGACGGGGGCTTTGTGGCGGAGCGCTTTTGTGGCGGCGCTGTTTGCGATCCATCCGCTGCGGGCGGAGTCGGTGGCGTGGATCGCGGAGCGCAAGGACGTGTTGAGCGGGGTGTTCTTTATGTTGACGCTGTGGGCCTATGTGCGTTATGCGCGGCAGCCTTCCGGTCTGCGTTACGCGGCGGTGACGATTCTCTTCGGCCTGGGCCTTTTGTGCAAAAACATGCTGGTGACGCTGCCCTTTGTGCTGCTGTTGCTGGACTATTGGCCGCTGGCGCGTTTCCACAATCCGCGGCAGTTCCTCAGTTTGGCGTGGGAAAAGATTCCGCTTTTGCTGCTTTCAGCCGCGTCGTGCGTTGGGACAGTGTATGCGTCGGAAAAGATCTCGGCGCTCGACAGGAAACCTTTCGCGGAATGTGTGGCGAACGCCTTGGTGTCCTGCGTGATCTATTTGCGGCAGATGGTTTTTCCGGCGGGATTGGCCATTCCTTACCCTTTTGCCCAAAATGGCACGCCGATTTGGAAGGTTGGCGCGGCGGTGGCCGTGTTGGCTGGAGTTACGGCAGGCGCCGTGGCGTGCCGGAAGAAGCGGCCTTTTCTCCTGATGGGCTGGCTCTGGTATTTGGGGATGCTGGTTCCTGTCATTGGAATCGTTCAAATATCCTACTACGCCCATGCGGATCGCTACACGTATCTGCCGGGGATCGGTCTGGCCATCGCGGCGACTTGGGCGGTGGCGGATTGGAGCGCGAAGTGGCGGCGCCAGCGGATGGAATTGGGAGCTTTGATGTTGGCGGTCGTGGGCGCGTTGGCGGTGTGCGCGCACGTCCAGACTTCGTACTGGAGAGACGGCGAATCACTGTGGACGCACACGCTGGCTTGCACCACGGGAAATCTCCTGGCCCGCGTGCTCCTAGGCCAGTTCCGAATGGATGAAGTCATCGCCCAATACCGCAAAGTCTTGGAGATCGCGCCGGATGATGTGAAAACGCTCAACAACCTGGGCAATGCCCTGGCCAAGAGGGGCGCGGACGACGAAGCCCTGGCGCAATTCCAAAAAGCCCTGAAAATCCAACCCAACTTCGCCGACACCCACTTGAACCTTGGCAATCACTTCCTGCACAGCAACCCTGCGCAAGCCATCGCCGAGTACCGCAAGGCCTTGGAATTATCGCCCAATAACCCGGACATCCTCAACAACCTGGGCAAAGCCCTGGCCTCGACAGGAGCGGACGACGCGGCCATCGCGGAATACAGAAAGGCCTTGGAACTCCAGCCTAATGACGCCAACCTCCACTACAACCTGGGCAATCGCCTTCTCAAGCAAGGCAAACTTGATGAAGCGGCCGCGCATTTCCGCAAGGCGGTGGAAATCAACCCCAACGACGCGGGCGCCCGCAACAACCTGGGCCGGGCGCTCTTGTTGAAAGAAGATGCTGAAGGGGCCATGGCCTGCTTCGAAAAAACCACCGCCATGAGTCCGGACCCTTTGGCAAGATGGGACAGTCTTGGCCAAGGTTTCCTGCAACAACAGCATCCGGCGGAAGCTATTATGTGCTTTCGTCAGGCTGACCAATTGAGCGGGGGCCGCAATCCGGTGATTCTTCGCGCCTTGGCCGCGGCTTATGCGGCGGAAGGGAGTTACGGGCCGGCGACGGACGCCGCCCGGCGCGCCTTGAACCTGGCGGTGGCGCAGAAAATGGACGCGCTGGCCGCCACGCTACACAAGGAAATCAAGCTTTATGCAACGAACACGGCGCCGCAGCTTAAGTCCACTCATTTCTGACACAACTTTTCACCACGAAGGACACGAAGATCACGAAGAAAAAGCGACCAGAAAGGCTTATTCAATACTTCGTGTCCTTCGTGGTGGAAATTGGGTTGCGGCTGGCCGCGCTGTGGAATTTGTCATCCTACATATCGCTTTTCCCTTTTCGCCGGGGCGGTTCGCCTCTATGCTGTATGTGGAGCGATTCGCATAATGGACGCCGCACACATAAGAAATTTTAGCATCATTGCCCATATTGATCATGGGAAGACAACGCTTTCGGACCGGCTGCTCCACCGCACGGGCACGGTGGCCACGCGGGAAATGGGGGAGCAAATGCTCGATTCCATGGACCTGGAAAAGGAACGCGGCATCACCATCAAGGCCCATCCCGTCACCATGCGCTATGAAGCCAGGAATGGCGAAGTCTATGAACTGAACCTCATTGACACGCCCGGACACGTTGATTTTTCTTACGAAGTTTCCCGCAGCCTGGCTGCGTGCGAAGGGGCGCTGCTGATCATTGACGCCGCCCAGGGTGTCGAGGCCCAAACGGTGGCCAACGTGCATCTGGCGATGAAGCAGAATCTGACGATCATCCCCGTCATCAATAAGATTGACCTGCCGCACGCCGACGTGGCGGCGACCAAAAAGCAAATGGAGGACATTCTGGCCATCCCGAGCGAGCACGCCATCCTGGCCAGCGCCAAGGAAGGCATCGGCATTGACGACATCCTGGAGGCCATCGTGGCGCGCATCCCGGCGCCCACAGCGACCGGGGCGGTCAGTGTGCAGGCGTTGGGGTTTGATTCTTATTTTGACACTTACAAAGGCGTCGTCACGCACGTGCGCGTGTTCAACGGGGAACTGCACGCGGGCATGCAGGTGCAATTACTGCATTCGGGCAAGACGATTGAGGTCAAGGAGGTTGGCAGTTTCAATCCCAAGCCTTACGTGCGCGAGAAATTGGAGGCGGGCGAAACGGGCTACATGACGGCCAACATCAAAAGCCCCAAGGACGTCAAGATGGGCGACACCATCACCGACGCGCGCAATCCTTCGGGCGTGCTGCCGGGATTCAAGGAAATTCATCCGATGGTGTTCAGCGGATTGTATCCGATCAACACGGCGGATTACGAGCATCTCAAGGCCAATCTGGGCAAATTGCAATTGAACGACTCGGCTTTTGTGTATCAGGCGGAGAGTTCCGTCGCGCTGGGCTTTGGTTTTCGGTGCGGCTTTCTGGGTCTGCTGCACTTGGAGATTGTCCAGGAGCGGCTGCGGCGCGAATACGACATGGACATCATCGCCACCTATCCGAGCGTGGTCTATCGGGTGGTGATGACCGACGGCACGGTCAAGGAGATTGACAATCCGGCCTTTCTGCCCGAACCCAATTACATCGAACGGATCGAAGAACCGATGGTTTTTTCCTTTGTCATCTGCCCCAACGAATACATCGGCGACATCATGGCGTTGCTGGCGGAGAAACGCGGGGAGGCCGATCACACCGAAACGCTGGACGCGCGGCGGGTGATGTTGACGAGCACGCTGCCGCTGGCGGAAATTTTGATTGACTTTCACGACCGCATCAAGAGCATCACCCGCGGCTTCGGCTCGATGGATTACGAGCACGCCGGCTACCAGGCCTCGGACATGGTCAAGCTGGACATGCTGGTCAACGGAGAATCGGTGGATGCCTTTTCGTGCATCGTGCATCGCGCCAAGGCGGAGAGCAGGGGACGCGCCCTGGCGGCCAAGCTCAAGGAAGTCATTCCGCGCCAGCAATACCAGGTCGCCATCCAGGCCGCCATCGGCGGCAAGGTCATCGCGCGCGAGACCGTCAGCGCCTTGCGCAAAGACGTCACCGCCAAATGTTACGGCGGCGATATCACGCGCAAACGCAAATTGCTGGAAAAACAAAAAGAAGGGAAAAAGCGGATGAAATCCTTCGGCTCGGTCAACATTCCCCAGGAAGCCTTCATTGAAGTGCTCAAAGCCTGATCCACTATGAATTTACGATGGTTCCTTTCCAGCACCGTCCGGCAAGCCACGGACATGCGCAAACACGTCCAAAAACTGCTCGATTCCCAGCGCGACATCCTTTCGCCCCAGGCCATTTCCGCCATCGAGGCCGCCCTCAAGGAAATCAAGGCGGCCGTTCACGGGGGCGCGGATAACGCGGTGTTGCAAAAGCAAATGGAGTCCCTGGAAAAAACCGCCACCAAATGGATCAAGCCCTATCCGTACGCCGAATGGCGGGACAACGTGGAGGTTTTTCTGGTCGCCATTGTGGTGGCGATGGGCATCCGCACCTTTTTCCTGCAACCGTTCAAGATTCCCACCGGCTCGATGCAGCCGACGCTCTTCGGGGTGAGAACGGTGGATTTGCGGCCCGATCCAAACTTCAGAATGCCGGGGTTTTTCGCGCGGGCGTTCGACCTGGCGGTGCATGGGACCATTTACCACCAGATCATAGCGCCGCAAGACGGCGAAGTGGTGCGGCTGGGGCCGTTGGAGCACGTGTTGCGTTTCATCAATCGCCAGACTATCTGGGTGCAATACGGCGGCTCGGGCATGGACGTGCCGTTGACGATCTGGTTCGGGCCGGACGACGCCAAGAACCAGTACGACGCCGGGCTGACGCGGCCGTATCTGTTTCGCAAAGGCGAGCCAATCGTTTGTTTCAAAGAAACCACGGGGGACCATCTTTTCGTGGATCGGCTCACGTATAATTTCCGGCCCCCGCACCGCGGCGAAATTATTGTTTTCATGACCAAGGGCATCGAGGAAATTCCCAATCAGGACCAATTCTACATCAAGCGCCTCATTGGTTTGGGCGGCGAGACAGTCAGCATCGGCGACGACCGGCACGCGCGCATCAACGGCCGGCGGCTGGACGCCTCCACGCCGCACTTTGAAAACGTCTATGGATTTGATCCGCGCGCAGAACCGCAGGACAGCCGCTACAGCGGGCACATTCTGCAAAGGGACGAGCGCAGTTGGCTGAAAACGCCGCAGGACACCATCAAAGTGGATGCCAGGCATTTTTTGGTTTTCGGCGACAACACGGTCAACAGTTTGGATTCGCGTTATTGGAGGGAATTGCCGGAAGACAACGTGATCGGGAAGTCCTTTTTCGTCTATTGGCCGATCAGCAGCCGGTTCGGCTGGGGGCAGCAATAGGAAGATGCCTGATCCTGAGTCATCAGACCTCATCCCGGCCTTGATTATCAAGGGTTGCCAGAGTTTAGAGAAGCGGCGCGGTGGGAGGAGCTTCGCGCAATGGATTCCGCGCCTTGACGCCCATGGCCGCAAAATGTTCCACGTCAGCCGCCAGCACTTCCAGTCCTTGCAACTCTGCGACCGCCGCGTGCAGGCCATCGCCAAACGGAACCGTCTTTCCTTTGCTGCGCGCCAGAAAAAGCAGAGTGCCCGCCCGCTCGCAAACGGCCCGCGTCAGGGGTTTGGAAGGCAGATCGAGAGACTCCCAGAACTCCCGCCAACGCTTGCGTTTGCTTTCGTCTTTGAGAGGCTGGCCCGCCAGATACTCGGCCACCGTCGCATCGCAGATGTGAACTTCCTCGGCATCTTGAAGCCAGTCGCCAAGATCAAACCTCCGGCGCTCGGCTTCGATGAGGATGGAGGTGTCAATGAGAAATTTCACTCAGCGCGGTCCACGGACTTGATGGCGGCGGCAATGTCTCGGGCGGTGGCCTTGTCCAGTGGTTTGCGGTTTTTCCAACGGCGGGCAAATTCAGCGCCGCTTAATGGCTTGGCGCGCGGCTGAATATCCGCGACGGTTTCGCCATGCTGGGTTAGCTCGACGGCGCGGTGTCCATGAATCACCGCGCCAAGGATGCGCCCGGTGTCTCTGCGCAATTCTGTCAGTGTCGCCTTCATGGGTGAAAAGTGCATACTTTTCAATTCAAACGCAAGTCAAAAATGCGATCATGTTTTGAAAGGCCGCAACGACAGAAGTTCGGCGGAATATAAACGAACTTTACCGCCCTTTTACTGAACTGCCTCGCAAGTCATTGATTTATAATGGAGCGGGTGAAGGGAATCGAACCCTCGTGTGAAGCTTGGAAGGCTTCCGTTCTACCATTGAACTACACCCGCAACCATGCGCCTCATATCCTACCGCCCGGTCTTGCGTTGTCAATCCTTCTCCCTGTATTCTCCCGCCTGATGAATTCCTTGCTCGTAACGGGTGGACGTGTGGTGGACCCCTCGCAACGGCTCGATGCCGTGGCAGATGTCCTGATCCTGGATGGAAAAATCAGCGCGGTGGGCGCGGATCTGGCCGCCAAGGCGCCCGCCCAAACTCCTCGATTGGACGCCTCGGGGATGGTCGTTTGCCCCGGGTTGATTGATCTCCACGCCCACTTGCGCGAACCGGGACAATCAGCCAAGGAAACCATCGCCAGCGGCACGGCGGCGGCGGCGCGCGGCGGTTTTACGTCGGTGGTCTGCATGCCCAATACTTCTCCGGCCATAGACAATGCCGGGACAGTGGCCCTGATCCACGAGCGCGCGCAACGCGAGAGCAAGATCAATGTGTTCGTCGCCGGCGCCATTACGCGCAACATCGCGGGCGAGGAATTGGCGCCCATCGGCTCGCTCAAGGCGGCCGGGGTCATCGCCATCACCGACGACGGCCATTGCGTGCAAAACAACGAGTTGATGCGCCATGCGCTGGAATACGCGCGCATGTTCGATCTGCCGGTCATGGATCATTGTCAAGACTACTCCATCGTGACTGACGGCGTGGTGCATGAAGGTTACTGGAGCGCGGTGCTGGGGTTGCGCGGCTGGCCGGCGGCGGGGGAGGAATTGATGGTGTCGCGCAACATTCTGCTGGCGGAAATGACGGGCACACCGGTGCATTGCCAGCATTTAAGCTCGGCCCGGAGCGTGCAACTGCTGCGCGAGGCCCGGAAACGCGGCGTGCCGGTCTCCGGCGAAGTTTGTCCGCATCATTTCACGCTGACCGACACGGTGCTGGCGGGCAGCGATCCATTTTGGGAGACCGACGGCAAAAACATTCTCCTCAACGGCGGCGCGCGTCCGCGCTGGCCCTCTTATGACACCAATTTCAAAATGAACCCGCCGTTGCGCTCGGCGGCGGACCGCGAAGCGCTGCTGGAGGGGTTGGTGGATGGAACAGTGGAGATCATCAGCAGCGACCATGCGCCGCATTGCGATTACGAGAAAGAAGTCGAGTTTGATTACGCCCCGTTCGGCATCGTCGGATTCGAGACCGAATTGGCGTTGTCGTTGATGGCGCTCTATCACTCCAAGAGGACGTCGCTTTCAGATTTGATCGCCAAATTCACGGTGGCGCCGGCGCGTTTGTTGCGGCTGTCCAACAAGGGCAGCTTGCGCGCGGGCGCGGACGGGGACGTGACCATCATGGATGTGGACCGCGAATGGGTCTTTGACGTGGCGGAGTCCGCCAGCAAGTCGCGCAACAGCCCGTTTGGCGGCTGGCGGCTCAAAGGCAACGCGGCCGCGACGATTGCCAACGGGGTGATCGCGTGGGCGGAGGAGAGTGTTTTTTCCTAATCTTAAATTTTGTTGCGCGAAGGGTGATGATGAGGCACTGTGTGTGAGTTGGAAAGGAAACCCTATGAAACGAGTATTATCTGTCCTGTTTGCGTGTTGCGTGGTTGGAACCTTGTTCGCGGCCGATTCAACCTGGCTGACGAGTGTGCCCGAGGCCAGGGCCAAAGCCGAAAAGGAAAAGAAACTGGTGTTGCTGGATTTCACCGGTTCGGACTGGTGCCCTTGGTGCATAAAGCTGCACACGGAGGTATTTTCCAAACCGGAATTCGCCGACTACGCCAAAAAGAATTTGGTGTTGGTGAAAGTTGATTTTCCCCGTAATAAACCGCAATCCGACGAGTTGAAGGCCGCCAACAAGGCCTTGTTTGAAAAATATGAGATACCGGCTTACCCGACTTTGGTGGTGTTGAAACCCGACGGCACGGTGGTGTGGAAACAGGTTGGTTACCCTAACGATGGCAAAGAAAGCCCGCTTTCCACAGTAATCGCCAAATTGGACGAGGCGAAAACCAAATAAAGCAAAGCGGCGGCGCGGCGATCCGCAAATTCCAGCGCGCCCAACCCGCCTCGGGGTGTGAGGAGTTGGCGTGCGGCACGGGCTGGGCGCCAGGCCGGCTTTATGAGCGTAGTTCGCGCGAAAAGGGTGTTGGATCTTCGACAGATTCGCCATTGCCGAAAGCTTAAGGCGAGGATATTTTTCTGGCATGAAAATGGTTACGAAACAGGAGGCAGTACAGGGATTCGACCTGATTGCCGCTTTGGCTCACGCCGGCGAAACGATCGTGGTCACCCATGATGGCAAACCGTGGATCAAGCTTGGACCGGCGCTCAAACCAAAACCGGGCAAATCCGTTGCAGCCTTCAAAGGCCGCCTCAGCCGCATCTCACAAAAGCCGATCCCTGGCGCATCCGAAGTCCTCCAGCGGTTGCGCCGGTGAAAATCTATTTCGACACCTCCTGCCTGGTTGCGCTTTATGTGCCTAATGACCACACTGCGGCGGCTTTGCGTCACCGCGCCCGGGCTGGTCGGCAACCAATACTGTTCACCCCGCTGCACCGTCTGGAATTGCGGACGACAGTGCGCCAATGCGTCTATGGTGGTTTGATCAAACGGGCCGACGCCCGGCAGGTACTGCTCCACATTGAGGAAGACTTGGATGACGGTACACTGATTTAAGGAGCTGGCAGCAGTATCACTCGATAAAACTGCTGCGATGCCGCACTAATGGGTTCAGATGCGCTCACGACATCGCCGGGGGCGATGACCGCGGCGGCGACGTTGGTCCAGTTGGGATTGCTCAAATCGCTTGCCGATTGAATCTGATAGGAACGGTTGGCAATACCGCTCCAAGTGAGCGTGATGATGCTGCCCGTCACGGTGGCAGACTGGAAAACCGGCGCGGAAACCGACGCGGAAACGGGCTCCACTCTGATGTCATCCAACCCAAATCCAGCCGGGACATTATTGAAATCAAATTCCAGCGTTGTGATCTTGGTCGTGGCAGGCACGACAAATTGCAGGTTGGTCCAGCCGAAAGCGTCCAGGTTGGTTTGATCGTAGAGCGTCGAGCTATTCCAGCTCATGGCGAAGCCGTTCGGGGTGGTGAATCCTTCGTAGGCGACGCTAGTCAACCAAAAGGAAACCAGGTATTCCTGCCCAGGCTGTGTGGCCAGGTCTTGGGAGAGCGAACCCTGCGTCGGAAACTGCCCAAGATACGCGCCGTACAACCCCGAATGCACGAATTGCGCGTCGGCTGCCCCGTCCAACGCGTTGGTTCCAGCCACGTCCACGTCATCGGCGGCCAAGGCAAACACCAGGTTGGTGCTGCCGGCCATGTACCAGTCGGTGAAGTCGCCGGTTTCAAAGCCGCCATTACCCACGTACAAATCAAATTGCCGGTTCTGGGCCGTGCCGTCGGTCTGGTCGAGAATGGAAACGTTTCCGCTGTAGTTTCCAATCAAGAAATTGCTGGCCGCCGAATTGAGACTGACCGTGAAGGTCGAGGCGGCGGCGCCAGGATTGAGCGTGCCTCCGGTGGAGGAAACGGTGAGCCAAACGGAGGTGTTGACAAGGCTCCACTTCAACGGGGTGGAGCCGATATTACTCAGAGTATAAGTTTGGGAATCCACGGTAAAAGGCCCGCCGCCAGGTCCGCTGGAAGTAAAGCCCAACGGCGACGTGACGACCAGGTTTTCCGATGGCGGGGCCAAAAGCGCCTGGATGAGACTGCTGCCGGTGGGCGTGCCCCAGCCACTGCAGAGGTCATAACCGACAGTCGCGCTGTATTTGCTCGGACTGCTGGTGGTGAAGTTGTTTCCAGTCGTAATGTCGTGAAAGCAGGCATGGTAGTTGGTGCTTTTTCCAATGGCGTAGAGAGCGGGATTGGCAAAGCCGACCGGGGGTTGGCCATTGGCCGCGGCCTGCTGGTTCACCAGCGCCATGAAACCAGCCCACAGTGGAGTGGATAGGCTGGTGCCCGCTGACGGGAGGTCAAGACCTTGGCCTAACAAGCCGCCTAAATAATCGTTGCCCCACACGACATCCACGTTGTTGGCCACCAGGGCGACGTCCGGCAGGTTGCGCACGGTGGTGGAGCCCTGGTTGGCGGTCATGCTAATGCCTTGCTGCCAGGCCGGGATGGCGTAAGTCAGGCTCACTCCGCCGCCGGACGCCTCTTCTGGAGTATTGCCGATCAACGGATCGCTCGAGGCAGGCGTGAGCCATACGGTTTCCGCGTACCATGAGCCTTGCGGGCCGGTGGTCGTCAAGGTCGTTCCGCCTACGACGGTGAGATAAGGATCGTCCGCCGGTTCGTCAATCGCCCCGGGATAAGCCCCGGAGTCGCCGCTGCCTTGAAAAAAGCTTTGCCCTTGCGCCGCATACTGCTGGAAAATTTGCAAGGTCGAAGTGTTGATGTCCATCTCGTAGGAGCAGCTTAATTGACTGGCCAGGTTGTCCGTGGCCATGCGATTGAGCACGTCATTGATCTGGGCAGTCGTGATGGCATATTGGTCATAGTTTGTTCCCAGCGGCGCCTCATACAGCGGCGTTGGGCCTTCATAGACCAGCACGCTGCTCAGGCCCGGCGCCATCGAAATCGCCATTTCGATGTCCCCCGTGACTTCGATGGCATAATCAATGTTCGTGTCATCGCCGTCATAACCGTCAATCAAAATATTTTGCAGCGGGACATTGGGCAAGCCGGCTTCTTCCTCGTATTGGGCGATGTCGTTCGTATCGTAACCTGACAATTCAAAAAGCCCCAGCATCTGTCCGGTCCCATCCAGGGTCACGCCAGGGGCATAAGCGGCGCGAAAGTCATAGCCCAAATAGGTGCTGCCGCTGCCCGACCCGCCTCCAAAGCCGCCTCCTCCGCCACCGCCGGGGGGTCCTCCCCCGCCCAAGGGACGAATCGCCGGCGAGGAAGACTGGCCCATCAGCTTCAACTGCGGACGCGGACGCACATAATCGTCCATGCCGCTAATGGCCAGCACGGGCGTATTCAGGTCCGGCGACGGTTCAACATCTGGAGCGAAAAAAGTGCGCGCCTCAACCGGGTGTTGATAGACTTGCAGCTTGATGTGGAAGGCATTCTCAATATCAGCGACCGAGCCGCTGACATCAATCAAAGTGCGGTTAGGATGAGTCTGCTTGACTATCAGCCCATGGGACTTCGCGAAATCCATCACGGCCTGGTAGTCCGCCTGGCTGGGGCCAAAGGAGGCGGCGAACTGATCCGCGGTCAAATAGTGGCGAAAATTGGCGCTCGACGGCCGATAAAGCTCTTGCAGCAGGTTGGTGAGTTTCTCGCGGTTGCGCAACGGCAAACCGATGGCCAGGTCCAGGCGCGTATGACTCTCAAGCCGGCCGATGGACGTGAGCCGTTTGGTTATCGGTGGCACATGGCCTTTGAGAACCTGTGGCGCCGCCTGGGCCGGCAAGGAGCATCCCAGCCAACACGCCGCTATGAGCGCCATTGCAGCGTGGAGGCCGCTTGGAAATGCGCTTGACTCTGCATTCCGGGCCACGCTCAACAGAAGGGCCGCGAACGGGGAATGGCGCCCGCGCAGCCGCGTAAAAAACCTCGTTTGCATTTTCGTAAGCTATCAGACTCTCCTAAACTCTTCAACTGATTACTATGGCATAGGTTTCCTGGGCTTCGCCTCTGGTCGGCCGGATCAAGGAGGGCCATCCAGTGGCACAGCCCGGTAATAGCGCAACGGGTTGGCTGGCGCATCGGCGTCCAGAAAATCAATCGAACCTTGGAATATCTGGTTGGTGCAGAGCGGCGTCCAGTTGAGCAAGTCATCCGACCAATCAGCGCGGAACCACGCGCCGTCCGGCCCAGGCTCATTGAAATTGAAGCTGCCATCGGGCAACAGGAAGGGCAGGGGACGCGGCCAATTTTCGACGATCAGCGCCTCCGCCCGCGACGGCACTCCCACCAGGTAGGTTGGCGGGACATTCGTGTCCTGTGCCAGCGTCAGAACGACGGTCTTTGCCGGAGCCGGGCCGTTATCAATCGGCACAATGGCGATCAAAGCGGATGACTCGCCCGCGGCAATGGTTACAGTGCCCGGCAACGTGGCGTAATCCACGCCGTTGCTGGCGGTCCCACCGATGCTGTACGGAAGAGTCAGGTTTGTCCCAGTTGCGCCAAAGCGGCTGACGGTAAAGAGCGCATCTTTGGGACCCCAGTTGGTAATTGTCAGACCATTGGGTGGCGGCCAATTTGTCCAGGACGGTATTGGATTGGTCGGCCCGTACCAGGACCACGAATTGCTTCCGACGATGGCTATCGGATCGGTGGCCACGATGCTGACGACGTTCGGCAGGTTCGTCAGCGGCGGCGGCGCGGACACTATCGTGATATTGACTGGCGTGGAGGTCGCGGAAAGGCCCAGAGCATCCGTGGCCACCGCCGCCAGGACATAAGACCCGGCGGGCGCATTGCTCCAAACCAACCCGAATTGGAAGGGAAGAGCCACACTGATATTGGTCAAGGACAAGCCGCGGCCCAGCAACCGATGCCCCGCGCCAAGGTCGTTGGCGCCGGCGAAAAATTCAACGTTGGTCACGCTGTTGCTCGGGTTCGGCAGAATCGGTCCGAGATAAGTGTCGAGGGCATAGGCGGTGATCGGCAGGTCCACCGGCGCGCGAAAGAAGGCGTGATTGGCCGGGCTGGTGATACGCACCAGCGGCAGCGGCCCTCCCTCCACTGTGATATTGACAGGAGGCGAAGTCGCGGTTGCGCCCTGATTGTCGGAGGCCACCGCGGTGAGGGCATAAACGCCCGGCGTGGCGCCCGACCAAGTCAAGACATATACAGGGCCGGTCACACCGTTGACCCCTGGAGGATCGAGCACGAGCAACCCCCCGGCGCCGAGCGCGTTGGTGTTGGCGAAAAACTCGACGTTGGTAATGTTGCCGCCGGCATCCGCGGCCTTGGCAATAATCTGGAAGTCCGGAGGAACCTGGAGGCCGAAGTTTGGGCCGAAGACTTGGCCATTAGTGGGCGCGGCAATGTTGATGACAAAATTAGTGCCGGAACTCTGCGCGAGTCCGTGCCGGGGCAGCAGCAGGATGGCCATCAAGACAAGCCACTCGCATCGGTTCAGAATATCTGACAGAAACGACTTTTTCATAACCGACTCCTTAGTCCGTCTGCGCTGCCCAAATACACAAAGTACGCAGCGCGGCCAGCCGCAACCAAACACATTTTTTGAACATGAGGAAACGGAGGCAACGGAGTGATGAAAGATTTAAAATGAGTCTCTGTTCTCTCCGTTTTCTCCTGTTCAATAAAATCCTGTTAAAATGGCAAGATTTCAAGGTATTGCACTACAAAGCGCACCGGACGGCGGATAATCTAGCACCGCCGGCCGGCATTTGCAACGGGGTATTTACCATTTGCGTTATAGGAGATTCCTGATAAACTCCAGGTCCGCGTCCACGGCAGCTTTCTCGAAGGGATGCAGGCCATCTTTCATCCTGGCGCGGACCCACTGGCTAAAAGCGTCCACCTGGCCGGCGAAAAGTCCTTCCACAAAAACATGCGCGTCTTCCTCACCGGCTCCCCTCTGGATGATCGCCGGGTTTTCCATCCGTCCTTGCGCCCAACCGGCTGGCATCCCGGCGATGCCGCGTTCCGGATGCGCCGCGAACCAGAGCAATCGCACCAACACGACGCGCAAGAACACCGCGCCGCTTCCCAGCGGGCCAAGTTGGCGCCAGTCCGGCGCCGGTGTTTGCGTGACGGCCAGTTCAAATTTCGATCCGGCGCAGCGCCAGACCAGAAAGCGCGGCTTGAACGGCCAGGTGCCCGCGCGGTTGAACTTGGGCTTGAGAGTCCGCAGCAATTCGGATTCCCTGGCCAGCGCTGAGGATTCGTCCGGGCACACTTGCAGTTCGATTCGTTCGACGGCCCGCAGCAGCCGCAGATGGCGGCGCGGCATCCGGTCGGGATTGGCCACGCGATAACTGCACAGCCGCTTGCGCAGGTTTTTGGCTTTGCCGACGTAAAGGACGGCGTCATGTGCGTCACGCATCAGGTAAACGCCGGGCCGCTCCGGCAACTGCCGGAAGAATTCCCGTCCCAGCCGCTCGACCAGCGGGCGCGGGTCCGGAAACAGCAGACTTTGCGTAAAAGCCATGGTCCGGGTTTACCCCAAGCCAGCGGACAAAGCCAGCCGAACCGGCATCCGAGTTCAAAGTTCAAGGTTCAAGGTTCAAAGTTAAGAAAAGAGCCGGGGCCAAAGCAGGCATTTATCCCAAAATAAACCCGGAATTATCTGGAATTATCATGGAAATCAACGACTTGCGGAAGAAAGGAAGAAAGTAGAAGCAAGAAGGAAGAAACATGCAGGAAGCACAAGATTGTTGATTTTAATCTCCATCATCGCAATCAGGTTTCATGAATGACACGTTTTTCAGGATTTTTTTTGGTCAAATCCAGTCAAATTCACTCAAATCCAGTCCAATTTTTTTGGGGGTTGGATTGGCGTTTTGTGCCCATTTGCGATTCAACGACGTTGACAGGCAAAATTTGCCGTTTTTGGAGCCACGGCATGAATTTTATTTTTTTCTTGGCGTGATTAGCCGTGCCGGCCTATCCTAACAACTCCACCTGTGCCCCAGAATTGTGTTTTCGGCTATTCTCACGGCCAAAAACTGCAGGATTTTGGCCCCTCATTTCTGTAGCTTGTGGCTCGGTGGAGTCATTAGGATAGCCCGGTAGCCGTGATTGGCCGTGATTGGCCGTTACCAGGCTTCATCTGCCTCTTGCCCTTGGCCGCTGGCCACTAACCACTGGCCACTCGCCACTATTTCAAAGAACAAGCGCCTGAGCGCCTCAACGACTACACTACCACGCTTGGATGGGATTGCAATACAGACTATTCAACATTTTCCGCGCCGGCGCGATTTTTCTGCCAAAGACAGCCGTTTATCAAATGCGGAGCCTGTATGTTGTGTTCGTTGTGCGGATGATTTCGGCCTACGTCCGTTAAATTCCGGTTTCGGTGGGAAAGCGGCGCTGGCGCGCGCGCGCTCCAAGACCTGCCGGTCTATCCGCCGTCTGCCGTGAACGCGAGAGCGTCGTGGAGTGCGGAACGACAGTTCCGCTTTTGGAAAGTCGGTGGGAAAGCGGCGCTGGCGCGCGCGCACTCCAAGACCTGCCGGTCTATCCGTCGTCTGCCGTGAATGCGAGAGCGTCGTGGAGTGCGGAACGACAGTTCCGCTTTTGGAAAGTCGGTGGGAAAGCGGCGCTGGCGCGCGCGCACTCCAAGACCTGCCGGTCTATCCGTCGTCTGCCGTGAACGCGAGAGCGTCGTGGAGTGCGGAACGACAGTTCCGCTTTTGGAAATTCGGTGGGAAAGCGGCGCTGGCGCGCGCGCACTCCAAGACCTGCCGGTCTATCCGCCGTCTGCCGTGAACGCGAGAGCGTCGCGGAGTGCGGAACGACAGTTCCGCTTTTGGAAAGTCGGTGGGAAAGCGGCGCTGGCGCGCGCGCACTCCAAGACCTGCCGGTTTATCGGCCGTCTGCCGTGAACGCGAGAGCGTCGTGGAGTGCGGAACGCCAGTTCCGCTTTTGGAAAGTCCGGCGCTGATTTCGGCGCCAATCCGCGGGACACTTTCAAAACTCGTCACTGCGTTTGTGTAAACGGAACACCGCGCCAGGATGGCGGTGCTCGTGCCGTGGATGGGTTTTTAGGAAGGTCAGGTTTACTCAATGGACTTGCCCATCTTTGGATTTGCTGACATATTTGTCAACATTAAGACGCTTTCCAAACGGGAATTGGTTCGCAACCCGTCTCTGGCTTCGCATTTGAAGCCCGGACAATCGCTGCAATTGGAGGACGGCAAGGAACCGCTGGTGTTGTCGCGCCGCAAGCGCGCGCGGCTCACGGCGCGGCAAATCCATGCTGAGTTGGACCGTCTTTGTGAGGGCGCTCCCGAACAGGATGCTCAAGCGGCCCTGCGGGACTTGCGCCAATGACGATCTACGCGGATGCCTCGTTTTTGGTTTTCTGGCTGTATATCCAAAAGAACGCATCCCGGCGAAAACCCAGTATTTTATTCAAGAGGTGTGTGATGAGCTTTTTCCAAAGACCAAAATCGTTGAGTGAGGTTGCCGAACATATCTTGCTAGGAGCCGACGCCGGAATGGAGATCAAGGATTTCCTTCATGAATTCCAAGCATGCGGCTCTTTCGCCATGCTGCAACAGAAACCAGCGGCTCTGGCAGGCCTCGTGGATAAACGCGCCATGCTGGACTCCTACATGCAAGCGCTTGCAGTGTACCTTTCGACCAAGCTTGACATGGATCCGCCGCACTGGACGAGTCCACCGATGCAATTGCCGGAGCCTTGGTTTGCCTCTCTAGGCTCCGCCATCCGAAATTATCTTCTGCTGAGCAGCCCGGGTCCATTTCGCACTCGAAACCTGTTCATTGACGAAGATTCCCTTATGGTTGTCTGAGGTCAGTATCGGAACGCTCAATCCGTGCAAGACATCGCATGTTCTTTCGAACAATGTATGGACTATGGCCCGTTCAAAAGCAAGCCCTTTTTCATCTATTGTCAATACTAATGTAGAAAGCTGACCCATAACCAACCGAGCAGGACGCCTGCCGACACGACGAGATCACGAACTGCCGCGCCGGTGCAAAACAGAGTAGCGGGGCGGCTGTTTCCTCAAGCCGACTGTTAGGCATTGCGGGGTTTCTTTTTCACCAGTAACCTTAAGAAGAAATCGGAATTCCCTCCGTAAACTGTGTCCACAATTTTGTCGAGTATCCCGGCGGTTTTTAACGGTGGCACTCTCGGATTTAGAATATCCTGAAGGACATCATCGGGCGTCGAAGAGACTCGTGCCTGAATCAGTCTGATAACCTTTTGGCGCTGTACGGAACTTGATGGATGTGTTTCCCAATAAGCAGAAAAATGCTCAATCAACATTTGCTCGACTTCCTTTGCTAATGTCGCTCGCGTGCCCAATCCTTCACATCCGGGGCATTTCATTGCGGACATAGTCATTCCTTCAACCGTTCAAAAGCAAGCCTTTTCTTTGCGACTAGCGCCATATCACACGTCAAGAAGAACTTGTGAAGCCCGTTGACCCGGATGGTTTTTTTTGGAAAGTCAGGTTTTCCATTTGCCCGGTTGGCAACGCCTGGTAATTTGGGCGTTGGAGCGTGGGGAAGGGGAACCCCCGAGAGAGCACCGCGCCAAACCACACCACGGAGCAAGTGGGCCATTCCTCTAAATCAGAAGCCGAGCGCAAATGTTCCTGCTTGGCCGTCGTAAGTCATCAGGCAGGATTCAAGAATATCCCTGCCAACGAGAGCTTGAATCCCTTGATGGGCGAGTTCTGCTTCGATGACACGAAGCGCGGACCACGTTCGTGTGGCCGTCGGATGGCTCAGCACGAAGCTGATGTCAAACTGATTGGCGACATGAGGGATCCCCGGCTTGGTTGATGGCGTATGAAGAGGAATGGTCCCGGTGGAAACGATGCCCAAAGATTTCAACACCGATGGATCGACGCAAGTGATGCTTGCTCCGGTATCCAACAGCCCTTTCAAATTTCTGGCCGCCGGTACTGGAAGTCCTGCTTTTCACAAGGCATCTGCGCGGGGTTTGCTGATGCCGCAAACAAAATCGAGCATTGGCCCCATCGGGGTTATTGGAAGCGTTAAGTGGGGCACGGAAAAGTCAGATCGCGGCTAAAGTATCGAACTTGTTCAATGGCTCGAATCTCTTTGACCAAGAACGGCTTTAAACCGCACTTTTCGTACCCGATGGCCAAAGCATCCTCGTACGAAGTATATATTCCAAGGATCTGATCGCCAGAAACTACGGCAAATTTGCCTTCGTCGGCCAACAGATTGGGAAGCTCTCGCTGGAACGTCTCCAATTCTTTTTCAAGCGACATAAAATGCAGCAGATTTGTTGCCATTAACACTACACCTTAAAACCCCTATGTCAATGTTTTTGTTTCGCAAGTCGTTGCGTCCAGGCCTCTGTGAAAAGACTTTTGACAAATTGGGCGGCGGCGGGCAAAATAGGGCCATGAAAATGATTCTTACTCTTGCGATGGTTTTGTGCGCCGCCCAAATCGCGCTGGCCGACAATGAGCCGGCGCTGCAAAACATCCCTTTGAAAGACATCAACGGGAAGGACACTTCGCTCAAAGATTATGCCGGCAAGGTCATCCTGCTGGTCAACGTCGCCTCCAAGTGCGGCTACACTCCTCAATACAAACCCCTCCAAGCCCTCTACGAGAAATACAAGGACAAGGGCTTCGTGATCATCGGCGTGCCCTCCAACGATTTCGGAGGGCAGGAGCCGGGCACGCCCGACGAGATTAAGGCTTTCTGCACGGACACTTATCACGTGACTTTCCCGTTGATGGCTAAAGTCCACGTCATCGGCAAAGAAAAGTGCCCGCTTTACGCCGCGCTGACCGGCAGCGGCGCGGCATTCCCCGGGGAAGTCAAGTGGAACTTCGGGAAATTCCTGATTGACCGCAACGGGCAGGTTGTCAAGCGCTTCGGGTCTTCGATCAAGCCGGAAACGCCGGAAGTCGTGGAGGCCATCGAGGCGGCGCTGAAGTGAACCATGATTTCACCTCTGCTGCAAAACGCGCGGGTTGATCGAACGGCGCTCACGGTTGTGGATTTGCACGACGATCAGGGGGAAGTGGATTATTGGATGCGCCAGCCGCCGCTCAAGAGATTTGAGGCCATGGAGTTTCTTCGGCAACTGGTTCATCCTTATGATCCAGAGACTGCGCGAGTTGCAAAAATTCTCACGGTTGTAGGGCGATCAAAGGATTGATTACCGGATCGGGCGCGCAGGCACCAACGGCCGCCGCGAAGTCCTCGCCAAGGTTGTTGCCATGTCAACAGGAATTTTATAGGCGTTAAAAGCGCCTTGCCTCTGCCGAGCCTTTTCTATAGCGTCCAGGGGTTTTGGATGTCTTTGTCCCGCGTTTATGGAAGATGTGCCTATACCGAGTGCGGACGCGGGAATCACCGCGCCCCCTTCGTTGCGCGTCCAACAGGAGCGCGGCTCTCTCTCGGTTTTTTTCGACGGGGATTGGACTTGGCGCGCGCCTCGGCCGTCCTTGGTTGCGCTTGAACAGGCGCTGGCCAAAGGGGCGACGGAGGTTTGCTGCCGCGCCGAAGGTGTGAAACAATGGGACAGCAGCTTGCTGGCGCTCTTGCTCCGCTTGCGCCGTCAATGCGAGGAGACCCGAATTCCGTTTCACGTGGATACTCTCCCGCAACACCTCAAGCGATTGTTGGAGGAGGTTCCCCAAATCAAACCGCCGAGGCCGCCGTCGGCAGAGCAGGGGGGGTTGTTTAAGAGCGCCGGGCTGAAGGCCATTGGCTTATTCGGCGGAGCCTATCGCGCGCTTTACTTCACGGGCGAATGCGCGCAGGCGCTGGCCAAGGCCTGCCGCATGCCCAAGGTTTTGCGCTGGCCCGAATGCCGAATGGTCATGCAGGAGTGCGGCCCGGCCTCCCTCGGCATCGTCGGGCTGATCAGCTTCCTGACGGGCTGCATCCTGGCCTGGCAGGGCGCGCTGCAATTGCGCCAATTCGGCGCGGAAATCTACGTGGCGGACCTGGTGGGCGTGGCCCTGGTGCGCGAAATGGGGCCGATCATGGTGGCCATCGTCCTGGCGGGGCGGATCGGCGCCTCCTTTGCCGCGCATCTGGCCAGCATGGAAGCCTCGGAGGAGGTGGATGCCCTGCGGACGTGGGGATTTTCGCCCGTTCAATTTCTGGTGCTGCCGCGCTTGATGGCCTTGACTTGCATGATGCCCTTGCTGGTGCTCTACGCCGACTTGCTCGGCATCCTGGGCGGATTGACAGTCAGCGTCACTGTTCTGGGCGTGGCGCGATCGGCATTCCTGTCGGAGACATGGCAGGCGCTGCATTTGTCGGACCTGCAAGTGGGGCTGTTGAAAAGCCTGGTCTTCGCCGTGGGAGTGGCTGGCATCGGTTGCGCCACCGGACTCAAGGCGGAGAGAAGCGCGGATGGTGTCGGCGTGGCCACCACGTCATCGGTGGTCAAGAGCATTCTGTACATCATCGTGGTGGACGCGATTTTTGGAGCGTGTTCGCACGCTTAGGGAGCCTATGACCGCAAACGAATCCAAAGCCATTGTGGTGCGAAATCTGGATTGCGGGTATGACCGGAAAACGGTCCTGCGCGGCCTCAATTTCGAGGTGCGGCACGGCGAAATCTTCGTCATCATGGGCGAAAGCGGTTGCGGCAAGAGTACTTTGCTCAAGCATCTCATCGGCCTGAATCCGCCGTCGGCGGGCGAGGTGGTTTTCCTGGGCCGGGATTTTTCCGGCGCGCGCGGAGCGGAGCGGGAGGAAATCCAGAAGCGTTTTGGCGTGCTCTACCAAAGCGGCGCGTTGTGGAGTTCGCTGACGGTGGCGGAAAACGTCGCGCTGCCTTTGAACGAGCACACGTCGCTGGACAAGAAAACGATCGCAGAGGTAGTCATGCTCAAGCTGGCGCTAGTGCGCATGGATTCCTACGCCCATTTTTTCCCATCCGAATTGAGCGGTGGGATGAAAAAACGCGCCGGGCTGGCCCGGGCCATGGCGCTGGACCCGACCATTCTTTTTTTTGACGAACCGTCCGCCGGCCTGGACCCGCCGTCCGCGCGCGAATTGGACGATCTGATGAAACGGGTGCGCGACACGCTGGGGACGACGCTGGTAGTGGTGACGCACGAGTTGGCCAGCATCTTCGCCATTGCCGACCACGCCATGATGTTGAGCAAGGAGAGCCAGGGCATGGTGGAAATCGGAAGGCCGGCGGAAATGGCTCGGCAATCGCCGCATAAAGCGGTGCGCGCCTTCCTGAACCGGCTGCCACGAGGCCATCCCGGAACGACCCAATTGCATGACACGAACTGAATTCCATCCCGCCAAGCTGGGCGCGTTTGTGGTCGGCGCTCTTTTGCTGGCCGTCGCGGCGATCATCCTGTGGGGGCCGCTTAACGGCCTGTGGGAAAAAAGATACGTGATTTTCTTCGACGAAACGGCCACGGGCCTGGACCCCGGCGCGACGGTGCGTTTGAATGGCGTTGCCATCGGGAGAGTGGATTCGATTGATTTGTTTTATGATCAAACCAACAAAGTCTATTCCGCTGTCGTCGTGCATTTGGACCGCGACCGGGTCAAGCGGATCAGCAAGGGCGGCCAGTCGTTTGATGACATGCTGCGGGGCAGGGAAGTCTCCGCCCAACTGGGTATTTCCGGCCTGGTCAGCTTCAAGCTCTCCGTGGATTTGAAGATCGAACCGCTGCGGGCCTATGAATACCGCTCGTGGAAAAACTCCGAGTACCAGAAGTATTACGGCGACGACAAATGGATCCCGGCGCGGGAATCCACCATCGCCAAGGTGATTGATAAACTGGAAGATGTTTTGAACAGCGAGGGGATAACCAATCTGCTCGGTTCCGTCAGCAGGATTTTGGACGAAAGCACGACCAACCACCTGGTCTTCAAGACCTCGGCTGCCATCGAGGCCATCCGCGTCCTGGCCACCAACGCCAACGAGATTCTGCTGGCCAACAGGGACCAGATCGCGGTGGCGGTCAGCCAGATCGCCCAAATGGCCTCCAATGCCGCGCCGAAACTGGACCGGGCTTTCACCAAACTGGATGGCGCGGCGGACAGCGTCCAAACCAACCTGGCCGCGTTTGGCGCGGACATGGATGTGATGGCGACCAACTTCGCCAGCATCCGCACCAACTTGGAAGCCCGCTCGGCGGAATTGGGCGTGCTGCTGCGCGGCGCCGCGCCTTTGCCGCCGCAGGCCGCGGAAGATTTGCGCAGCCTGCAAGACACCATCCAAAGTTTGCAAAGACTCATTGACTATGTGGAGCGCCATCCCGAATCGCTCGCGCGCGGCCGGGCCACGGAGAAATGACTTATGAGATTTCGATATTTTCTCTTTTTCGCCATCGCGACGGGCCTTTTGTCCGGCTGCCTCGCTCCTCGGACCGACCATACGCGATTCTATCTGCTTTCGACGCCCGCGCCCGCGCCTCCCGCGGCCGCGGTGGAGAGCAACAAGGTATTTCTGGTCGGCCTGCGCATGACATCCGTTGAGTATTTGCGCACCAAGCAAATGCTCGTGGAGTTGGGCTCCAACCAGTTGCGGCTCTCGGAGGAGAACGTGTGGGAGGAGACGCCGCAGGCCGGATTCGCCCGCGTCATGGCCGATCGTTTCGCGCGGAAGCTGCCCGATTGCCAATTGACCCCGCTGCCCTCAGCGATCACCAACACGCCGGAGCTGGTGTTGGAAATCGAGCTGCGTTCGATGCAAGGCCGGCTCAAGCCGGCGGGCGAGGCGGAAGTTTCGGCGGAGGTCCGCATATTGGATGCGAAATCGCATCTGTTGGAGCGGGCCGAACTGCGCCAGACCTCGCCCTGGAGTCCAACGGCCGAGCCTGATGGCTACCCGGCCCTGGCCGCGGCCGAAAGCCGGGTGGCGGCGGATTTGGCTGACGCGATTGCGGAGAAAGTTTCGGAGTTCCATCGCAAGATGGCTGGACGGTGAAATGAAAGCCTTCCGAGGCCAACGAGGGCAATGCGGCCTCGGGCACCATCACTTCTCCCGTCGCCCAACTCTTGCCCGAGAAGCGTCTGGCGATGTAACCGAGCGCCTTCCGCCTGGACTCTTGATCGGCAAATCGTATGATGACCATCTTTGCAGCTTAATGACTTTGGCCACACAAAGCAAGCCTGGGTTTCACGCCCCACAGGCGAAGAACCGCCTTTCTCTTGCGCCAGTGGTCGCAGCGGCGCATACTTGCTCCATGCTGGCGGATGAACAACCCGGTTCGAAACAAATTGAAGTCCTTCGCGCCATGTCCGGCCAGGAACGACTCAGGGTAGCCGAGCGTCTTTACTGGTCCGCGCGCGAAATGAAGGCTGCCGGTCTGCGCGCCCAACACCCCGACTGGCCGGAGACTCTTGTAGAGGTCGAGGTGCGGCGCATTTTCTCGAATGCCGGGCGCTGATCTCTTCTTGTTGTTCGTGCGCCCGCTCCAGCAGGCGGGTTTCTGACAAAACTTTTTCACCACGAAGAGCACGAAGAGCACGAAGGACACGAAGTCTTGAATATGAAAAACTGTACGATTCTTCTTCGTGATCTTCTGTCCTTCGTGGTGAAAATTGGGTTGCGGCTTGCCGCGCTATGCCGAAAGCGAACCTTCCCCGACGAAACAAAGCGTCTTGAGCCAATGCAGTTCCCTCAATCCTTCACCGTTTGCAGGGAGTAGTTTGAGGCTTGCCCCCGGCCTTGAAGCGCTTCGCGCGTGTAGGAGATCAGGTGATGGGCGACGATCGTGATGTGGAATATGTTCTCCAATTGCCCCTTCCAAATTAGACTCCAAAACAACTTCCAAAAATGCCGGCGGTAGTTGCTGCGCAATCCGACGTGCCAGACGATGCGGCTAAAAATCCGCGCGCCGCGCCGGGCGTTGCGCCAGCTCAATTGTTGGAAGGCGCTTTCCGGCGCAGCCCGGTTGGCATAAGTGCGGCGAGTTTGAGTCACAAAACGGGCATAAACATTGGCCGGCTCGTAAAGGTGCGCGATGACCCGCCGCCACCGCTCCACCACCGTTTCCCTCGGTTCGAGGAAGGCGATATTGGAATCGCCCTCCGGGTCGCTCAGGATTCTTCCCTCGCGTTGGAGCCGGTCATAAAGCGGCGTCTTGGGCAACGCATAAAGCAGGTTCACGGTCATCAAAGGGATCTGCGATTCTTGCGCGAAGTCGAGAATGGCCCCGGGCGTCTCGGGCGTGTCGGTGTCCAATCCCAGTATAATGCCCGACGCGACTTCCAGGCCGTAGCGGTTCAGGGTTTGGACGCTTTCCAGAATCGGACGGCGCAGGTTCTGCGTCTTTTTCATGGCCCGCAAGGCCGCCGGTTCGGGCGTTTCGGTGCCGCAAAAAACCGTGATGAAACCGGCCTGGCGCATGAGTTCGAGGATGTGCGGGTAAATCGAGATGTTGAGGGTGGCTTCGCAGGCCAGACGCAGCGGACGGCCATGCCGCTTTTGCCATTCGACCAGGTGCGGCAGAAGTTCCAGCGCCGCGTTTGGATTGGCGATAAAGTTGTCATCCACAAAATAAACCGAATACATCCCGGCCTCCCACAACTGGTCCAATTCACCAACCACCTGGGCGGGCATTTTCGACCTCGGCTTGCGCCCATACAGGCCCGGAATATCGCAGAAGTCGCAGGTGAACGGGCATCCGCTGGAGAACTGGATGCTGCCCATCAGGTAATGGCCGGCCTGAAGCAGAGCGTATGCGGGCGAGGGAAATTCGTTCAACGGCAGGCGCTCGCCCGTGCGAAATTCCAGTTGTTTTGGCGGACGGTCCACACTCTGATCCAGATGCTCGAAGAGCCTCCATGTCGCGTCTCCCGTTTCACCGCAGTGCAGCACGTCCACCTCCGGGTAAAACTCCGGGGCGGCCGAGACCGAAGGCCCTCCCAGCACTGTGAGTTTGCCCGCCCGATGCGCGCGCTGGTTCAACTCATTGATCCGCGCCCGCTGCACGTGCATGCCGGAAAGGAACACCACGTCGGCCCAGTCCAGTTCGTCGGACCGGACAGGCCGGACGTTTTCATCCACGAACTTCACGTCCCATTCGCGCGGCAGCAGGGCGGCGATGAGCAAGATGCCCTGCGGCGGCATAAAGGCGCGCACCCCCAGCAGCGCGAAGGCATGGTCAAAGGTGCCGAACGATTTGGCGTACCGCGGAAACACCAGCAACACTCGCCGGCGTTGTCTGGGTTTGAAACTGTTCCAAGCTGACATCATGGGTCAACAAGATGCCATCAATGGAGTTCAAGACAAGCCTGCTCCTTTGGCAGCTCGCTCAGAAAGTTGGTATCAAGCAGGCAGCCGCTCATTGCTCAATCGTCCGCTCAAGCTGCGGACCGCGCTCGAAATCCTTGTCCTTGCCAACGTTGGGCATGGCCAGGAGAGCATCTTTGAAGGAGATCCGCTGGCCCGCCTTTCCGAGCAGCGACTCCCGCTGGATGCGACGATGTTCCTCCTCCATCGAATCCACATGCGCGCCCGCTTGTTGTTTCAACTTCTTGACGACCTTTTCTTCGACTTGTCTGACAATGAATTGTGGCATATCTGATCCATTCCGGTCCTGCTATCAATGCTGGCACACACGCCCAAGAAGGGAAGAGCGAAATCGCGCCCCCAGTTAGAACGGTGAGATGCGCGCGGTCTGAAATGGGTTGCTGCTGCTGCCAAGTGTGTGGCAATTATAGGTGTCAGTGTACGATTTAAGGCGTCGGCTTTTCAAGATGCCCCCGTACCTCAAATGGATAGAGGAGCGGTTTCCTAAACCGTCCATCCCGGTTCAATTCCGGGCGGGGGTGCCAATTTTAGAGCGGGGAAATCCCGAGGAAAAAAATTCTTGCGCTGGCCGGGGATTGGGACAATATGTTGGCGTATCATTAAATAGAAACACTTTTGTCTCATGGCACGCATTTTCAATAATATCGTCGAAACCGTAGGCGGCACGCCGCTGGTCCGCCTCAATCGCGTCACCGCCGGTCTGGAAGCCACCATCCTCCTTAAATGTGAATTTTTTAATCCGCTGGGCAGCGTCAAGGATCGCATCGGCATGGCCATGATCGAGGACGCGGAACGGCGGGGCGTGCTCAAGAAGGACACCGTCATTATCGAGCCGACCAGCGGCAATACCGGCATCGCGCTGGCCTTCGTGGCCGCCGCCAAGGGTTATAAATTGATTTTGACGATGCCCGATACCATGTCGCTGGAACGGCGGACGTTGCTGGCGATGCTGGGGGCGAAATTGGTGCTCACGCCGGGCACCGAAGGGATGAAAGGGGCCATCGCCCGCGCCGAACAATTGGCGCGGGAAACGCCAGGCTCATGGATCCCGCAGCAGTTCGAAAACCCAGCCAACCCGGAAATCCACCGCAGAACGACGGCGGAAGAGATTTGGAATGATACCGACGGCAAAGTTGATATTTTGGTTTCGGCGGTGGGAACCGGCGGCACCATCACGGGGTGTGTCGAGGTTATCAAGCCGCGCAAGGCGTCCTTCCAGGCCATCGCAGTGGAACCGAAGGATTCGCCGGTCATTTCGCAATGTCTGGCTGGAGAGCCGTTGAAACCGGGGCCGCATAAGATTCAAGGCACGGGCGCGGGGTTCATTCCCAAGAATTTGCATCTCAAGGACAGCAAAGGCCATCCGCAAATTGTCGAGTGCGTGCAAGTTAGCAACGACGATTCTTTTGTCATGGCCCGGCGGCTGGCCAAGGAGGAGGGGTTGCTGGTGGGCATCTCGACGGGAGCCAACGTCGTGGCGGCCATTGCCGTGGCCAGGCGGCCGGAGAACAAAGGCAAGATGATCGTGACCGTGGCTTGCTCGACGGGAGAGCGGTATTTGAGCACGGCGCTGGCGGCGGAAGCCAAGGCCGAAGTCGGGGGTTGAAAATAGTAGTTGCAATAATCGCCTTATGGTCTAAGTTTTGGGCTGTTGAAGGTCTGACCGAGGTTGTGCCAGTAGATTCTGAGACCGGCGCAACGGTCCTCCAAAATTCTGATTTCTGAAGAAAGTGGTTTTTCGGGGCAGTTTAGGCAGGGCCTCAACACGTTTGCATTACAAGTCATTATATGAGCATAGCGCCTAGCGCCACCGCGTCCGACTACGGGTCGGGTTTTCTTGAAATCTCTGAAAAAGGGTTCGGGTTCCTGCGCACCCGCGAGAACAATTATCATCCCAAACCCAGCGACATCTTTGTCACGCCCGACACCATCAAACGCAGCTTTTTGCGCGAAGGCTGCCTGGTCGCCGGCGAAACCCAGCCGCCCCATCGCGGCAACAGCCCCCAACTCAAAACGGTGGACAAGGTCAACGAAAAGCCCTTTTCAGACTACACCAAGGCCGTCCGTTTCGAGAACCTGACCACGATTGACCCGATTGAGAAAATCAATCTGGAAACCTCGCCGGATTTGCTGGAAACCCGCATCATTGATCTGGTCACGCCCATCGGCAAGGGCACGCGCGGCCTCATCGTGGCCCCGCCCCGCACGGGCAAGACGACGATCCTCAAGCAGATTGCCAACGCCGTGACCGCCAATCACCCGGAAGTCTATACCATGGTGCTGTTGATTGACGAGCGGCCGGAAGAAGTGACCGATTTCCAACGCTCGGTCAAGGCCGAGGTGGTCGCCTCTTCCAACGACCAGGACCTGGAAACGCACGTGCGCCTTTCCCGTTTCATGATCGAACGCTGCCGCCGGATGGTGGAAAGCGGCCGGGACGTGTTTGTCTTGCTGGACTCGATCACCCGCGTGGCCCGCGCTTACAACAGCGTGCATGGCGGCAGCGGACGCACCATGACCGGGGGCGTTGACGCCCGCGCGCTGGAGATTCCGCGCAAGATGTTCGCCTCGGCGCGCAAGATCGAGGAGGGCGGCTCGCTGACCATCATTGCCACGGCGCTGGTGGACACCGGCTCGCGCATGGACGAGTTGATTTTCCAGGAGTTCAAAGGCACGGGCAACATGGAATTGATTCTGGACCGCAAGCTCTCCGAGCGCCGGCTTTTTCCCGCGCTGGACATTCCCAAGAGCGGCACGCGCAAGGAGGAGAAACTCTTTTCCCCCAAGAATATCGAGTCCATCCGCAAACTCCGCCGCATGATGGTGGATCTCAACCCCGTCGAGGCCATGGAGACGCTGCTGGCGGCGTTGAAGAAGCACAAGACCAACGACGAGTTGCTGTCGAAGATCACCTGATCGCGGGCAATCTGGGAGTCAGTCGCAACCGAACCCACGATGCGAACAGGAGGCAACAGAGGAAACGGAGAGATGGACCATATCCAGTGACGCTCTGTTCTCTCTGTTTTCTCCTGTTCAAAACATCTTGTTCCAAACCCGCGCGTGAAGGCGAAATCCGAAAAGTTGCTTCATTCCCGTCCGCCGCTGGAGCGGATGCTGCGGATTCATCAGGCCCTCCAATCCGGCCGCCATCCCAACGCGACCACCCTGGCCGCCGAGATGGAAGTCAGCGCCAAATCCATTCACCGCGATCTTGAGTTTATGCGTGACAGGCTGGAGTTGCCGCTGGCCTTCGACCGCGCCCGCAACGGCTACACTTACACCGAGGAAGTCGGCAATTTTCCCACGCTGCAAATCACCGAGGGCGAATTGTTCGCGCTGCTGGTGGCGGAAAAGGCCCTCCAACAGTATCGCGGCACGGCCTTCGAGCGCCCGCTGGTCAGCGCCTTCAAAAAAATGGCCGCCTCGCTGCCCGACACCGTCTCGCTCAACGTGGCCGAATGGGAGCAAACGATTTCTTTTCGCACGCGGGCGGAGCCGATTGTCAATCTGGAAACTTTCGACGCCTTGTCCAAAGCGGCCGCGCAACGCGCGCAATTGCAGTTGACGTATCGCAAGCCCGGCCAGCGCGCCACGGAATTGCGCGTGGTGGACCCGTATCACCTCGCCAACATCAACGGCGAATGGTTCCTTTTCGCCTGGTGCCATCTGCGGCAGGATATTCGGACTTTCGTGCCCGCCCGCATCAAGGCTGTGGAACCGACGGGCCGGACTTTTTCCCGCCCGCAAAAATTCTCCCTGGAAAAGCGGCTGCGCGACAGCTTTGGCGTGCAATCAGGGCAGGGGAGTTTTGAGGTCGTCATTCATTTCAACGAACTGGTGGCCGATTACATCCGCGAGAAAAAGTGGCATGAATCGCAGGTCTTGCGCGAGTTGAAGGACGGGGGCCTGGAATTGCGCCTGAAGCTCTCAAGCCTGGCCGAAGTCGAACGATGGGTCCTGGGCTGGGCCGGCAATGCCCGTGTTCTCCAGCCGCCAGAATTGGCCGAAAGCATCGCCAAGGCCGCGCGGAAAATTTTGCAAAATTCAGCCACGTCACCACCGAGCGCATGAATAATGTAATACCATTTTCCAATGACAATCGGTGCAAAGGTAGGGCGGCGCTGCTGCGCCGCCGGGTTTGTAGGCTGCGCGGCAGCGCAGCCCTACCGGGGGGAATGTATCGATTATCTGTGAGAATTGGTATTATCGTGGGGGCATCTCAATTGTGATAACGACACGAGACTACAGAGAAACGATCATCGCGCGGATAAAACGCGAGCCAGAATTTGCACGAGGACTTTATGTGGAAGCGATCAACGCAATCCTTGAAGGCGAAACCGCCGAGGGCCTTTCGATGCTGCGCGATTTGGTCCACGCCGAAATCAGTTTCAAAGAACTGGCGCGGCAAACCGGCCTGGGCGAAAAATCCCTTCATCGGATGCTCAACCGGAACGGCAATCCCACCGCGCGAAACCTGGGGCTGATCGTCAAGAACATCGCCGAAGATCTGGGCATCAAACCCCGCGTGGAATTGACCGCGCTCCGTTGAGATCAACCATAACAGTCCGCCAGGACGACGATGAGTTCCGAAGCAATTATGAATCGAAAACTCCCCTTCATGGTGACAGTAGGATCGTCCCTGCGTTGGTTTTAGTCAGAAAATATCCGCCACCGTTGGTTGAATCCCCCAGAATGGCGCAGTAACCGACTGTTGTGGCCTTGCCCGCGCCATTGCCAAAGGTAATCTTAAGCAAACCCGTTTTCGGAGAGAAGACGCCGGTCAATGAATTGGTCGGCGAACCAGCTTCTTTGAGCATGGTGCTGTTGGTAATCGAAACGGGAAAATCCAGGGCAAGGCTTGTGTTGGAAATCGTGAGCGCGCCGGACGGAAGATAGTTAGCCGGCGGTTTGGTCCAGGCGGAGGCGAGGGCGTTGGTTACGATGTTGGTGAAGCCGTTAGTATAAAGAGCGCTGGAGGCTGACGGCGTCTTGATCCACCAAAGATTCGCCCCAGTTAAGCCGCCGTCCACGTTCAACCAACCGAACAACAGGCCGGTGTTGCCGTAAAGACTGGCGTAAAACGGCACGTTGCCGGCGCCGACGACGGACGCGGTTTGACTGAAAGCGGCGCCATCCGCCAGCGCGCCGGCCAAGGCGACAACTCCGTTGTGATTGGTCACCAGCGCGTAGCCGTAACCGGGCGGGGAAGCGGACGGCGCGCCAAGGCCAGGAGGAATGAGCAGGGTGTATTCGGCCGAGCCGGCGAACGGACCGGCCTTTTCCGCCAGCAGCGCGGAGGTCCACCCGCCTTCGTCATTTCCTGAAATGGTTCCTGTAACTTCATTGGCGCCCAACGTCATGTTCAGCGCCAGTGGACCGCCCTGCGCGTCGGGACGCGCAACGGTCGGGGTGCTCTGCTGCTCCGCGACATCAAAGCTGCCCGTAAAACCAAAGTGGACACCTTTGATTGCAACCACGCCGCTGTATGCGCCCGTTGTTTTTATAACCAGGCTGCTCAACAAGCCGGAGCTTTGTTCGCCTACTGCGTTGGTATCGAAAAATAAACCGTCGTAAATTCCCGCCGCGGCAATGAAGGGGTTGGTGAAGAATTTGGCCTGCACGACCATGTTGGATTGCATCACGAAAGTCAGGGGATTCGCCGTCGCAGGAGCCGATCCACTCCAACCCAGGAAGAGCTGGCCCGTTCCGGGAATGGCCCGCACGGTGTAGCTTCGATCCACGATCAGGTTGGTCCCTTTGAAGCTGGTTGAGATAGAGCCGTGGCCGTTGGTTTGCAGCGTCAACGGGCTGACGGTGGCATAAAAAAACGCAATGCTTTTGATGGCGGAGGCGTTGCCAACGGGATCGAAACTTTGCGCCTGGAACGTGTTCGTGCCGGGCTGCAAGAAGACGGCCGTCTGCCAATGAGTCGTGCCGGAAGGGGCGAACCACCCGTTGCTGTTCAGTTGACAGAGCACGCTGGCGACGCCGGCGGGGCCGGCCGCCGTGCCCAAAATGGTCAGCGACGCGTTGCTCACGGTCGCGGGCGGAGCGACGATGACGACTGTCGGCGCCGTCACGCTCAGGACGGCGTTGGAGTTGGTGACGGCGCCGTAGGCATTGGAAACGATGACCGTGTAGGTCCCGGAATTGGTCAATTGCGCGTGGCTTACAACCAAGCTGGCGTTGGTGGCGCCGGGGATGCTATTGGTGCCATCGAACACCCATTGATAACTCAGAGGACCGCTGCCTTCGGCCACAACGGAGAATAGCGCCGTGCTGTTGCTGGCCCATTTCCGGCTCGCCGGCGGTGTGACGATCACAGGCGCAAAGCCGGTCAATTGATAAATTTCCCCGAAACCGTAGGCGCCGCCTTGGGGAGTCGTCCCGTAAAAATTCCCATCGGTTCCCTGAATCACGCCGGAGCGCGGCAGAGCGCCGTCGGGGCCGTCAAAGGAAATCAAATTGGTGAGGAAGCCCATCGCATTGAGGCGAAAGATCGTTCCCGCGCCAAAAGCGCCTCCTTCCTCGGTGGTGCCATACCAATTGCCGTCGTTGCCCACGGTCAGCGGGGAATTGGGATTGGCACCGTTGTTAATGTCAAACGTGAAGAAGGTCCGCGCCCCGCCGAACGGGCTAAGTTTGAATATCGTGCCTGCGAAAGCGGCCCCGCCGCTGATGGTGGGGCCGTAAAAATTGCCGGCGGCGTCCTCAATCAATCCGCCGGGAAACGCGCCGGTGTCGCTGGTGAAGGAGGATAAATTACTGAACGCGCCCGCGTAGGTCAACATGAACACTGTCCCAAGCCCATTGGACCCGCCGTATTCCGTCGTGCCGTAAAGATTTCCATTGCTCCCCTGAATCAATCCCGCTGCGGGATTCGCGCCGTTGCTGCCGCCAAAGGAAAACACATTGCTGATGACGCCGGCCGCGTTGATCTGAAAGATCGAACCCAGGTTGTTGGAGCCGCCGTTGAAAGTGGTGCCGTAGAAGCACCCGTTTGTCCCCGCCAGCAGAGTCGCCATCGGGTTGGAACCGTTGGGTTCGCTGAAGGAGGCCAGCAACTGGAATTTGCCGGCAGGCGTAATTCTGAAGAATGTGCCGTCGCCGCTGGCCCCGCCGCCCGACGCTGTCCCGTAGAAATCACCGTCTGCTTCGATCAATGAGGCCAGCGGGGCCGCGCCATTGGTGCCACCAAGCCAGATCATGTTGGTCAGCTCGCCGTTGCTGGTGACTTCGAAGATGCCGCCGAAATTGCCGGGGCCGCCCGTGGTCGTTGTGCCGTAGAAATTGCCGTCGGCGTCCTGGACCAGGCCGGCGTTGGGACTCACTCCGTTGGTGAAAGAATAAATGACGTTCAGTGCCAGGTTGGACGTGCCCGCGTACGCGGCGAATCCAAGATGGGCCAGGGCGATGAGCGTCAGAATGATCAGAAGTCGGCGATGGTGCATATTACGATATGGCGTTGGCGGCAGGCCCGCGATAGATGCAGCGCGCCGTGCAGGTCTCGGCCACGACGATTTCCGTCAGCAACGGCAGCCGCGGTTTGAGTTGGCCCCAAATCCAAAGGGCGATGTTTTCGCTGGTGGGGTTTTCTAGGCCGGGGATTTCGTTCAAATGAAAATGATCCAGCCTTTCCCAGATGGGCCGGAAGGCCTCGCCCATTTCGGCGTAATCCATCACCCAGCCCAAGGCGGCGTCGCATGGGCCTTCGATGGCTACTTCGACTTTGAAACTGTGGCCGTGCAGCCGGCGGCATTTGTGCGACTCCGGCAGGCGCGGCAGCAAATGGGCGGCCTCAAATTGAAATGTTTTCCGTAATTCCATTCTTAGAGCTTATCGCCACGTGATGTTCGTGCTAAACGGATACTTTGGATACAAGATACAGTTCATTGTTATCGTTTTTCCCAATCAATCCACGTCACCAAATCTCCCAGGGGCGGGCGGCCGTCGTGACGCCAGCCCAGGGGCGGATGCTGCATCCGGCCCAGCGGACAGATTCTTTTCGCGCCCCAGCGGGCCAGGCGGCGCGCCAATTCGGACGTTTGGGCCGGGAGACAGGCCAGACCCACCGTCGAAGTGTGTTCGCGCACCAGTTCGGCCCCTTGCAAGGCCTGGGTCAAATCCGGGACCGTCTTGACATAGATAAACCTGTTTTGGCAGGAAATCTGAAAGCGCGGGTCGTTTTCCAGAATGACCGTCCAGGCCGTTGATTCTCTGCTGGCCCACATCTTGGTCTCCGGCGAATGGGCCGCGCGCACTTCGTAGAAGGCGCGCCGGGTCGCGATGGCCGCCGCGTCGCCGGCGCTCAACGTGCCGCGCGGATGGATTTTCTCCAGTGCTTCCAATTTTTCGGCCAGCAATTTGGCAAATTCCTCGCCGCCCCCTCCGCCGCTGTCCTCCACGTAAATGACGTGCGGCGAGAGGCAGCCGCGCTGGTTCCACGCCGTCACATCCGCCGCCGCCCGCTCCACCACGGCGTCCGCCTTGCCTTCCAGGGCCTCGCGCGTGACGTATCCGAAGCTGACCCTTTCGCCGTGGCCGATGAACCGCGTCGCCGCAGGCAGCTTCCGCCGGATCGCGGCCAGCGTTTCGTCGCTGCCCGTGGCCACGATGCAATCGGCCTCGGCGAACAGCGCCGATTCCAGGCTCTCGGCCCCGCCCGGCCAGGCGGCGACTTCCAGGCAGGCGCCCAATTTGTGGTCCGCCTCATAGAGCGAATGGGCGAACATTCGCGGGACCAGCGACTGGCCGGAGGCGCATTTGACAAATTGGGCCGAGCGCGCCAGCAAACCCAGCGCCATTTCCATGAGCGCCGGCGCGGGGACGTTTCCGGGGGCGATGTGGGCCAGCAATCGAGGCCCCAGCGCCATGGCCGAGCGCGCCAAATGGCTTTCGTGATCGTTGTGCAAAAAATCGTCCAGCCGTTGCACATGCCCCAACTCCTGGCGGAGCAAAGCCTCGAAATTCTCCGCCGTCCATTGCTGAAAAAACTGGTCCAGGCCCGCCGCCAGCACTTCCGCCGAAAAGCCCATGGCGGCGGGGCCTTCGCGTAACACCGTCTGACGAAATGGAAAATCAGCCGCAAGCCAATCGCGCCCCAGCCGGTCCAGCACGCGGATGATGCCCTCGGTCGCGCGGCCTTCCAGGAACTGCTGGCCGTTGCGTTTGAGGGTCTGGCAGGCCTCGGTGATCAGCCCCGCGGTCAATTCGGCCTCGGGCGGCAAGTCGGCCAGGAAATAGCTGGGCAGATTCATTGATCCGTAATGCATGGCTAAGTTCTTGCCTGAAGGGAGCAGCCGCGCGGTTCCGCTGCCGCCGCCCGTCCGAGCAACTCGAAACCGCCGCCGCGCCGCACCGCCAAATCCTCCGTTTGCACCGCCATAATCGAACCGATATTCGCCAGATCGAACACGCGAAGCAATCCTGTTTCGCCTTCGCCCGCCTCGGCGCCGGTTTCGGGGGAAATGACGCGCGCGCGCGCCCACGGTGGAAAATGAAAAATTCCGGCGGCGCTGTCGTAAGCCTGCGAACTCAATTCGCTCATGCCGTATTCTCCCACGACATCCACGGGCGCAGTGCCCAGGAATTTTGCCAGCATAAGGCGCAATTGGGCCTTGGGCAGCGTCCGCGTGCGGCCCTTGTATCCGCCCGTTTCCATGATGCGCGACCCCTTGGGCAACGCGAACCGTTTGCCGACGGATTGCATATAATCGAGTAATCCGACAAAGGAAAAAGCCGTTCCCAACAGGCCGAGAGGCTCGTTCTCGCCCACCGCTTCCCGCACCGCGGCCAGGGTTTGCTCCAGGTCCAGACTCCACGAGCCATCGTATGCGGCGCGCCCCGCGAAGGCGGAATGGGGCGTCCCAAAATGGCGGCGCACCGTCGTGAACATGTGGACGAGCGAGGAATGCGGGGCCGTTTCCGGAGTCAAAAAAACAAGCTTCATCGGCGGCGGCTGCGTCGCAAAAAAATGGCGCACGAACCACGGCAGCAGCGAGGCTTCATAAATGGAGAGCGATTCGCCGCTGTGGAAATGACGACTCGGAATCTGCCCCGTTGTGCCGCTGGAATGGAACACGCGGGTCCGTTCGCCGTCAGGGATGCTGGAAACTTCGTATTCCTTGAAAGCGCTGGTCGGGAGGGGAGGAATCTCGCTCCAATGCCGGATGGTGTCCGGCGCGGCCTTTCTGCTTTCGCACAACGCCCGATAGACCGGCACCGCCCCGCATTGGAAAGCGAACAACGCCAGCGCCAGGCGATTAAATTCCTCCTCGCCAGCCGGATTTTCCGGCGCGAGACTCCGGCTCATAAACGAGCGCAATGTTGAGGCTAGATGCACCTGACTTTCTCCAAACATACGACGCCTTTGCGCGCCTCGTAAATTGAAAATACGTTGAGTTCCAGTAGAAAGGGATTAACATTTAGCCCAAGAGAATCTGAGAAAGAATCGCGCGGAGGCACAGAGGGCGCGGAGAAAAACGATTGTTATGGCGCGCTGTCCCTGCCGATTTCGACTTCCAAAGATTGTTCACCGATATGCATGTTATTGTACCGGAATAGTTTCCAACATAATTCCCTTTCTCTTCTCTGCGCTCTGCGGCTCTGCGCGATCAATCCATCAAGAAAACGCACTTTCGGTGTAAACTTGTGACGGAATAATGATAATTTCATTTTCGTAGTTGCATTCCCATCTAAACATGGTAGTATGGAGCATGTGTGGCGCTAACGCGCTTGTTCTTTGAAATAGGGGCGGAAATAGAGGTTAGTGGTCTGGGTGGGCCGTGAGGCAGGCTTTTGTCGCACAAGCGTCGGCGAACCTGCGGGAACTGACTTCATTTGAATGGGAATGGCGATTCGGGGAGAGTTTTTGGGGAGCGCACGCGCCCCGCGTGCAGGGTTCAGCGCCCTCGCTGAACCCACTTTCTGATGTCAGCGACGAGGGCGTTCACTGACTGCACGCGGGGCGCGTGCGCTCCCCAAATTAAGACACTACCAACCTGCGTAAGTCGTTGATTTCCATGATAATTCCAGATAATTCCGGGTTTTTTTTGCGGTCCGATCCAGATCGGAGTCGCATCAGATGGCGGACGGCATCAGGTAAATGTAGGTAAATGTAGGTAAATCCAAGTAAATCCAACCACAAAAAAATAAAAAACCCTGCTGTGCGTCCAAAAGCGGCCAAATTTTGCCAGTCAGGCGCGGCCCATCTGGGAGGCTGAAGGCCGAAGGAAGAAGCTTATGAAAAAAAGGCTTGCAAAAACCGGCCATTGGGCCAAAATGGTCTGCGGTTCCTGCAAAAGGCCCTGAATATGAAACCATCGAGAATGAGAATGAGGCGCGAAATCGAAGGGACGTGCGTTTGCATTAATCGTGGTTATGAAGCGATGGCCACGCAAGATGCTTGCCGCGGCCGAGGGGCGTTTACGCTCATCGAACTGCTGGTGGTCATAGCGATCATCGCGATCCTGGCTGCGATGTTGTTGCCGGCGCTCTCGCGGGCCAAGGCCAAAGGGCAGCAGACGGCTTGCATGAACAACTTGCGGCAGATTGGTGTGTTCATGCAGTGTTACACAGACGATAACAGGGACGTTTTTCCCGCTCACCGAAATCTGAACATCGACAGCACCGACGACACTATCTCGCTGACCAACTGGTGGGGCGCCGACATCGTGACCTACGGGGGCGGCCGGAGCAATCTGTTCCACGATCCCTCCATCACCGGGAAAATGCTGGAAAACGGGACGGCTTGGCAATGGAACTTCGACTGCAACCTGGTTGGCTATGGTTACAATGGGTTCTTCCTCGGACACCATCCGTACGGCGCCTGGGAACTCACCGTCGCCGGGATCGAATTCTCGGGGCGCGACTCCTTCAAAAGAAGCGCCATCGTCTGCGCCTCGGATAGCCTGCTCATTGGTGACAAGGAACCTTACGGAGACCCGCCCTCGTGGAGTTGCAGCCTTTGGTGGGAGGACGCCTGCATGATCCCGGCGGTGGTGGAGCACAGCGGTTTTCCTGACTACGAAGGAGTCGAGCCTAATCGCCACCTCGGCATGGCGGTCATGTCGTTTAACGACGGCCACTCCGAGTGGCGCAAGAGCAATCTGATCAACCCGCCGGCCAATCCGTATGACGGAAGCGTTCAATCGCTCATCAATTCCCGCTACTGGGATCCGCTGCAAACAGCCGGACAGCGTTAGGGGAATTACCGAAACCTTGGTTTGCCTCTCCGGGCGCCGCCTTCCGAAATTATCTTCTGGTCAGGTTGTCCCCTTTGCCGGTTGCTCACGCCGAATTTGAGTCGTGAAATGTTGAAGGTCGCATTTGGGAACTTGCAAATACGCCATGACCGCGCCATAGTAATGCCATGAAAACAACAATCGAACTCGACGCCTCCAACCGGATTGTGCTTTCGCGGGAATTGCGACTGGCGGCCGGGATTCCACGGAAGCAAAAGCTTATGGTATCGGCCACGCCGGGGCGCATCGTTTTGGAGATGGAGGCCAACACTTCCGGGCGCGTGATCAAACGCGGCAAACTCAAGGTCTGGACCGGCGCCGTCCCGGCCACGCCGATCGAGGAGGCCGTTGAACAATCACGCCACTACAGGCGATGACCTTTCTTGATTGAGATAGACGGGCGAATTCCGCCAATACTTTCGCACAATGTATGTTATGTTCAATGTAATGTGCGCTGGCCAATCTCACACTCAGCGGGGCTTGACGGGCATTCTCTGTGGGCATGGGTCGCCATCACTGAACAAACCGGAAGCGCTGGGCGGGGTTCGCATTGGCCGGGTCGTAGCGCAGGTTGCAAATCAATTTCCTTTCGCGGAATCCCGTGTAGATGATCGTGGATCTGAAGTAATTGGTCCGGCCTTGCACGACGGTGCGCACGAGAAAAGGAGTCGCATCCGTTTGAGAATGCGGCGCGTAGTACACGACGAAGATGCGGTAAAGCCCGGCGGGCGCTCCGCCCAAGGGCCAATAAATATTCTCTACTGGCGACATGTTGTAGGGCAGATGCGCGTTTTGATCTATGTCCAATTCGCCGCCGGTGCGGGAGGATCTTCGGTTGCTGAAAAGAATTTCCTCGCCGGCCGGATCAATGCAATGAAGGTCAAGATCGTTGTAGTTGTGCCATGACAACGAAATTTGGATGTCGCCTCCTTTGGCGCTAACTTCTCCCAGGCGCCGTTCGATGGCGGCGGCCTCCGGCACATTGACGGCGGCGGCGACCCCCGGCGGGGTTTCGACCAAGTCCGACTGCGCCACCGCAATGACGGTGACGGGGCCGTTGGTGTTCAATAAATTCGTTGACAAGAAATTCGTCGAGAGCGGGGCGTTGGTGGAGGCCTGGCTGGCGATTCCGGGCGCCGCGGGCGGATTGGTTCCGGGCGCCGCGGGCGGATTGGTTCCGGGCGATCCTGGTTGGTTGGTGGAGGCGGACGGAGCCATCAGAGGTTCCACGGGCGCGTGGCCGTCGCCGCCGCCCTGCCCTGCCCCCGGCATCAAACTCAAGGTCGAGGCGCCAAAAATATTAGTGGCCGCCCAAGAGCCAAGGCCGCCGAATAATTTCGGGCGCGAGTGCAAGCGCCACAGCGCGAGCAGGACGACCAGGATCGCCATGCCGATGACGGCGTCCTGCATGTAGCGCGATCGTGGCGAACGGGTCATGGGACAGGCGCGTCGTGCGGCGGAATGAAGCGATAGGCGCCGCGGTTCTCGTCAGCCACACGGCGCAATCCCTGTTCGCCGGCCCTGCTGTAAAAGCCGATGGTGTTGATGTGGGCGTTGACGGACGCATTGGCCTCGCGGATGTTGTCAACAACTTTATTCGGCAACTCGCTGTCCGACAAAAGCCACACCGTATCCGGCGCGGGCGCCAGGCCCAAGGCGCGCTGCATGGCCTTGGTTGGATCGGCCCCGGCGCGATGGCCGACGCTGAAAAGCCAGTTGGTCATGGCACGGACATTGTCCAGCGTGGCCGGCACGGGGCCGAGGGAGGGCATGCCCTCGTAACCGCCGGAGTGAAAGAGCAAAACGTAAAAGGTCTGTCCGGCATTCATGGTTTCGAGGGTCCGCGCCGCTGCCTGCCGCGCGGAAATGGATTTGCCGTTGGTCATCATGCTCAACGAATTATCCAGCAGGAAGACCACATTGGAACCAGTCTCGGGGTCGAACATTCGAGAGAGCGAGTTGTCGTTTCCCAGCAAATCCGCAGTCCGGGCCGGGGTGGGATTGTCGGGTCCCCTGCCCGCCGCCTTGGCCGCCGCCAACAATGCGGTCGTGCGATCTTTGTAGGCCGGCTCCGGCGGCGGCGGAGAAAGGTCCTCGAAGATGGGCGGATGAGCGTGAGTGGCTCGTGCGGATGAGGAGGCCGCGGATGGAAGATTCCTGGAAACTACCGGCGCAGGCGCAGGCGCTGGAGCGGGTGCCAACGGCGCTTGATTGGACGAAGGAGACGAAGAGGACTGAGGATTGTTTTCTGGCAGAGCATTGCCTGCCAGACCAGAGCCTGAAACGCCGGTGTTCGTGCCCGGCCCTGGCTGGGCGGCGAGCGGAGCCGGCGCAGTGCGTCCGGCCCTTTGGTCGTTTAGGTCACGGCCTGATTCGAGCCTGGGCGGAGCATTTGATCCTACTTGGTCGTCAGCGGAAATCGTGTTTCCCGAAGTCCCGGGCGCCGCTCCTGGCCGGCCATCGGGAACAGCGTTGGTTGGGACCTGCTTGCGTCCGAGATCGCCAAAGACGATGTCGCGGGCTGGTTGCGGGGGCCGCAGGAAGAGCCAAAGCAACAGAGCCAGGAGCGCCAGGACGAGCATCGCAATGACGATGTCCCTCGATTTGATGGGCGAACGGACTGGTTCCATTTATTTGACTCCGGTTAATTCTGCGGCAGAACGCGCTCTCCTTGCGCGCCCAGTTGCAGCCGCGCATCCTGGGGCAACGGCTCCCAACCGTACTGGAAGCCAAGACGCGCCGCGGCTTCGCGGGCGCTGATGAAGGCTGGAAACGAGTCATCATAAACCCAGAAGGCAAAATAGAAGTTAGTTTGGCCGCTCTCCTTGAACGCTTGCGCCATGTCGGCCACGCCCTGCTCCGGCTCATCGCCCAGGCCGGGGCGCGGTTCGACGTATCGAGCCTGACGGCTCAAGGTCCGATTGTTATGCACCGGCGCGCCGCGTCCATCTGTGGACAGCGTGTCCAGCGGATAGAGCTTTCCATAGCGAATGATCACGGGCCACGGTTGTTTGGTGGTATCGGAAATGTTGGGCAGGCGCATGACATTGGTGGCGGGATGCAGGTGCGGGTCTTGCAGGCGAAGGAGCGTTTTTTGCAGTTCCGCCTCGGCCAACGAATTGGAGACGGTGATGGATGCGAGGTCGTTGGAGAGTTGGGCTGCCTGTGCCTGGTAATAGGCGGGCGGCGGCGCCGGAGTGTCCTGGGCCACCAGGGCCACCATCAGAGCGATAAAGATAATGCCTCCCAGCATGTTGCACATCGTGTCGAGCAACATCTCCAAACTATTCGAATAAAATCCGCCTGGGCTTTTCATGGCGTTGCCAAAACGTATTGCAAGTCTTCCTCGGCCGCGTCGAATCCGATGTTGAACGAGCGGCTGGCGGCCAACGGCTCGCAGGCCCTGAAAAGAACCACGGCGGACGGTCGAATATAAAAGACCAGCCGCTCCGCGCGCGGGTCCCAGCTGTCAAGCATACGCTCAAAATCCGCGTTGTCCGCCCGGGCCAGAAATTCAACGGCGTTGGTTTGCCCGAGCCGGCTGCAAAGTCCGTTGGTGGCGGAGAGGACGATCAACACGGGTTCCTTGCCGGAACGATCGGCGTCGGGCACGACAAAGACGCGGTTGGTCAAAGCGGCGGCTTGCAACTGGCGCTGGCGCAAGAGGTCCAGTTTGGCTTCCAGTTCGGCGCGGGCCTGCCGCACCTGATCGCGCGTGACATTGCGGATTTGCTCGTCCGGGGACGCGGGCGGAGTATTAAGATAAAGCGTCAACAATAACGTGATGAGGAGCAACACGCCGGTCACGGTCGTGATCATGTCCAGAAAGGCGAAGAAGGAAACCCTCCCGGTAGTGCTGCGCAAGCGATTGGCCATGACTATCCCGGGTTGCCTTCCTTCGGACGAACGCGCAGTTTGGAAACGACATGCGCGTGGCAGTAATCGTTGCATTCGTCCAGGAAGTCGGTTTCCTTCTGTTGCACGAGGTCGGAGAGCAGATGCAAGAGCAACGCAAAAGCCAGTCCGACCAGCGTGCATTCAAAGGCCGTGGACAATCCGGCCGTAACTTCCTTGAGATGCTCCTTGATTTGGTTGACATCGGTCGTGGCGGAAAGGGCGTCGGTGAATTTCCTGATGGCGATGCTCAAGCCCAGCACCGTGCCCACGAAGCCCAGGACGGGAATGGCCCAGATCATGGCATGGATGATGGCGTAACTGGAAGCGACCTGATTCTCGTCGTTTTCGCTCTGTGCCTTGAGGATGGTGGAGACGTCGCTGACGCCGCCGATGTTCTGCAAATTGGAGAGGGCGCGATCAATGCGGTTGAGGAGGATGAAATAGCGGGTGTCATCCACGAGGCTGCGCACGCGGTCGAGCACGGTCTTGGCGGTGGTTTCGTTGAGCACGAATTCGCGGTGCTGCGGCACGGCGGCCAGGTCCAAGGCCCGTCGTTGCAGGCGCAATTTGGGCAGCTTGACAAGAGAAACCACGACACCCCAAAAGAAAAAAAGCGTGGCCGGGCCGGTGGCGTAAAGGTTGCCGGGCCGGACGAAGGCCGTGCCGACCTGCTTCAGACTGCTATCGCCGCGGTTCAACAAGAACATGAGCCAGATGAAAATGCCCGTGACGCCCAACGCCACCAGGAACGTGAAAGTTTTGTTGACGCTCGTGAAGCGGCCGCCCTTGAACAGGCCCAGGCCCCAGCGGTTTTCAATGTCTTCCTTCTCCCAACTCAACGTCACGACAACGGGTCGCGCCAGCGCGGCTGCCGGCGCCACACCCGCCGGCGCCTGGCGCCCCGCCAGAGGCCGCCTGGACAACAGGCGTCCGCCGCCCGGATTGGGAGTGGGATTAGGAGGAATGGGAGCAGGTTCCATAAAAGCAAAGTTATTTTCGCGCGGTTAAATCATTTCGACGCCGTGTCCGTCCCGGCGGACGAGGAGAGCTTCCACCATCGCCCACAGCCAAGAAGCGATAATGCCGAAGCCCATCAAGGAAGTGGCCACGCTCAAGAGCAATTGGAGCAAGCCGGTCAACCACTGCCGCGCGTAGAAGTTGTGCGCGCCCGCGTAGCCGGCGAACAACGCCAGAAAGGCGAAGAGAAGACGGTAACGCCGACGGCCCTCCTTGACCACGGCTGGAGGGGTTGGGGTGACGGAAACCTTGATGCGAAGGGAGGAACCTTTCTCGCGCTGCGGCGGGGACCACGCGGGAGCGAAGGGCACCGTTGGAATGACCGCGTGCTGCTGTTGCGCCGCCTCGGCCGCGGATTTCTGAAGGGCGGCAAAGAATTCTTCCAACGTGATCCATTCGTTCAGGTAGAGAATTTCATGTCCCATCCCGATCTCGTGGTCGTCGAGCATCCGATTGATCTCGGAGACGGGATAGGGGCCGGATTGGCGGCCGCGCCAGCGCAATTCATATTCCTGGGAGCCACTCATAAAAGACTTGCGAAAAACGGAGGAAGAATCGCGCCGGCCAACGTGGCGGGATAGCCGGTGGCATGAAGTGTTTGGAGCAACAGTTCGCGGCGGTCGCCCGCGAAGGCAAACAAAGGAGAATAAGGCAGGGGTTCCGTCAGCGCGGTGTAATCCGCTGAGCCGGCCGCCTTGCGCAGCAGCACGGTGGCCGAGCCGGATCTGCTCCAGCCGCACAGCTCGACCGCCGACGAACCGGGCGCGCGCAGGACAGGGCGGCCGGAAGCGTCCATATACCCGGCGAAGGCAAAACCTTGCGCGCAGGTTTCGCGCGTCAATTGCTGCAGGAACCGGGCCTGCTTTTCCAGGGGAACGGCGCGGGCCTGCGCAAAGTATTCCTGCAACGGCCTTTCAAATTTGTCGCTTCGCTCCGGCACCATCCAGTCGCCGCTATGGATATCCTTCGCGCCCAAGTCGGTGAGCGCCTGGAGTTCTGCGGCGGCGCTTGGACACCAGGGCAAGCCCCACTCGTCGGGCCGCAACTGCGCCACCGCGAGGAGCTTGAAGATGACAAAGGCGCGGAAGGCGGCGCTGGCCTTGGTATCCTGGTTCAACTGGTCGAAGATTTGCAGGATGGGCTTTTGGTAATTGCCGGTGTTGGCGTCAATCAGTTCGCCCAGACCCAGGCGCTCATAACTGTCGCATTCCTGCGTGCGGTATAGGCGATTGACTTTGATATAGTTCCAATCGCTGTAGGCTGTCTGCACAAAATGCAAGGAATCCTGGAAGAGCGCGGGATCGTGGACCATGCCCGCCTCGTCCCCGGCGTTATTGGGGGCCATGTCGCCCCGCACAAAGATCGGGTGGGAATGGTAAGGATTGCCGGGCCGCGAATTGGTGACGAGTTCGTAGGCAAAAACGTCCCGCACATTCTTGTCATCGCGCAATTTGAAATAAAGGTCCTTCTCCTGGCTGGTGGGTTGTTCGGGCATGAGGCTGGCGCTCCAGCCCGTCACGTTCGTCAGCGTGGGCCAGGCCGGATGGTTGCCGGGCAAAAGCAATTGGCCCAGCAAAGTCTCCTGGCTGATCTGGAGGCGGGCAATTGCCGCCACGGCTTTCCTTTGGGCCGGGGTGGCGAACGGTGAGTCCGCCAGTTGATCCAGCGCGGCCAAATACTGCTCCAGCGATGGAGCGTTGCCCAACGCCGCCTGGGCCTGTTCCCACTTCTGCGCCGTGTCGGTCCAAACCTCGACTTTGTTAGTCAACCGGGCCAGCCGGTCCGCCAGCCCCTGCTCCAACGGTGGCGGCTGCGCTTCCAACGGCGCAAGGCCCGACAACCTCGCCCGGATTTGCGCCATGCTGGCCCGGACCATCTCCGCGCTGTTGGTCGCATTCAGATCCTCGGCGGCCGCCTCGGCTTGCTTTAACACGCCGCCCATTTCCGCGTTGCGGAACGCCTGCCATTGAAGGTCCCATGCGCCCAGCGCGCTTTTGGCAGCCGATTGATATTCGGGCGCGAGTTGATTCAGCGCATGTTCGCAGCTTGCGCGATCGGGGCCGGTTTGGGCAAGCGCATTGCGAAAACCAGCCGCCGCGATACTTTGCAACCCGGCCAGCTTCTGGTCGAAGTTCTGTTTAAATTCCTTTTCATGGGCGATAAAATCCCTGGCTTTGTCGAAGCTCTCCGCCATCTGGGGATTGGCCTTCCACGAAGCCGGCGCTGCCGCCAGAAGGCTCTCCACCTCGGACACGTTGCGGTCCGACTCCAGCCGCTGGCATTGTTGCGAAAAGTCACGCTGTCGCTCCAAGCCCAAAAAGTATGGAATGGCAGCGCCGATCGCTCCCAGGATAACCAGCGCCGTTACGACCGCCATGATGCGTTGCCGGCGGCCGGCCGCCCGCACTTGGTGTTGCAGCCAGTCGCTGCACTTCCGATATTGGCCAGCCAGATCTTCGGGCAGCGGCCGATCAAAGCGTTGGGCCTCGCGCCATTTTTCCTCCAGCGCGGCATAAGCGGAGGTGGCGGCGGCTTTGTTCAGCGTGGAGTTGGTGGATTGCTTGGAAGCGAGGGATTGGACTTCGTACTCCAAGGCGGAAACCGCCCGTTTGAAATCCTGTTCCGCCGCGCAGGCCGAGCGTTGTTGCGCGGTCCATTCCTCCAAGGCCGTCCAAAGATCGGCCTCGGCCTCGGGCAGGCGAAGGTTGCTGCGGGTGGCGAGGGCGTGAATTTCCTCGACCACCGCTTCCACTTCCTGCCAGACCCCCTGCTCGCGAAGTTGTTCGGCGCGGCGGAGCATCTGCTGGCAACGGGCGACTTGCGCTTGCTGCCAGGCCGGATGGGAAGCGGGAACAGGCAGGCCGGCGGACTCCAATTGTTCCAGGGCGGCCTGAATGGCGGCGGCGTCGCCAGCGGCCACGACCTGGCGCAGACTTTCCAGTTTGACCCGCAACATTTTTTCCTCCAACCGTTTCAATTCCTCTTTGGTGTTGGCGTCGGCCGGATTCAAGCGCGAGATCACGCGCAAGATGGAGAGGGCGCGCGCGTCGTCATTCTCCATCACCGCCCGACGATAATCGCGATAAAAGGGATGATCGCTGGCGATGCCTTTGCCGTAGGCGTTGTTGAGCAGGCGGATATATTTGTCGTAGAACGGCTCGGTCCAGGGCAATTGGTGGGCCTGGCAGTAATTGCGCCATTCGGCCGCCTGGCGGAAGCTCAAAAGGGTGATCAAATCCAGCAGCGGCGGCGGGGTCTCGGACAGTTGGAGGGCCTGGAGGAACTGGCCGGCTTCGATCATGATGGCGCATTGTTCCAGGCGGCGGTTGGCGGCGCGGCAGACCTCTGCGTAATCCTGGGCCAGCTTGGCCGCCTGCGTGTCCGAGGCCGGCTGGCTGGCCGCATCGGCGATCTTGCGCACCAATCGTTCGGTTTGCGTCAGCGTCATCATGGTTAACACATCATTCTACTGCCCCTCAAAACGGATCATTTCCAGCCCCGGTCCGGGCTGGTTTGGATCTATTATAAACAATCCAATATAGGCCACCTGGTCCAATTCCACGAGCCGCTTTTGCACGCTGTCCAATTGGGCCTGCATGGATTGCCGCGATTTGAAGTTTTCATTAAGCATGCGCCACGTGGCAAAAAAATAGTTTGTCGTTACGCTTTGGTTGGTCGCCGTCAGCATCAGTTTGTCCTGCGGCTTGTTCAGGCTCCAAAGCTCGTAGAGATCCTGGAGGTTGCCGGACACTTCTTCCGGCTGGTCGGAATCGGGGAGATTGTGCCATTGCTTGATCCACGACTTGTCGGGCGCGGATTTTTTCAACTCGCCCAAATACTCCAAGAACCGTGCCGAAGTCAAAGGGCCTGAAGAAAAAGCCAGGAAGCTTTTCAGATGATCGTTAGTCGCTCCCAGAAATTGGCCCAGCGGACGCCTCAAAGGCTGGTTGAGATTTTCGAGTTTGTTGGTGAGGTCCTGCCGTTGCGCCTGCAAACGCTGGCGGATATGGGCGAAATCCAATTCGCAGCCGAAGGCCGGCATGTCCCAGGCCGGCCAGTCTTTGTAAAGATACCGGGCGGAATGCGGCTTGTCCTTGATGTAAGGTTGGAGCTGCCATTGCCGGCCGGCCAGCAATGAAAAGTTGGTCAACAAGCAGTCCCGCATCGCTCCGTCCAGCGAGGCGCGCAGGTCCTGGCGGCCGTCTCGAACGAATTGTCTGGCGAGAAGCAGCGGCGGGGGCGGGTTATTCTGGTTGACAATGAGCAGACGAAAAGGGTCGCCGTTGGTGGTCGAGGAAAAACCAAAGTGAATGGAAAAGGCCCGGGTCACACTGTTAAAGTTGTCCCACACCGCCAGCGAGGCCCCTTTTCCATCCATCCAATCCGAATAATCAAAGACGCACTCCGACGCGCCCAACGAGGCGGAAAACTGCCGGGCCTTGCGCCCGCCAACACTCATGAGCGCGCCCGACAGAAAGTCCCAGTGGTCTGTGTTGACCTCCAGGCGAATGTCGTCGGGCAACGCGCCTTGGTCTTGCCGGTCGTAACGGTGCAGGAGGTTTTGGAAAGCGCTTATGGATTCGATGGGCAGGCTGAAATTGTTTAGGTTAGGGACCGCCAAAATGTAAGTCGGCCCGTCGCCGACAAGGCTATTCAATGGCCTCGTGTTCGGCTCGGCCATCACCGGCGAAGGCGCTTTGATCGGCGGCGCGGCCACGGACGAAGGCTTGGGACTGGAGACGGGCGCGGTGTTCCCCTGCTCCACCGGCCGATTGGCTGAATGTTTGATCAGAAACAAAACCACCAACACAGCCGCGAAAATTCCGAGGCTCGCCAGAGTGGCTGAGTGGATCGAGAAATTGATGACCCGCCAGCCGGTTCTTGCGGTCGGCGCCGTTGTTTTCAGCCTGAGATTGTCTATGACCGGCGGCGGTGGGGAAGTTCTTCGGATGGAGAGTTTGTTCCTCGACGCGCCCGGAGTTGTCGAAGCCGAACCAGGAGCCGGCGGCGTTGGGGCCGGGGGCGGCTTGGGCGCCTCGCGGGCCAATTTGACCAACGAGTTGGCGGGCACTCGCACGGATCGCAACGGAATCAACGGCGCCGAGCGCGTCACGGCCTGTTGGTAAGCCGGCGTGTTTTCCTGGCAGCCGCGCCATTGGAAATCGTTTGGATTGTCCTCCGCCTGGAGGAAGGAAGTGAAGGTGTGCCGCCAGGGCCGCACAGGAAATTGACCGTTGAAATTGAGCAATTGCAACGTCTCGCAATACATTTCCAGCACCTGCTCTTCGCTGCCGGGCGGGCACACCAGGTAACAGCCCCGCACGCATTCGCTTTCCAACAGCCCGGCGGCCCTTCCTCCGTCACCGGTCAGGCGCGCCCAGGTTTGCGCCGGCAAGAAGGATTTCGCCGGCAAAACGAATTCCGCCGCGCCCGTCTTCGGCAACCATCGCGGCTCGCCCTGCCAGGAGGCCAGCCAGCCCGGCCAATGCCGCAGAATGGCGGCTGGCGAGGGCAATGTGGCCAATTCATCGGCCTGAAAAACCACATGGTGCGCCAAATGATTGGTGCGCGCGGTGAAGTCGAGACCGCACGGCTGGATGCGTGTCAATACGTGATACTTCGCGCCTCGCAGGTCCAGCAAACGGTAGGCCGAGATGGCGGGATTGCGCTTGGCCGTCGCGGCCTCGGAGACCCGGAGATAATGGTAGGAGCTGATTTGTTCCAGGCGTTGCACCAGGGCCTCGCGCAGATCGGCGCTGCGCGCCACGGTGCAAAATCCCGACTGGCCGGACAACAATCCTCGCGGTGCGCTGGTATAGATCAATTGCCAGGGCATGTGAACTTCATTGGCTCGGAACCAACGCCGGTTCGATGAGCGAGAGCAGCCACAAGATCGGAACCTCCACTTGAAAAGGCTTGAGTTGCCGCGGGTCCGGCACAAAGTCTCCCGGCCCCAGTTTCACCGGCGCGTGGCCGAAGGAACTGACGGGGAAAAACAACACGCGCCGGCTAATGGACTCGGCGTTGGCGACGATCTGGGGACAAATCCGCTTCATCAATTCGCGGACTTGCATGGAATTGTGCGTCAGCGCCTCCAACTCCAGGCGGCCATCGGCCACGGGCGCGCGCAACAGGTCCGGCCCCAGGAGATGAATCCAGGCGTCGCATTTTCCGATCAGCACCGCCAGCGGCGTGTCAATGGGCTGCATCAATTCCAAGTGGAGCAATTTGGCGATGCGCACCTTCATCTCCGAAAGAATCACGCCTTGCTGGTCGAAGGCCGGCTTTTCCAGTTGCGGGTCCGAGCGGTCGGAGATTTCCCGCCGGAAATCGGGGCTGTTGAAAGGGTCAAATAGAAAAACAATCCCCGCCGAACTGGCCACGTGCTGCGCCCCCGGCGAGTCGGCCGAATCGCGCCCGGGCTGGAAATGTTCGCCCGCGTTGTCATAGAAGATCAAGCCGCAACGGTTCGAGAGGTCCCTGGACGACGCCACCGAATAGACAAAGGGCTTGGGCAAGGCCACGACGCGTCCGTAGCGCGGCAGCCGCACATACATGCCGCCTTCCAATTGCGTCTTGGCCAGGCGCGCCCCCTCGGGCGTGTGCGCCCCGAAAAGGGTCTGCTTCATTTCGTTCAACGAGGCGTTGCCGGCCGGATCGGCGTCCTGAAAGACAACCGCAAAATTTTCGTAGAGGCTGATGGGCAGCATCTTCATCAGCACGCTCAGATAATACGATTTGCCGGCGCTTTGATCGCCGACAATGGAGATGATATGGTGCGGCATCTCGATGAATCCCGGCGGGAGCGTCCGCCGGCAATGGGGACAGGCGATTTCCGTGCAGGGCAGGCCCAGGGCGTCGAGCGCCTGGCCGCGATCATTGAAGCGCGTGGCCAGAAAGCGTTGCGGCGCGTCCTCGCCCAGCACCGGGTCGCCGCGCAAGGAATCGTGCGTCGCCAGATGCATGATCTCGCCGAGGTCGAACTTGAGCCAGCACACCGGGCACGTCAACAGGCGCGGCTCCCGTTCCGTGATGTTTGACAGCGCCTCCGCGCCCGGGTCCGCCCGCTTCGTCGCTTCCAGCGAATCCACCACCTCGAAGGCGTCCTGGAGAAAGAACCCTTTGCTCAACCCGGCCGGCTGCACCAAAGTCTGCGGATGCCGTTGATGTTCCTTGGCGAATTTGCACAATTCCGCCAGACCCATGGGGCCGTCCACCTTATGGCTGGCGGGGTCGTGCAAAGTCCATTGCGTGCAGTCCAGAGCCTTGGCCCATTCCTCCACTTTGCGGCTGCCGCGCAGAGCCAGGAAATGCGCGCCCACTTTGACCGCGTAATCGGTCTCCGGCGCGAGCGGACAAAACTCAATGGGCTGGCCATCCACCAACAAGGGCAGGTCCGGCTGCTGTTTGATGAGGCATAAGCCGTGGCCCTTGACCTGGTTGATGGCGCAATGGCGTTCGGCCACTCCTTGCGAATGCAGCTTGAGATCAACCCCCTCGCCCGACCCGATTTCAAAGGGCAACTTTTCCACCAGGCGGGACTCGCCGGTCAGGCAATCCACCGCCATCCATTGCACCTTGCTCCACAAATCAAACACGCGATTCGCCTTTCGGGTTATTCTTAACCGGAACGATGCCATTAAAGAATTGAATTTTGACAGGATTAACAGGATTGACAGGATCGGAAAGCGGATGTGGCATCAGAAATAATCCCTCACCGATTGGGGAGTGCTCCGCGTGCCGCACTTCATCCTGTTCATCTTGTAAATCCTGTCTCAAAATCTTCCTGTCGTGTTCTTAAACTGCATGGATGCGGCTTAGAACCTTCTTTTAAATGTGGCATACCCACCTCCACCCCCCATTTTAGCCGTCACACCGTCACAAATGTTGATAGTCAACCACTTAGCCCGTAACATTTGCCGTCACAAACGGGTCACAACCCCGTCACAAAAAAGGATTCGCGCCCATTTTGGATTTGCCATGCAATATAACGTGCGTTCAAGGCCGGGCAAGGAAAAACCGGATTTTGACGCGATTGGCTCATCAAGACCCATCTTGGTAGTGCGGCGGTGCGCCGCCGCCGAAGCCATGCAGGTTAAAAACGGGAGCGCGACCGTCTTGGTCGCCTCCAGTCGGCGTCCCGCCGACTGGCCTCGGACTCAAAAGGACTCACCCTTTGATTGGACCCCGCCACGGGATTGAGGCCTTCGGCGAGACGCCGAAGGCGGCGATCGGGACGATCGCGCTCCCCAATCCATCTGCACGGTTCCGCCAAGATGAGTTGAGGCAAAGCAGCAGCTTTGCCCTACCGAGGCAGGCGGAACAAAGTGGCAGCGGCGTCCCGCCGCTGAATCAGAAAGGCCAGAGGCGAGACGCCTCTGCCTCTCTTAGCTTTTGACGAAGGCGAACTTTTGGGGCTTCAATCTTGCTGTCCGCTGTCGCGGAAGGGAAAAAATCAGATATTGCTTTTAGTCGCTCTTTGGAATATATGAACTTCTTTCAAGTTGACGCGAACAGATGTCGCCGCCAGGGAGCAAAGTTAAGCCTTAAAGGCGATTATCTCCAAACTCTGGAAGGCCGCAAGATTTACGCCAGCGCCGCGTTGATCCGCCGGATCGCTTCGTCAATCTCGGCCCGGTTTTTGAAGCCGATCACCACTGCGTCCAGCTCCGGTCGCGACATGGCAAAGCGAATCGCTTTCTCACGATCCTCCGCGTTGACGAAGGTGCCGTTGCCGACCATTTTCATGCCGATGACTCCCCTGCCCTTCTCCCGCATGACCTTCAATTCCTCCAGCACCGGCGCGACGGGATTGGTGATCATGTTGTAGTCTTCCTTCTCGCCATCCATGAACGCGCCCTGCGGATTGACGCGCACCAGATGCACTTCCGTCCAGTCCGTTTGCGTGGCTCCGCGCAAGGCCGGCAGGCTGTGGCAGGAAACGCCCTTGGCTCGAATCCACTTCTTTTCCTTGGCCTCGTTGAACCCGTCCATGATCCGTTTCCAGGCATCGGTCCAATGATTCTGCACCATGCAATGGACCAACATGCTGTCAACGTAATCGGTGTCGAACACCTTCCGGTGGCGGTCAATGGCGGCCATGATGTCCTCGGGCCGTCCGTCAATTTTGGATTGGATGAAAAGCTTTTCGCGCGGCAGCCCTTTGATGGCGCCCGCGATCCATGGAAAGGTTCGGTAAGCTTGCGCGCAGTCAAAGTAAGTGATGCCCTGGTCGTAGGCGTAGCGAATCAGGCTGTTGAACGGCTCCTGGCCGAGGTCGTGTTGCACCTGCCCGCTGTTGCTGCCGGTGCCGAAGCCGAGCCGGCTCAACTTGAGGCCGGTTTTGCCGAGCGTCACCTGGTCGCTGGCGGTTCGTTTGGAGGGAGTGGATCGGGCCAGCAACCGGCCTGGGGCCAGCAGCAAGGACCCGGCGAGGGCCGATCGCTCGAAAAACTGGCGGCGCGTATAGCAATGATTCTTCATAATGGCTCCGGTTCAGGAGACTGCATTCATGTCTGCCGCAGCAGGCGTTGTCGTAAACTAGCACCATTTCCCGTGACCGCGCAAGAATTTGCTGTCTCGACGGTTTAATGACGGTAGTGCGGTTCAACACCCTGACCCTCGCACAACGTAAGGACTGCTTTGGATCGGAGAGCACACGCGCCTTCGCGTGTCGCCATCGGCGCCCTCGCCGATGGCATCCCAAAATTCTATGGGAAATGTATGAGATTCAAAGATGTGGCCGGCGAGGGCGCCGGCCACGACACGCGGGGCGCGTGTGCTCCCCTGAATGTTTCGGACCCACCTTAGCTGGAACGATGCAGTTGGATTTGGGAGCGCGACCGTCTCGGTCGCCCTGGCCGGCGTCTCGCCGGCCAGTCTTGCGGGGATGCTTCCAACACCACTTGGTACGGGCTCCAACGACGGGAGGGTTTCCGGCGGGACGCCGAAAACGGCGGTCGAGGCGACCGCGCTCCCCAAAGCAACTGCATCGTTCCGGCTTAGGCGAGGAATTGGCCAACGTTGTCAGGGTTGACGTGCCGTTGGCAAATAGGTCATTATACCCATTATGAAAAATTCACCTGCGCAGTCTGAAAAGATCAAACCCGGCCTGAGCCAAATCTCCCGCCGACAGTTCGTGCGCGCCGGCGCACTCGGCGCGGCGGCTATTTCGTTTCCTTTTGTCGGAAATGTTCTCGGCGCCAATGACAGGATCAATGTCGGCTGCATCGGCGTGGCGGGCAAAGGCGACAGCGACACCGACGACACGGCGCGTTGCGGCGGCAACATTGTCGCGCTGTGCGATGTGGACCAAAACCACGTGAACAACAAGGCGAAAAAGTTTCCACAGGCCAAACATTACAACGACTTCCGCAAGATGTTGGAGGAAATGGAGAAGGATATTGACGCGGTCACGGTTTCCATTCCGGACCATTGCCACGGATTGGCCAGCGCCATCGCGATGGGGATGGGCAAACATGTTTATTGCCAGAAGCCTCTCACGCAGACGATTTTCGAGGCGCGGCTGTTGCGCGACTTGGCGGCGAAAAAGAATTTGGCCACGCAAATGGGCAATCAGGGGAGCGCCAATAGCGGGTTGCGCCGCTGTGTCGAGATCGTCCAAGCCGGCCTGATCGGACAGGTGGGTGAGCTTCACGTCTGGACCAATCGTCCGATTTGGCCGCAAGGTTTTGACCGGCCCCCCGGCGAGGACCCGGTGCCGGATTACTTGAACTGGGACGCCTGGATCGGCCCCGCGCAGATGCGTCCATTTAAAGAAAAAATTTACCACGATTTCGTGTGGCGCGGCTGGTATGACTTTGGCACCGGAGCCTTGGGCGACATGGCCTGCCACATGGTCAACATGCCCTTTCGCGCTTTGAAGATGGGCTATCCCACCGTCGTGCAATGCGAGGAGGCGTCGGAATTGCACCCCGAAACGTTCCCCAAGACTTCGCGCATTCGCTTTGAATTTCCAGAGCGCGAAGGACTCTCGCCCTTGAAATTCTGGTGGTACGACGGCAACCCCGACGAGAAATACCCGCCCCCATTGCGGCCGCCGCCCGACGTGACCAAGGACTTGATCGAGATGTACGGGAAGTTGCCAAGCGGCGGAGTCCTGCTGGTGGGCGACAAAGGGAAACTTTTTTGCCCCAATGACGACGGCTCCCAATCCGTGCTCATGCTGGCGGACGAAAAGAGCTATTCGGCCACGGACAAACATGAAGCCGCCCAAGCCGTCCCGAAGACCATCCCCCGTTCCCCCGGCCACAACGAGGAGTGGATTCGCATGATGCGCGACGGCACGCCGGCTTATTCCAATTTTGCCATTGCCTCCAAGTTGACGGAAATTATTCTGCTGGGCTGCGTGGCCTTGCGTGTCGGCGTCGGGAGCGAAATGAAATGGGACGGAAAGCACATGAAATCGCCCAACTGCCCCGAGGCCGCGAAGTATTTAAAACGGCACAACCGTGCCGGCTGGAATGCTTGAGACAGAATTCTTCTGCTTGCGAGGCAACGCGTGTTTCGGGGCAAAAGCGGAACTGGCGTTCCGCACTCCATGACGCTTCGCGCACTCGGAAGGCGCCGAAAGTCCGGCAGGTCGTGGAGTGCGTGCGCGCCAGCGCCGCTTTTCACGACGCTTCGCGCACTCGGAAGGCGCCGAAAGTCCGGCAGGTCGTGGAGTGCGCGCGCGCCAGCGCCGCTTTTCCCTCGCGCCCGGCGTTTTTCCTGGGAATCCAGACCACCGCCGTGGGCGGCGAGGTCATTACAAAAAGCGCGGCTACTTTGTAGCTGCTTTCTCTCAAGCGTCGTGGTAAGACTATCGCGTCGCCGGACAAACGCCCGGCAGGATACGAAGGAATACGACTATGGAACAGTATGTATATTTGGGCTGCTTTTTGTTCGGCCTCCTCTTTACTCTGGTCAGCGTTTTCTTTGGCCATCACTTCGGCGGCTCGGATGCGCACATGGACCTTGGCACTGGCGGCCACGCGGAAGCAGGCTACGAGCACTCGGGCATGCCCGGCATCTCGCCGTTCAGTCCGACGACGATTTGCGCGTTCATCACAGCCTTCGGGGGATTTGGACTCATTTTCTCGCGCATTCCGGCCACCAGCAGCGCCTGGGTGAGCACGCCTTTGTCCCTCTTCGGCGGATTGTTGATTTCCGCGGCGGTGCTGGCCCTCTTCAGCTACATATTTCAGAGGACCCAGAGTTCCAGTGAAGGGCGCATAGGCGCGCTGGTCGGACGCACGGCCACGGTGATTACTCCGATACCGGCGTCGGGCGTCGGGGAAATTGCTTATGTGCAGGGAGGCAGCCGTTATACCGCTCCCGCGCGGGAGCAAAACGGCGTGGCGGTGGCCAACGGCCAGACGGTCAAGATCACGCGCATTGCCGAATCGCAATTTTTCGTCTCTACGCTCTGAGAAATCCAATTCATCATCCACCCCGCAACCAAAGGAACAGAATGCACTTCTCCATGTTCGCCCTCCTCGATAATCTTAAAGGCCTCGGAACCGTGGTTCTCGCCACCGTCGGCCTGGTATTTTTCCTCTTCCTCATCATGGCCATTTGGGCCAGCCGCTACACGAAGGTGGGGCCAAATCAAGTCCTGGTCGTCTCCGGCCACCGGCACAGATTTGTGGCGCCGGATGGCACGGTGCAATATCGCGGATTCCGCATCGTCAAGGGCGGTGGCACATTTGTCCTGCCGGTCCTGGAAAAAGTGGATGTTCTCTCGCTCGAATTGCTGACCATAGACGTGCAAACACCCGAGGTCTATACCAGCAAGGGCGTGCCGGTCAAAGTGGATGGCGTCGCCCAAATCAAGATCAAAGGCGACGATGTTTCCATCGCCACCGCTTCCGAACAGGTCTTGAGCAAGACCATTGATGAAATCAAGAGCGTCGCCACGCAAACGCTGGAAGGCCATCTGCGCGCCATTTTGGGCACCATGACGGTGGAGGATATTTACCAGAACCGCGACGCCTTCGCCTCCAAGGTGCAGGAGGTGGCCGCGGGCGACATGGCCAACATGGGTTTGGGCATCGTTAGCTTTACCATTCGCGACATTCGCGACGCCCAGGGCTATCTCGACGCCCTGGGCAAACCGCGCATCGCCCAAGTCAAACGCGACGCCACCATTGCCCAGGCCGAGGCGGACCGGGACGCCATGATCCGATCGGCGCAGGCCACGCAGGCCGGCCAGGAGGCCAAGTACGTGGCCGACACGCGGATCGCCGAGGCGCAGCGCGATTATCAGACCAACGTGGCCAGCTACCAGGCGGCGGTCAATCAAAAGAAAGCGGAAGCGGACCTGGCCTACGATTTGCAAAAGTTCAAGACCGGCCAATTGGTCAAGGCCGAGGAAATCCAGGTCAACATTATCGAGAAGCAGAAACAGATAGAATTGCAACAACAGGAAATCATGCGCAAACAGCGCGAGTTGGAGGCCAACGTGCAAAAACCGGCCGATGCCGAACGTTATCGCGTCGAGACCCTGGCCAACGCCACCAAGTTCCAACTCGAAACCGAGGCCGCCGGCAATGCCGCCGCCACCAAAGCCAAGGGCTTCGCCGCCGCCGACGTGGTGAAAGCGACTGGTCTGGCCGAAGCCGACGCCAACAAGGCGCGCGGTCTGGCCGAGGCCGCCATCATCGAGGCCCAAGGCTCCGCCACCGCCGAGGCGATGAAGTTAAAGGCGGAGTCCTTCAAGCAATACAACGAAGCGGCCGTCATCGAAATGATCGTGCGCATCCTGCCGGAGTTGGCGGGCAGAGTCAGCGAGCCGTTGGCCAAGACCGAAAAGATTGTCATCATCAACAGCGGCAGCGGCGCGGGCGGCGGCGCCAGCAAAGTGACGGGAGACATCACGCAAATCATGAGCCAGCTTCCTCCAGTCATAGAAAGCCTGACCGGAATCAAGTTCGAAAAGCTCATCGAACAAGTCCCCGCCCTGAGAAAAGCGATGGGAAGAGACGACAGCAAGGAATCAAATCCGCCAGCATGAAGCTCCCAATCACTAGCAACTTCTTCGGGAGCGCGACCGTCTCGGTCGCATCCGTCGGCGTCTCGCCGACGGAATCCACCTTCCCGAAATGGCAGTTCGAATTTGGTGAATGGCGCAAAGCTTTCGCGGAATTTCAGCAAATGGAACAGGACAAGATCGTCGCGCATCAAGCGCCTTCCGCGCTGGCCTTGCGGCAACACCGATATTTGCTTTTCCTATTATTGACGCAAGGCGAGGAATTGGCGCTGCATCTGATGCAGCACGCCGCCATGACGGATTTGGAAAAAACGCGGTTGCTCAATCAGGTGGATGCGTTTATGCAGACGTTGAGCGATTCGTGGCATACCTGGCACGGCGAAGTTCTGCCGGCGCATCGCGAGGCATTGGCCAGATTTCTGGCCTGATCATGCATCTAGCGTTGAAGAACGACGTGACAAAAACGAAAGAAGAAAAGAAATAACAAACCTATTTATTTATGTTTTGTTTCCTTTTTATCGGTGGTGGTCTGCTACTGTTCTTACTCATAATCCCTTTGATCTTCGCAGCGTTTGCGTTTTGGATATGGATGCTTGTTTCGGCCATTCAAAACAAAGGGCTGAACGGCACGGAGAAAGTGATCTGGGTCTTGGTGATCATCTTTCTGCATTTTTTAGGAGCGTTCCTCTATCTCTTGCTAGGACGACCCAAACGCCTGACTCAATAAACGCAATATCGGCACATTGATACATGCATCTTTTTGACGCTATTCTTGACGCGAACCATCGCGCGCTGGCCGGAGACCCCTCGGCGGGCATCCACGTGGCGGATTTTGCCAATGAACTGCCGGTGATCGCCCTCACCTGCATTGACCCGCGCCTGAACCGGTTTTTTCCCGGCGTGCTGGCCCTGCCGGATGAGCAATTCATCTGGCTGCGCAACGCCGGCAACATCATCACCGGGCCGCTCAGCAGCACCATGCGCTCCATCGCCCTGGCTTGTGCCGTCAAGGGCGGACGCGAAATCGCCGTCATCGGCCACACCGACTGCAAAATACGCCATGTGACCGTGAGCGATTTGACCGAACGCTTCAGAGCCTTGGGCATCGAGCGCCAGCAGTTGCCGGAGAATCTGACCGATTTCTTCGGCATCTTCGCCAGCGAGCGCCAGAATGTCATTCGCGGCGTTGATTTTATCCGGCAAAGCCCGTTGATCGGAGCGAAGATTCCCGTGCATGGCCTGATGGTCAATATTCAATCCGGCCAACTGGAGTGGGTCGCCAACGGCTACGAGGTCCTGGCCCGGCCTTCGGTCGCGCCGGGGGGCCTGCGCCTGCCGACGTTGGGCGGCATTGTGGGCGATTTGGCGACGGGCGCGGGATTTGACTTCGGCGAAATGAAGTTTCCCGACTCGAAAATCGGCGAAATGGCCGGCGCCGCGTACCAGGCCATTTCCGCGCCCAACCCGGCGGCGGCTCCTTCACCCCTCCCTGCCCCGCCGACGACGCCTCCGCCCCCGCTTGCACCTCCGCTGCCGCCACCGCCCGTGCGCGCGCGCACCTTGCCCATCCCCCCGCCCATCCAGCTTCATCCTGGCGGGCGAGATAGAAGACGGTGATCGTACGAGATGAATGGCGGAGAGAGGGGGATTCGAACCCCCGGTGCTTTTTGGGCACTCACGCTTTCCAGGCGTGCGCGTTAAACCACTCTGCCACCTCTCCAACTCATTGATTTAATGGAACTTACGTAAGTATGCCATAACTAACATTTGACATTCTGATACTGCTATGCGATACTGTTTGCATGAAAGAGAGCAAAACAGAATCAGAGTCGGTCTGGCAAAAGACGCCTGTGCCAAATTTAGTTCGTTACATTCCATCAGGAGTTTTATTCGCACGAGTCAGGGTCAAAGGCAAGTTGATTCGTCGGTCGCTGAAAACGAAAGGTCTTTCGGTTGGGCAATTGCGCCTGGCGGATTTGGAAAAGAAAGAACGCCAGATGGCCGAGCACGCCTCGTCCCTCACTGAAGGAAAAATGACCTTCGCCGATGCCTTGCGAATTTATCGGCAACGGCTGGAAGGCGATTCTTCGCTCAAACCGCGCACGAAAGCACACCGTAAAGAACGAATCTCCGTCATCCTAAAAACTTGGCCGTCCTTGGACAAAACAGATGTTCGCAAGATCACAAAACAGGATTGTTTGCAATGGGCGGCTGGATATTCGAGCAGCGCAGTCAACTTCAATAAAACAGCGCAGACCCTTCGTTTGATTCTCGATATTCCGATTGAATCGGGAGTCCGTTACGATAATCCGGCTCGGTTCATCAAGACGATGAAGGTGCGGCAAAAACCGCTCCAATTGCCGAGCCGCGCTCAGTTTCACTCTTTGATAGAGAGCGTCCGGGCCGTCAACAGGCGATTCAGCCATGATGCGGCGGATTTAATCGAGTTTTTGGCCTACGGTGGCTTTCGCAAAAGCGAAGCCCAAAACATTTGCTGGTCCGATTGTAATTTTGAGCGAGGGGAAATCCTCGTTCGCGGCGATGAAGAAACCGGCACTAAAAACTGGACGGTGCGTACCGTTCCGATGATTCCGGGAATGCGGAAGCTACTTGAGCGGATTAAAGCGGAACGGCCCGACGAACCCGCCAACGCAAAAATCATGCAGGTTTCCAAATGCAGTGCTTCATTAAAACATGGGTGTAAGAGGGTCGGCATTCCTCAAATCACTCATCACGATTTGCGCCATTTGTTCGCCACCACTTGCATTGAATCGGGTGTGGACATCCCGACGGTGAGCCGCTGGCTTGGGCACAAAGATGGCGGCGCGTTGGCGATGAAAGTTTATGGTCATCTGCGCGACCAGCACAGCGTGAACATGGCTCAACGCGTTTCCTTTGATGAGACAACACCGAACAATGTTGTGGACATGATTTCCGAAAAAAGTCTGGCCTCGTAGCTTCCCCAAACATTGACAGCACGGTGATGAAAAGCTGCGGAAATGTGCTAAAATACCATTATGGAGTTTCTCGCAATCATGGCGGTTGGAACGGTGCTCGCCGTGTTGGTGGTCATCGGATGCAGGCCGACGCGCCCTCGATATGTCAGAAGGCGGCATTCCCAGGCGCATCAAATTTTTGATAATGAAACTCCGACTTGGCGGAAGGAAATCGCACGCTCACATCCGATGGGTGAGCTAGAGTATCTCGAAGATATTGAGCGTTACAATAAGGACCCGCAGCATGAACCTTTTCCGCTCCCGCCGCCGAAACACCGGCAATAATTTGACAGAATGGGCTTGGCCGGGCTGTTCCTGAGAAACGCGCCGAGTAGTGTATTCGACCTCAGCTTCGTGGGGAATACGGATTCCGGGTCTTCCGAAGCAAGTCTGCAACGGTTCTGTCCCCGGTGGGGTCATTTGACGGAAATCCTGTCGAGGTTGCCGATTGGCAGCCGTTTCGTGAGGCGGGTGCTTGCATGTCGGCCAACGACCCAATTAAAGAACCTCCTCCATGACCCTCATTAAGGGAAGCGGCTCCGAGGGTTTCCAAACCCGCAGCCGCACTGATTGCCCCAGCAGTCAGGGCTGGCCCGACGCCCGTAACGCCAGTTCCGACTGTCGCCAGCGTTTGGGCACTGGAAGCGCCTGCTGCACGTCCAGCGGCAAATGCTCCGCTTAACATTTGGGAAGCCGCCAATGACCCTGTTGTCATCGCATTCTGGATAATGACGGGGGCCGCAATTGTGCTGAAAATTACCCAAACTCCCAAGAACGCAACGCCGAGTAGATTTTGAAGCGAGTATTCGGCGTCGCCGAGGACTGGATTGGAGACGAGAAAACTGCGGTCTGTCATAAAACTGATCATGCCTTGAGTGATCAACCCGGCCACTCCCCAGCCCAACGGCCAGAGCATTACGCCGACGAGGTTCAAAAAATATCTTCTGCCGACCTCGAACAAGCTCTGAAAAGCCAGGAAGCCGATGAAAATTGGCGACAGGCTGTATCCCACGAAAAGAATGGCCGTCTGCAAAACGTAGGCCCACCACATGATTGCACTGGCAATCCACCCGAAGAGCCATAGAACGCCCGTCAGAATGGCTTCCAGCAAAGAAGCCCGCCACTCGAAGACCTTTTGCCACCAACCCGTCTCTCCATTGGCAGCCTTCTTCACTTGGAGCGCCTGTTGGTAATCGCTGTAAATCTTCGACGGATCGACTCCCAGGGTCTGTTTTACGGTCGAGTCCACGAGTGATGTTATGGTGTTTCCCCATGAAATCAGGAATGTCAGCACCACAATGAACACCAATGTTCGGCCAAACGTCCGCAAGTAAGCATCCCCGCTTCGATTTCCTGCAATCGTTGACGAGATCATCCCGCCGACGAGAAGTAGATACGCCACCGGCGTAAGTATATTTTTGAGGTTGACGCAATTACTCGAAAAATTAGGAAATATGGAGTTGAAGTCAGGCATAACAACACTGCCCTTTATCATTCTTCAGTATTCAACAACCTCAAAAGTTCGCTGCGCGGCACGAGGAATTTGCCTCGCAGAGCACGACAAGCTCGCAGCTTCCCTCGTTGAATTAGGCGATAGACGCTGAAATATTCTACGCCCAAAAGTTCTGCTGCCTCATGGATTGAATAGGAAAGGCGACGCTCCCGATTTTCGGCCAGTTCGACTTTGTGAGGCGGAATCGGCGGTAGTACTGTAGTTTCGGCATTCATTGGTTACCTCCATAGTTGGTTTGCCTTAAACTCGAATCCCCTCCGTCTGCTTCCGCGACTGCGCAGGAGCTTCCATTTGTTCGACAGAGATTTGTTTCGTGCAACGCTGTGACAAGGCATCCATCACCCGGCTTAGGTCTTGCCCCGGATATTTTTCGTCTGCCTTTTCCTGAGCTGCGGCCACGATGTCGCTCGCGTACATTTGAAGAGCCTCGCGTTGCCCTTGAACGAAGTCCTGGAGCAAAGCGCACGCATTATTGCCCGTCATTTGGACTTCGCATGGCCCTTGGGCCCTGGCTAAAGCCGAATCGGGGTTGAAGCGTTCCACGACCGCAAATTCGGACTTCCCGGCGACGTTGCGCTGGCACCAGACGATTTCGCCGGCACGCATTTGCAGGAGCGGCGCTACGACAGCCCATTTTGTTCCGTCCGGTCCCTCCACCATTCGCTGGCCGGAATCCCCGGGTGCGGGAGTCCCTTCGAGCAAACGCGGCATTTTTTCCTTAATCTGTCCAAGGGAATCCGTGATTGAGGAAAACTCCTTGAAGTCGCTCTCAACAGCAGTGAAGACCGAATTATACGCCGCAAATTCGGTGTCCGTCAGCCGCCCCGAATAGCCGGGAACGGCGTGCTCGCACATTTGACCGTTTTTTTTCAACATAATTGCCTCCTTTTTTATTCTTCGTTTAATAGCCGCATGATGTCGGAACGGGGGATCAGCAACCTGCCTGGCAAGGCGCGACAAACATGCAATTTGTGGCGTTGAACAAGCCAATAGACGCTCCAATAATGCACGCCCAACATCGCCGCCGTTTCGTGAACCGAGTAAGCCACCCGCTCCGGCGCTTGGGTCCGCGGTTCCAGCAAGACTGAGAATTCCGATTCCATGCAACTTCCTTTCATTGGCTAAAATAGCCTATGGCTTGCTTGGTGTTGTCCAGATTTCTGGACAAAATCACTCGCCGGTGTCGCTCTGGTTCGTGTCCCCCATGAGCAATAATGGCCGCGAATGCTCCATCAATATCTCCTCCGGCGGCATCAAAACTCTCGCCTTGCCGGAAAGTAATTTGATTAGGGCGGCGAAAGCAGGCTGGTGTTTATCTTCGATTTTCGGCAGAAGCTCCAACGCCACAACGTCCAGCGCTCTGGAGAACACAACAACTTCAAAATCACTGACGCAAGCCGCCCCGGATTCAATCCGCGCTATTCGCTGCCGCCAAATGTTCAAGCCCTGGTCTTGCAATTGTAATTGGAGTTTTTCTTGCGACCAATTCTTAGCGCATCGAAGCCGTCGAACCTGCGGGCCAATCAAGTTGTAAACCTTTCGAATGTGCGTGCCCGCTCCGCTTTCTTGCAACTGATTCATATCCACCTCCTGAATTACCTCATCAAAACTCGCCCATATTATAGCAAATCTGGCGCAAATCAATTGTGACAAAGCCGTAAATTCTGGTTCGGGGATATGCTTAAGCTCGAATCCCGCGTTTCCTGATTTGCTTTCGCGCCTGAATGCCTGTCAACTGTTTTGCCGACATCTTCGCTGTCAATTCAAGAGCCAGTTCCCGGTCGCCCGAACGAATCACGTTCTCACGCAGTTCGCGCTTGTCCGTTGTAAAGATTTCGACGCCCTTCCGTCCTCTTGAAATTGTCACGTACCATTGTTTTTGATTCGTCGCCGCCTTGATTGCGGAATCCGCAAAAATCACATGATCCGCCGTTTTTCCCTGTGCCGCGTATGACGTGACCGCGTAGCCGCGAACAAACTGGCGGTAATTTTTCTCCAGAACTCGCCCGTCCTGTAATCGAATCCGACCATCAGCCTCGACTTTGCTGACGGTGACAATTTCGCCGTTAGCGATGAGTTTTCCATCAGCCGTTTTGCCGTTTGCTTTCAGTTGCAACCGATCTCCAGCGGCCAAGGCAACGTCTTTCGGCTCGCAAACCGAAACACGGTCCAAATGCTTGAAAGGAATTCGCCTGATTTTGCCCGGCATTTCAACAATCAGGCTGTCTTCGCCTATTTGAATCATCCGGCACTGGTCGCCCCGCCTCAATCCGCCCGCGTCTCGGTTCAGCACCACGACCGTTTTTTCCGAATAATAGCGGCCATCCCGTTTCTGTGCATCGGTCAGGTCAATACGTTGCAACGATGACACCAGCGTCTCGTCGGTCTCGATCAATTTTCCCCTCTTTAGCCCCTCACGGACACCTTCATTCACCTTCTGAATCTCGGACCAGGTTTGCGAGACAACCACGATGGAAGCCTTGACTGCCGCGAGTTCCAGGTAACGCTTTGTCAGGAAACGCCTGCAATCCAAACGGTTCGCTGAACTTCTTGAACCAGACTCGCTAGGTTGTTGAGCGGTCGAGGAACCGCTACGAGCCAGTTTGGATTTTGCTTGAGTGGAGACTGCTTCAGAAACTCCAACGCGGCTTGTCCCGCCGTAGCCTTGGCGTAGGAGGAAGCGTTCGCGTGTTGGCATTCCGCCGTCGCGCAAGGTGCTAAGGCGGGATAAGTCGGCTTGGCCTTCAAATTCTCAGCAAGCCGGATGCCGACACGGGAACACGCATCCTCCTTCGTCGAGACTTGCGGAGGACAAGGCGGGGAAAAATCGCGCTGATAAAAAGGGCGTCAAATCTCTTGCAGTTCAAGCGGTTTGAAACTATTCTGAGTTCATGCCTGCGGTCACTTTGAAAGCGCATTTTAATGGGAAGCAGATCGTTTTGGACGAACCATTCGACCTGCCGCCAGGTTCAACACTCATAGTCACGGTCGTGCCAAAGGAAGACTCCATAGATGATGCCCAGTGGCACAGTCTGGCGGCTTATGCGGTGGCAAGGGCGTATGAAGAGGATGAGCCGGACTATTGTGCCGCTGACGTTAAGAGATGAACGACGGTGACATTGTCCTGGCGTTGTTGCCGCAAAGGGATGGACGGGGCAAGTATCGCCCGGCTGTGGTGCTGCGGCGAATGCCGGGATTCGGCGATCTGCTGGTGTGCGGCGTCAGCACGCAGCTTCGGCAGCAAGTTTCTGACTTCGACGAGGTAATTGAACCTTCCCATGCAGATTTCAAAACGAGCGGCCTCAAAGCCCCTTCGCTGATTCGGCTCGGTTTCCTGGCGGTTCTCCCTGCAAGCAGCTTTCTCGGGACAATCGGTTCCATTTCAGACGAGCGTCATCAGCGTCTTCTTTCCAGGCTTTCCGAGCATTTACTGCCGAAAGACAAAATCTGATGATGCCATTTGATACTGGTGGACAGTTTTCGAGCAAATTCGTGATGATTCAGGATAATGACAAACTCGGGAAACCATTGATAATCAAGGCCGGGATGAGGTCTGATGACTCAGGAACAGGGCCGGGGTCATTTTCCAGGCCTGCGTGTTAAACCACGCTGCCATCTCTCCAACCGTCAGGATATGTCGCACGGATGCGCTGCCGCGGCAAGCTGTTCAATTGAAATTGTGCTGGTCTGCCTGCTTTTTTATCGACATTCTGCCGATAAGCTGCTTGAATTGGGGAGTCTTGATCATGCGAATTATGAGGAGGCAGCCTCGGTCGCTGTGCGGTTGTTGATTGGGATTGATTCCCATGAAAAGCAATGCATTAAGAAATATTGCCTGGCCATCAGGCATTCGTGGAGTTGTCTGCGCCGTTACCGCGGCACTGCTGTTCCCGCGCCCAACCTGTGCCCAAGCGGCGGGGAGGCAGGTGGTGCATGATCATGTGCCAGCCATAGTGAGGGGATTGCAGCCGGTTGCGCGCTATCCGGGCACGAACCAGTTGAACTTGGCCGTTGGATTGCCGTTGCGCAATCTGGAAGCGCTCACCAACCTGCTTCGGCAAATTTACGATCCGGCCAGTCCCAATTATCGTCATTATCTGACGCCGGAGAAGTTTACGGAGCGGTTCGGGCCGACGGAAAAGGATTACCAGGGGGTGATTGCGTTTGCGCAGGCCAAGGGCTTGCGCGTCACGGGCACGCACCCTAATCGGATGTTGGTGGATGTGACCGGGTCGGTGGCGGACATTGAGAAGGCATTGCATCTGACGATGCGTGTTTATCGGCATCCAACAGAGAATCGCCTCTTTCATGCACCGGAGGTCGAGCCGTCGCTGGATATGGCGGTACCGGTGTTGGGCATCAGGGGTTTGGATGATTACTCGCGGCCGCACCCGTGCCTGCACGCGACGCCGCTGGTCCATGCGCCAAACACGTCCACGAATACCGGTTCGGGGTTTAACGGCACCTTCTTGGGGAAGGATTTCCGGGCGGCTTACGTTCCGAATTCGTCATTGAACGGCACGGGACAGGTGGTAGGGCTGCTGGAGTTTGACGGATATACCAACACCGATATTGCCTATTACGAAAACCTGGCGGGGTTGCATAGCATTACCTTGTCGAATGTGTTCATTGATGGATCCAGCGGTTATCCAAACGGCACTGCCGACGAGAATCTTGAGGTGTGCCTGGACATTGATATGGCGATCTCCATGGCTACGAATGCGTCCATGGTGGTGGTTTACATGGCGCCTAATCCCAGTCCGTGGGAAGACCTTTTGAATCGAATGGCCAATGACAACGTGGCCGAGCAACTAAGTTGTTCCTGGCAGGACACAGGTGGCGCGGCCGACCCAGTCGCCGACCAGATTTTCCAGCAGATGGCGGCCCAGGGACAGTCCTTCTTCACTTCCTCGGGCGACAGCGACGCTTACACCGGGCTGATCGGTTTTCCTGACGATACACCCTACACCACGCAAGTCGGCGGGACTACCTTGACGACGAGTGGTCCCGGAGGTTCATGGGTAGCCGAAACGGTCTGGAATTGGGGCAGCAGCGTAGGCAGCGGGGGCGGGATCAGCACCCAGTATCCGATTCCGAGTTGGCAACAGAACATCAACATGGCTTACAATCAGGGTTCGACAACCATGCGCAACACGCCCGATGTGGCGTTGACGGCGGCCAACGTTTATGTCCGTGCCGGAGGCGTTGATTACAGCGTCGGTGGCACAAGCTGTGCGGCGCCACTCTGGGCGGGCTTTGTCGCGCTGGCCAATCAACTGGCGGTGACCAGTGGCGAGCCGGTGGTGGGGTTTATCAACGCAGCCGTTGACGGGATTGGCACTGGAGCCGGCTACACCTCTGCTTTCCATGACATCACGACGGGCAACAACACGAGTTTCAACAGCCTGACCAAATTTTACGCGGTCAGCGGTTATGACCTATGCACGGGTTGGGGAACGCCGTCCGGGCAAGACCTCATCAACGCCTTGGTCACTAACGACTTGGTAAACCCTGAAGTATTAATCACGCCAGTATCCGGTTTCAGTTCCGTCGGTCCGGTCGGCGGAACGTTCACCATTACTTCGCAGAACTTGGCGTTGACCAACCTGGGGCGAAGTTCACTGAGTTGGACTCTAGTCAACACTTCACTTTGGCTCAACGCCTTCCCCAGCGGCGGCACGCTCACACCCGGCGGACCTGCGGCTGCCGCAAACATAAGTCTAAACTCAGCCGCCAGCAACCTGTCGGTGGGAACTTACAGTGCGACGGTGTGGATCACCAATCTGACCAGCGGCGTCGCGGAGAGCCGCCAGTTCACCTTAAACATCGGATTGCTGCCCGTGATCACGGCGGAGCCGACCAACCAAACGGTGCTCGCAGGCAGCACGACGACATTGAGCGTGGCGGCTTCGAGCACCGGACCATCCGCTTACCAATGGCAGTTCAACGGCGCCAATCTGCCGAACGACATCATTGCCACAGTGGCAGGGAACGGCACGACTAATCCCCTCGGCGACAACGGGGAGGCTACCAATGCCAGCCTGGATGAGCCATACGGAGCGGCAGTGGACAGCCTGGGCAATCTATTCATCGCGGACTTGGGCCATGATCGCATTCGCAAAGTGGACATCAACGGCAACATCACCACAGAGGCGGGCAACGGCAGCGCTGGCTATTCCGGGGATGGCGGCGCGGCTACCAATGCCAGCCTCTCTTACCCTGACGGGGTGGCTGTGGACAACTTGGGCAATGTATTTATCGCGGACTTGGGTAACAATCGCATTCGCAAAGTGGACGTCAACGGCAACATCACCACAGTGGCGGGCAACGGCAACGCTGGCTATTCCGGGGATGGCGGCGCGGCTGTCAGTGCCAGTTTGGACGAGCCTTACGGTGTGGCTGTGGACGGCTTGGGCAATCTGTTTATTGCGGACACATTCAACAACCGCATTCGCCAAGTGGACACCAGCGGCATCATCACCACGTTGGCCGGTAATGGCAGTGCCGGCTATTCCGGGGATGGCGGCGCGGCTACCAATGCCAGCTTGGATGGCCCTTACGGCGTGGCCGTGGACAGCACTGGCAATTTGTTCATCGCGGACACATACAACAACCGCATTCGCCAAGTGGACACCGACGGCATCGTCACCACGGTGGCGGGCAATAGCGGCACCGGCTATTCCGGGGATGGCGGCGCGGCTGTTCATGCCAGCCTCTCGTACCCTTTCGGCGTGGTTGTGGACGGTTTTGGCAATCTGTTTATCGCGGATACGCTCAACGACCGCATCCGCCAAGTGAACACCAGCGGCGTCATTACCACGGTGGCGGGGGATGGCGGCATCGGTTATTTCGGCGACGGCGGCGTGGCTGCCAATGCCAGCCTTGATGAGCCTTACGGCGCGACTGTGGACGGCTCCGGCAATCTATTCATAGCGGACACCGACAACAACCGCATCCGGGAAGTGGCATTGGCCGGTTCTCCCACGCTTACGCTGAACAACGTTACCACGAACGAAGCGGGCAGTTACTCGGTCATCATCACCAATACATGGGGCAGTGTGACCAGCACCGTCGCCACACTCACGGTGGTGTTGCCGCCTGCAATCACGAGTCAACCACAAAGTCTGACCGCAGTCAATGGCAGTACAGCCAGCTTCAGCGTGACCGTTTCCGGCACTGCGCCCTTGGTTTGCCAGTGGCAGCAGAACCAGACGAATCTGAGCGATGGCGGCAACATCTCCGGTTCGGCCACGACCAACCTGCTGTTAAGCCCTGTCACGACGAACAACGCGGGCGATTACACCGTCATCATCAGCAATGCCTGGGGCAGTATGACCAGCAGCGTGGCCGCACTCACGGTGGCGCTGCCGCCTGGGATCACCAGCCAACCCCAAAGCTTGACCGTGACCAACGAAGGTTCAGCCCTCTTCAGCGTCACCGTTTCCGGCACTGCGCCCTTGGTTTGCCAGTGGCAGGAGAACCAGACGAATCTGAGTGACGGCGGCAACATCTCCGGTTCGGCCACGACCAACCTGCAGTTGAGCCTTGCCACGACTAACGACGCGGGCAATTACGCCGTCATCATCAGTAACGCGTGGGGTAGCATAACCAGCAGCGTGGCTCTATTGACAATCGTGCCGCCACCACCTGAGATCACACAGCAACCGGCCAACCAGACAGTGGCGTCAGGCGTCAGGGCGAGTTTCAGCGTGGCGGTTTGGAGCATCGGATTAGCCACTTACCAATGGCAGCTCAACGGCTCCAATCTGCCAGCCAACACGATTACTACGGTGGCAGGTGATGGCAGTGCTGGCTATTCCGGGGACGGCGGCGCGGCTACCAATGCGAGTTTGGATGAGCCTTACGGAGTGGCTGTGGACGGCTCCGGCAATATATTCATTTCGGACTTGGGCAATAATCGCATTCGCAAAATGAACCCCAGCGGCGCCATCACCACGGTGGCGGGCAATGGCAGCGCTGGGTATTCCGCGCACAGCGGTCCGGCTACCAATGCCAGTCTCTATTACCCTTGCGGCGTGGCTGTGGACAACTTGGGCGATATATTCATCGCGGACTTGGGCAACAACCGTATCCGAAAAGTGAACGCCAACGGCATCATCACCACGGTGGCAGGCAATGGCAGAGCTGCCTATTCCGGAGACGGCGGCGTGGCTACAAATGCGAGTTTGAATGAGCCTTACGGAGTGGCTGTGGACGGCTCTGGCAATATATTCATTGCGGACTTGGGCAACAATCGCATTCGCAAAGTGAACGCCGGCGGCATCATCACCACGGTGGCGGGCAACGGCAGCGCTGGCTATTCAGGGGACGGCGGCGCCGCTATCAATGCCAGCCTGGACGAGCCTTATGGCGTGGCTGTGGACAGCTCTGGCGATCTGTTCATCGCGGACACAGACAACAACTGCATTCGTATAGTGAACGCCAGCGGCATCATCAGCACGGTGGCGGGCAACGGCGGCGCTGGTTATTCCGGGGATGGCGGCGCGGCTACCAATGCCAGCTTGGACCAGCCTTACGGCGTGGCTGTGGACGGCTTGAGTAATCTGTTCATTGCGGAATTGGGCGACAACCGCATTCGCCAAGTGGACGCCAGCGGCTTCATCACCACGGTAGCGGGCAATGGCAGCGCCGGCTATTCCGGGGACGGCGGCGCGGCTACGAATGCCAGCCTGGACGATCCTTACGGCGTGGCATCGGACGGCATGGGCAATCTGTTCATCGCGGACACAGACAACAACCGCATCCGGCACGTGGCGTTGGACGGGTCCCCTACCCTTACGCTGAACAACGTCACGACGAACGACGCGGGCAATTACACCGTCATCAGCAGCAATGCGTGGGGCAGTGTGACCAGCAGCGTGGCCACGCTCACCGTGGTGTCGGCACCTGTGATCACCAGCCAACCCCAAAACTTGACCGTGATCAACGGTGGTCCAGCCGGCTTCAGCGTCACCGTTTCCGGCACCGCGCCTTTGGTTTGCCAGTGGCAGGAGAACCAGACGAATCTGAGCGATGGCGGCAACATTTCCGGCTCGGCCACGACCAACCTGCTGTTGAGCGTTGCCACGACGAATGACGCGGGCAATTACACCGTCATTATCAGCAATGCATGGGGCAGTGTGACCAGCACCGTGGCCACACTCACCGTGGTGTCGCCGCCTGTGATTACCAGCCAACCCCAAAGCTTGACCGTGGCCAACGGCGGTCCAGCCGGCTTCAGCGTCACCGTTTCAGGCACCGCGCCTTTGGTTTGCCAGTGGCAGGAGAACCAGACGAATCTGAGTGATGGCGGCAACATTTCCGGCTCGGACACGACCAACCTGCTGTTGAGCCTAGCCACGACGAACGACGCGGGCAATTACACCGTCATCATCAGCAATGCGTGGGGCAGTGTGACCAGCAGCGTGGCCACACTTACGGTGGCGCTGCCGCCTGTGATTATCAGCCAACCCCAAAGCTTGACCGCACCCAACGGCAGTCCAGCCAGCTTCAGCGTAACCGTTTCCGGCACTGCGCCCTTGGCTTGCCAGTGGCAACAGAACCAGACGAATCTGAGCGATGGCGGCAACATTTCCGGCTCGGCTACCACCAACCTTCTTTTGAACCCCATCACACCGAACGACGCGGGCAATTATACCGTCATCATCAGCAATCCTTGGGGCTGTGTGACCAGCACTGTCGCCACGCTCACCTTGGTCTCACCGCCCATAATCACGACCCAACCCCAAGGCTTGACCGCACCCAACGGCAGTCCAGCCAGCTTCAGCGTGGCCGTTTCCGGCACCGCGCCCTTGATTTGCCAGTGGCAGGAGAATCAGACGAATCTGAGCGATGGCGGCAACATTTCCGGCTCGGCCACGACCAACCTGCTGTTGAGCCTAGCCACGACGAACGACGCGGGCAATTACACCGTCATCGTCAGCAATGTGTGGGGCAGTGTGACCAGCAGCGTGGCCACGCTCACGGTGTCATTGCCGCCTGTGATCATCAGCCAACCCCAGAGTTTGATCGAACCCAACGGCAATCCAGCCAGCTTCAGCGTGGCCGTTTCCGGCGCCGCGCCCTTGGTTTGCCAGTGGCAGGAGAATCAGACGAATCTGAGCGATGGCGGCAACATCTCCGGTTCGGCTACCACTAACCTTCTGTTGAACCTCATCACACCGAATGACGCGGGCAATTACACCGTCATCATCACCAATGTGTGGGGGAGTGTGACCAGCACTGTCGCCACGCTCACCTTGGTCTCGCCGCCCATCATCACGACCCAACCCCAAAGCTTGACCGCACCCAACGGCAGTCCAGCCAGCTTCAGCGTGGCCGTTTCCGGCGCCGCGCCCTTGGTTTGCCAGTGGCAGGAGAATCAGACGAATCTGAGCGATGGCGGCAACATCTCCGGTTCGGCCACGACCAACCTTCTTTTGAATCCCGTTACAACGAACGACGCGGGCAATTACACCGTCATGGTCAGCAACGTGTGGGGCAGTGTGACCAGCAGCGTGGCCACGCTCACGGTGTCATTGCCGCCTGTGATCATCAGCCAACCCCAGAGTTTGATCGAACCCAACGGCAGTCCAGCCAGCTTCAGCGTGGCCGTTTCCGGCGCCGCGCCCTTGGTTTGCCAGTGGCAGGAGAACCAGACGAATCTGAGCGATGGCGGCAACATTTCCGGCTCGGCTACCACCAACCTTCTGTTGAACCTCATCACACCGAATGACGCGGGCAATTACACCGTCATCATCACCAATGTGTGGGGGAGTGTGACCAGCAGCGTGGCCACACTCACATTGGCGCTGCCGCCTGTGATCACCAGCCAACCCCAAAGCTTGACCGTGACGAACGGCAGTCCGGCCAGCTTCAGCGTGACTGTTTCCGGCACTGCGCCCTTGGTTTGCCAGTGGCAGGAGAACCAGACGAATCTGAGCGATGGCGGCAATATTTCCGGTTCGGCCACGACCAACCTGCTGTTAAGCCCTGCCACGACGAGCGACGCGGGTAATTACACCGTCATCATCAGCAATGCGTGGGGGAGTGTGACCAGCAGCGTGGCTCTATTGACAATCGCGAATCAACCACCTCCGTCAATACTACCACCTGTGATCTCGCAGCAGCCGACCAACCAGACGGTGATGGCAGGCGGCATGGCGAGTTTCAGCGTCACCGTTTCAGGCACCGCGCCTTTGGTTTGCCAGTGGCAGGAGAACCAGACGAATCTGAGTGATGGCGGCAACATTTCCGGCTCGGACACGACCAACCTTCTTTTAAGCCCTGCCACGACGAACGACGCGGGCAATTACACCGTTATCATCAGCAATGCGGGGGGCAGCGTGACCAGCAGCGTGGCCACACTGGCGGTGGTGTCGCCGCCTGTGATTATCAGCCAACCCCAAAGCTTGACTGTGGCCAACGGCAGTCCAGCCTGCTTCAGCGTCACCGTTTCAGGCACCGCGCCTTTGGTTTGCCAGTGGCAGGAGAACCAGACGAATCTGAGCGATGGCGGCAACATTTCCGGCTCGGCCACGACCAACTTGCTGTTGAGCCCTGCCATGACGAACGACGCGGGCAATTACACCGTCATCATCAGCAATGCGTGGGGCAGTGTGACCAGCAGCGTGGCCACACTTACGGTGGCGCTGCCGCCTGGGATCACCAGCCAACCCCAAAGCTTGACCGTGACCAACGGCGGTCCAGCCAGTTTCATCGTGGCTGTTTCCGGCACTGCGCCCTTGGCTTGCCAGTGGCAGCAGAACCAGACGAATCTGAGCGACGGCGGCAACATCTCCGGTTCGGCCACGACCAATCTGGTTTTGATCCCCGTTACGACGAACGACGCGGGCAACTACACCGTCATCATCAGCAATACTTGGGGCAGTGTGACCAGCAGCCCGGCCACACTCACGTTGGCGCTGCCGCCTGTGATCACCAACCAGCCCCAAAGCTTGACCGTGACCAACGGCGGTCCAGCCAGTTTCAGCGTGGCCGTTTCCGGCACTGCGCCCTTGGTTTGCCAGTGGCAGCAGAACCAGACGAATCTGAGCGACGGCGGCAACATTTCCGGTTCGGCCACGACCAATCTGGTTTTAAGCCCCGTCACGACGAATGACGCTGGCAATTACACCGTCATCATCAGCAATGCGTGGGGCAATGTGACCAGCAGCGTGGCTCTATTGACGATCGTGATGCCGCCACCCGAGATCACACAGCAATCGGCCAACCAGGCGGCGCCCGCAGGCGGGAGGGCGACTTTCAGCGTGGCGGTCTGGAGCACCGGGCCAGCCACTTACCAATGGCAATTCAACGGCTCCAACCTGCCAAACGACATCATTACCACAGAGGCAGGGAGTGGCAGTGCCGGCTATTTTGGGGACGGCGGCGCGGCCACCAACGCCAGCCTGGATGAGCCATACGGAGTGGCTGTGGACGGCTCTGGCAATGTATTTATCGCGGACTTGGGCAACAACCGGATTCGCCAAGTGGACGCCAACGGCATCATTACCACGGTGGCAGGCAATGGCAGCGCTGGTTATTCCGGGGATGGCGGCGCGGCTGTCAATGCCAGTTTGGACCAGCCTTATGGCGTGGCTGTGGACATCTCTGGCAATATATTCATCGCGGACTTTGGCAACAATTGCATTCGCCAAGTGGACACCAACGGCATTATTAACACGGTGGCAGGCGATGGCACGGCTGGCTATTCCGGGGACGGCGGCGCGGCTGTCAATGCCAGTTTGGACCAGCCTTACGGCGTGGCTGTGGACGGCTTGGGCAATCTATTCATCGCGGATTCGGGCAACAATTGCATTCGCCAAGTGAATACCAACGGCATCATCAACACGGTGGCGGGCGATGGCACGGCCGGCTATTCCGGGGACGGCGGCGCGGCTGTCAATGCCAGTTTGGACCAGCCTTACGGCGTGGCTGTGGACGGCTTGGGCAATTTATTCATCGCGGATTTGGGCAACAATTGCATTCGCCAAGTGGACACCAACGGCACCATCACCACGGTGGCGGGCGATGTCACGGCTGGTTATTCCGGGGACGGCGGCGCGGCTGTCAATGCCAGCCTGGACGATCCTTACGGAGTGGCTGCGGACGGCTTGGGCAATCTGTTCATCGCGGACTTGGGCAACAGCCGCATTCGCCAAGTGGACACCAACGGCATCATCACCACGGTGGCAGGCGATGGCAGCGCCGGCTATTTTGGCGACGGCGGCGCGGCTACCAATGCCAGTCTGGACGATCCATACGGCGTGGCTGTGGACGGCTTGGGCAATCTGTTCATCGCGGACACAGACAACAACCGTATCCGGGAGGCAGCATTGGCCGGGTCCCCTACCCTGACGCTGAACAACGTCACGACGAACAACGCAGGCAATTACACCGTCATCATCAGCAATGCGTGGGGCAGCGTGACCAGCAGCGTGGCTACATTGACCATCGTGATACAGCCTGTGATCACGCAACAACCGACGAATCAGACGGTGGTGGCTGGAGGCACGGCGAGTTTCAGCCTGGCAGCCAGCGGCGCGCAACCGTTGATTTACCAGTGGAGCTTTAACGGGACGAACATCAGTGGGGCTACGAACACTTCGCTGATCTTAAGCAATGTCCAGTTCAGCCAGGCCGGGACTTACATGGTGTTAGTCACCAATTTGTTCGGCTCCAGCCTTAGTTCCAATGCGATGCTGATCGTCACCGCGGACCATTTCACGTGGGAACAAATTCCATCGCCGCGCTTCGCGAACACGCCTTTCTCCGTCACTATTGAGGCGTGTAACATGACCAATGGAATTCTCACCAATTTCACTGGCGCCGCGTTTTTGGATACCACTAATGGCGTGACCGTTTCTCCAGCCCTCTCCGGCGAATTCCTTCAAGGCGTCTGGACAGGAACGGTGATGATTCCTCAAACGGCTTCGAACCTGGTGTTGCAAGCCGACGACGGAGCGGGGCACTTTGGCCTTGCCAATCCAATCAATGTGGTCGCCTTGCCCCCCCTTACAGTACGGACCTCCGGCAATAAACTGCTATTACTCTGGCCGGTGAGCTACTCGGGATTCGTGCTGGAAGCATCCGGCAGCCTTTCGCCGACGGCTTGGACGCCAGTGACGGTTTTTCCAACCGAGCTCGGCAACCAATACCTTGTTCTGCTCCCAATATCCGGATCCGGAATCAGTTCCTTCTATCGTCTGCAACTTTCCGGCCCTTGAGCCGCGTCAATGGAGGTTGACTATTTCTATCCTTTGCCGCGCAGGTTCCAAGATTCAAGCAGGTGTTTCTCAGTTTCGAGCCATAGCTCCTGGTTGGGGCGTTTTGCAAATTGCGGCGCGACGGCTGCCTGAGTTGCCGCCGGGAGCGAACGGTACCATTCGAGACACGCCCTAGCCGTTTCGGGCAGTGGACGGAAGATCAATCCCCGCGCCAGCGCGCGCGAGCAATTGCAACGATGCAAGCCCGCGTTAGCTCCCTCGGGCGGAGCATACAGCGGAAATTGGCCATCCGGCGCGCCGTGGACCTCAAGGAAATGATTGTCAATCCAAACGAACTCCACTTGGGAAGCCGTCCCCGTCCGGACGCCTTCAACCATTTCCTTCATCGAAAGCGGTTTCGCAGGACCTGTGACGTTATAAACGCCCAGAATAGACTCCTCGAGGCAGTGGACAATCCAATCCGCCACGTCGCGCACATCAATGAGCTGGATAGGGTCAGTGGGAGCGCCGGGAACAATCATTACGCCGCCCAACGAGGCTCGCACTGGCCAATACAGAAATCGGCCCGAAGTGTCGCGAGGGCCAACCATGAAGCCAGGCCGGAGGTTGGTAACGCGGCCCGGCATGGCCTGCTCCGCAGCTTTCTCGCACATCGCCTTGCCGCCGCCATAGTTTGCGAAATCCTTCCCCATCTCTTCGGTGGTTGGATCGGCCAGCGTGCTGAGCGGGGCAGTTTCATCGAAATTCGGCGTGCTGACGTCTTTATAGACCGAGATAGTTGAGATGAAGAGGTACTGGTTTATATTGGGCGCGAGCAATTCCGCGGAAGCCTTCACCATTCGGGGAAAGTAGCCGCTGGTGTCAATGACGGCGTCCCACTTCCGGCCAACGAGTTGAGAAAGGCCCTTGGGGCTGTCAGGGTCCGGTGGCGCGTCGGTTTTGCCTTCGTTCTTGCGGTCCGCCGCCGTCTTGTTCGGATCGCGGTTGCCGTAGAGTTGTTCCACTCCTTCCGGCACCGCCGAAGGCCGCCCAGCCGCGTGGCGGCGCTCTTCTGTGCGGCCGCTGTTGAAATGGGTGATCTTGTGGCCGCGGACAAGGGCGGACTCCGTGCAGGCGGGGCCTAGAAAACCGGTCCCGCCCAAAATCAGAATCCGCAAGGACGCGGCGGCTTTGGCCGGCGAATCGTAGCCGTACGAAAACGCCTGCATTGCAGCCGTGGCGCCCAAAGCTGCCGCGGAAGCGACAATGAATTCTCGCCGGGTAGAAGCCATGCGGCGAAGAATATGCTTTGGGAACCGTCCAACGTCAACTTCGCACATGGTAGGGTTTTACCCCATAGGCTGGTTTGATCTCCTGGTGTACATTTTGTTAGCTGGGTTTCGCCGAGAGTGGTCGCGCGCTAGATTTTGTGCGTGCGTCTGAGGAAGACAGATTACCCATTGGCCGGGGTGATCCCACTCGAAGTTGAGCGGCAGTGTAATACGATTCGCAATGAGCCGGGCTAGTCCATACATGCGGAGTTTAGCCGACCGCCTCATACTTTGTGAGGCGAATGGAAGCAAATTTTGCAAAGCCAAACACGCAGATGCCTTTGACGTCTGTGAAAAGCTAAGGCCGCAGTTGGCGACATTGATGGGAAACGGCTGCTTTCGGGCGCTCTTTGTGCGCGCGCTTGCGCTGGCCAGCTTGGAGGTTTCATGGTTACGATCGGCGCATGTCAAACCAGATGGGAGTATGGATGGCTTGGAGGAATTGCAAGCGGCGCAGTCCTCGGAAGAGTCGTTCGAGGGTGGAGTTGTTCTGCTGACCCAATTGCTCGGACTGCTGGCGGCATTCATCGGTGAAAGTCTAACGTTCCAATTGATGCGCGAGATTTGGCCGGGCGCGCAGTTCAGCGATCTGGAATCAACCAACGGAGCTAAATATGAAAGCACGACACAACGGAGACCATCCCAACCTGCCGAAAAAGATCGAGAGCAAATCGGCTAAAGTGAGGATCCGTCAACTTCCAACTGGAGTGCGCGGCCTCGACGAGATCCTGGGCGGCGGCATCCCGGAGTTTTCCTTCAATGTCATCGCAGGCGCGCCCGGTTGCGGCAAAACCACACTGGCGCACCAGATCGTTTTCGCCAACGCCACGCCAAAGAAACCGGCGCTCTTTTTCACCATCCTGGGTGAACCCGCCATAAAAATGCTGCGCTACCAGCAACAATATACTTTCTTCGACGAATCCAAGTTGGGCCACGCCGTCCGTTTTATCAACCTGGCCGACGCGCTGCAGGAGGGGGATCTGAACGCAGTCCTGGATGAAATCATCAAACAGGTCACGGCCGCCAATCCGAGCGTGGTCGTGGTGGATTCCTTTCGCACCCTGGCGCACCAGGCGAATGAAGGCGCGAGCGCTCTGGCGATGCAATCGTTCGTCCAGCGCCTGGCGCAATTCCTCACCTGTTGGGAAGCCACGACCTTTCTGGTCGGCGAATATACCGAGGGAGAAATGCGCGACAATCCTCTGTTCACTGTCGCCGATGGCCTCTTCTGGCTCTGGCAAGTGGTGGAGAGAGATTCCGTGGTGCGGAAACTGCAAATCATCAAGCTGCGCGGGCAGGCCTCGGTGCCGGGATTGCACACCATCAGGATTAGCGAGTGCGGGCTGCAAGCTTTCTCGCGCACACTGGGATTGGTCGGCGGCAGTACGAAACCAAATCGGCGACGTTATCTTTCCATCGGCATTCCCGAGTTGGACAAGATGATGGGCGGCGGGATTCTCGAAGGCGATAGTCTCCTGGTGGCAGGCCCTTCGGGGACGGGCAAATCAGCTTTGGCGACGCAATTTATCGCCGAAGGACTCCGCTGCGGGGAGCCGGGGATCATGGCGATCTTTGAGGAACGCCCGCAAGGATACATCCAGCGGGCGGGCGCATTCGGTCTCCACTTAAAAGCGGCTGAACAACAAGGTACACTGGAAACCCTCTATCTTCGTCCGCTGGACCTTTCGGTGGATGAGACGATGCGGGCGATTCTCGATGCCATTGACAGGATTGGCGCAAAGCGACTGGTGATTGATTCTCTGGTTGGTTTTGAGATGGCACTGGCGCCCGGTTTCCGGGCCGACTTTCGCGAATCGCTCTACCGCATGATCGGGGCCTTGACCGGGGCCGGGATCACGATTTTGAGCACAGTCGAAGTGGAAGACAACTTTACGTCGCTTTCCTTCAGTCACTACACAATATCGTTTCTCACGGACGACATTATCCGAATGCGTTATGTGGAGATCGAAGGCCAGCTTCGGAAGGTGATGGTCGTCATCAAAATGCGCGGCGGTAATCACAGCAAGGACATCCGCGAATATGTCATCACCGAGCAAGGCGTGGTGATCATCCATCCGCGCCACACCGATTATGCCGGGCTGATCACCGGCATACCGCGGCGCATGGGGCAACAGCACGAGGCCGCGCCGGAACCGAGAGCAATGCAGTAGAAAGATATTCAAGGGTGCCAGGCGCGGTAGAAAAGGAAGGAATTGGTGGCGGGGTCGGAGAATAGGACGGCAGGCGTGGTCGCGGTAAAATTGGTTCGCGGCGTCCAATGGATCAGGTCTGCGCTGGACTCAATGGTGTAATTTGTTCCCAGAAGGGCGGGAAAGGAGATGCTGATGGTTTGGTTCTGGAGGATGGGTTGGAGGATGTACGGGGTCTGAATCACCAGCACTGCGTTGGAACTGGAAATGCGGCCCAACTTGTTGGTCACGATGACGTTGTAGCTCCCGCTTTGGCTCTGCTGCAAGTTAGCAATGGTATAAGTGTTGTCAGTTGCACCCGAAATGTTAACGCCGTCGAATTGCCATTGGTATTTCAATGGCAACACGCCAAAGGCCGAGACGGTGAAGGAGGCCGTGGCCCCGGGGCTGTTGGTTTGGCTGAGGGGTTGCGTGAATAAGCCCGGCGGTCCGCCATTTGTGATAGTGAACGTGAACAAGGCGCTGAGGTTTTCGCTCCAAGTCCAGGCTGTAATGGTGGCCGTGTATGTTCCTGCATGCGTCGGCACACCGCCGATAAAGCCCGACTCGTTGGTCAGAAACAAGCCGGGAGCGAGTTCAAACGTGTTGGTATCCAAAGAGATCGTGTCGGCGGTCCAGTAGTAAGCGGAATAGCCCGTGGTCCCCAGCACTCGAATGTAAGGATGACCCACCTCGGCATTGACGGTATAAGGCGGGTAGATCTGGCTTTGTCCGGAAACCGCGTCACAAGTGCCGAGCAGCGCAGTCGCGGCCCCAGCCAGCCTGAGTACGCACGCCCAGGAAGGTCCCGCGAGCAGAGATTGCATGGGCAGTGCGCAACGAACCATCGGCATCGTCTGGAGAATGGCCGCCAGCAGCAGGGGCAAGGATCGCTTGAACTTCACAGTTGTGATCTTATCGTACGCATCTTTGTCGGTCAATAACAAACGAGCCGGGCAGCTTCAAAGGCGCCAGTTTTGGAGGGGGCTTGCGCACGGCGGAAGATCAATTGCAGCCGCAACCGCCCCCGCCTACGGCTCTTCCGCCGGCAGCGGCCTCACGCGAGAAAAAAACGTGCTCATCCTCGGCCGCGCCCAGAGGGTCGCGATCCAACATCATAATGGGGTCAGCCAGGCCGCCGCGCTGCCACGGCTTGACGTGCTGGCAGCCGGTCGTGCCGCCAAGGACCGCTACAAGCGCCAGAAACGGGATGAATATCCTTCGCATGGAAAACTTACTGTTTAAGGAGCGCTTCAATTTCTTCCTGGTATTGTTTGCTGGTCTTGGATCCATGAAAACCGACGTGAACATACCGTACGCGGCTTTGGCGATCAATGACAAACGAACCTGGCATGGCCGCCACTTCGGCCCGGGCTACGAGCTTCTGGCCGGGATCGCGCACGATGGCGAAGGAGACTGGATTCTTCTTGAGAAAATTCTCCATGTCCGACCGGTTTTCATCCTCATTGACGGCAATGATCACCAAACCGCGCGAACCGTACCGCTTCTGAAGTTCTTCCATCACGGGAAATGACAGGCAGCAGGGTTCGCACCACGATGCCCAAAAGTCCAACAGCACCACCTTGCCTTGAACTGGGTCCGGCAATTTTCCTTCGAGCTTGTAGGCGGCCAGGTCGGGCAGGACGTCGCCAACTTTGAGGCCGGTTTGGGAAGCAACCGCCAACAGGGCGGTGGCCAGAAAAACAGCGATGAACGGCAGTCTAGGAAATTTTATAAGCATAAAATCCTTGTGACTCAATTCGAGTCGTATCGGTGGTCACGCATCCTTCGATATTGGGACAAATTCCAATGAGATTCATTCCTTCTTTGGGACCCAGGATGAAAACTGTGGTCGAGAGGATGCCGGCCATCGTGCAATGAGGCGCGATTACTGAAACCGACAGCAGACCATTGTTGACCGGATAACCGGTGCGCGGGTCAATAATGTGCCCGTAACGGCGGCCTTGATGCAGGAAGTATCGGAGGCAGTCGCCGGAAGTAGCCACCGCGTGGTTGGTCACTGCCACGGCGCCCCAACATTGGTTGGTGTCCTTGGGGTCTTGCAACCCGATTTGCCATGCGGACCGCCCCGGCGGACTGCCATGAACGCGCACGTCCTGGCCAAAATCCACGAGGACGTTGGCATTGCCACGCTCCAGCGCCAGGGTCAGCATCCTGTCCACGGCATATTCCTTGCCGATTCCCCCCAAGTCCAAACACATCCCCTCTTGGGGCAGAAAGATCGCCCCTTTTCGCCGCTGCACTTTTGACCAGCCGACGAGGCGCTGGGCGGCTTTGATGGCCGCATCATCCGGCACCACAGGCGGATTGGTTTTCCAGTTCCAGAGACGGATGAGTGGAAGCGCGGTAGGATCGAACACGCCCTTGGTGAAAAAAACCATTTCCTGGCAAAGGTCCAAAAGAAATTCGGTTTCGAGGTCAACCTCGACCCAATGTTTGCCGGCCGCCGCATTGATCCGGCCAATGAGACTGTCGGCAATGAAACGCGAGTAACGCGCCTCAAACCAAGCCACCCAGCGCAACACCTCGGCCTGGAAATCGCGCGCGCCATTCGGTTGCGCGGCCTGGAAATGGACCCGGCAAAGGGTGTTCATCGCTTGAAAGGCGAGCTTGTAAAAGCCCGCCGCAGCCGTGGAATGGGCCGAGCGTTTGACGCGCTCATAGACGGCAGGCGTTGAATCCTGGAGGCTCAGAACCATAGACGCGCTCCGATGGTGAATACGTTTGCCGAAGGATAGGCTGTTTGGGAAGTCGTCCCGTCCAGGCCCCTCATGATATACCGTTTGTAGCCGGCATCAATGGTCAGCCAGGAGCGAACTTTCCAGTTGACACTCAATCCGGCCGTAAACGATTCCAGTTCGGAAAGGCGGTAGTCGGCGCTGTAGTAAGTGGGCGCGTGCCTGTAATTGCCGAATTGGGTCGCGTAAAAATCCGCCGCAGTTTGATAATAATATCTGAACATGGGCGATACGACGACGTATTTTCCCACTTTTTGGTACCAGGCCAAATCGAGCGTGTGGGCGAGAATACCGTAGGAATCCTCATAAAAACGATAGGCGCCTTCCACGCTGGCATGGAGCGGTTTGACTTCCTGCGTCAGCGAAACAACGGTGACGTAACGATCGCGGTGCCGGGGCCGCTTTTCAGGCGCCAAGGCCGGATCGGCTGGGTCCAGTTGCAGGAAGTTGTCAAATAAGACGCCTTTGTATTGATCGTTGAGATAGCCGTGTTCGTTGGCATAGGTGAAATCAGCGGCCAGCACCGTTTGAGGCCCGAGCAATTGGTTGATCCCGACTAGCTCTTCGTCCGTATTCTTTGGCGAGGCCTTGGCCAGAAATCCCTTGGGCAGGACCGTGTCGAAATCGTGCGACGCCCCCAGGTTGAGCACGGTGTTCTTTTCGTTGAGGGCCAACGCATAATTCAGGGCCGCCCCATAAGAGATGTAATCGTGCTCGGTGCTGTAGGAGAATTCCGGGGTTAACTGATGCGGGCCAAGGCTCAAGGTCGGAGAAAACGACCCGGCGTAACGTTCATCATCCAGGTGTTCCAGCGGCACGGCGGAACTGAACGGCCCGGTCGGCCCGCCGAAGGACGGGGGAACGAACTTGATCTTGGACGGCGGCGGCGAGCCGGTGGGCGAGGAACCCGAAATGGCATCGTGGACAGCTTGCCCTTTGAGGGTCAACCAGGAAGTGATCGGGGTGTCAATGAGCACTGAGTCCGTTTGGACACCAATCCTTCCTCCGTCCTCCTGATAGATTTCGTGCCGGTAGCCAAGGACGTCTTCAGCCCGTGCGCGGGTGGTTGAGCGCAAGCATATCCCCAGGCAGACGGCTCCCGTTAAGAGCGAGGACAACGCGTGTCGAAAACGCCGTCCGGCGTTTGGTTCGGACGCCTTCCAAAACGTATTAGGGTCCGCGCACACAATAGTTACGGGTCTGTCGAATAACTGATCGGCGATTGTAAAGAGCTTTCGGCATTGACCAAGCCTTTCTTTGACATTTTCTTCTGCCAGATGCGCGCACGTCGCCCAAACCAGGATTGAACTGTTTCTTCATGTTTCGGCGATTTTTATTTTTTTGTTGGCGGTAATAGGCGGTATTGGGTCAGTTGATTCCGAGGATTTCCCTGACTCGCCGCCGCTTTTCCTCGTTCCTCCTTTCTATTTCTTCGTCGTTTTGTTCCGGTGTGAGCAGCTTGCCCAAGATCTGGTCGCGGTATTCCTCCTTTTCGATCCACTGCCAGAATTCGGCCGCGCGATCCCGCTGGTGCAGCTCGCGCCGGAAACCGAGTTTTTCCCGTTCCACCAGAATCCGTTCGCCCTGGAGGTTGCCCCGCCGCAACAAGACAAGGCTGCCGATGAGTTCGCGCAGGATTTTGGACTTTTGCTCCCCGTCCGGGACGCAATCCAGCCGTTCCAGTTCCACCGCCATCTTGGCCGTGAGAACGAGGGTAATATGGTCGGTCAGGCCGTCTTTGACCGCCTCTTGCAGGCCGGCGGCTTGTTCGGCCAGCCGGCCCGCGGCCTCCAGCGCTCTTTGTTCCGATTCCCAGGTCAGGTAGCCGCCCTGTTTCCAGCGTGAAAGATTGTTGGGCGTGATCGGTTCTCCGTGAAATTGCGCCGCCAGCACGGCCTGGACATCGGGCAGCCCATTGAGCCACTCGATCGTCCGTTTGCCTGGCTGGCCATCCTGCAAGCGTTGGTTCAGTTCCTGGCGGACGGCGAGGGGCAGCCGGGCGATTTTGCCGGTGCGGCTGCGGGCGGCGGGAAGGCCGGCTGGCGATGGCTGGGTTTCATCGGTAGGCTTGATAGTCTCATTACCATTTACAATTGGACCTGACTCTTAGATTTTGATTCAACGCCGACTTTCGCAATGCTTTTGCGGCGATGACACCCTCCTATGCCTTAGTCTTAGGGTAAGTTAATACCACAGGGTCAGCCTGCCGCGTCTTGACTGTGGATAAGCCTTCGCCCATCATGGCGCCATGAATCGTCGAGATTTCCTCAAAATGTCGTCTGCCGCCGGTCTGGCTTTCTGCGCGGCCAATCCTTTGGCTATCGAAGCGGCCGGCGAGAATAAACGCGTCGGTCTTATCGGCTGCGGCTGGTACGGGAAAAGCGATCTGTTCCGGCTGATCCAGGTTGCCCCTGTCGAGGTCGTGTCTCTCTGCGACGTTGACAGCCGGATGCTTTCCGACGCGGCCGATCTGGTGGCCACCCGGCAGATTTCCAGGAAGAAGCCGCGCACTTACCGCGATTACCGGGAAATGTTGAAGGAAAAGGACCTCGACATAGTGCTGGTGGGCACACCGGACCATTGGCACGCGCTCACCATGATTGCCGCGCTGGAAGCCGGCGCCGATGTCTATGTGCAAAAACCGATCAGCGTGGATGTCCTCGAGGGCAAAGCCATGCTGGCGGCCGCGCGAAAATTGAATCGCGTCGTCCAAGTGGGCACCCAGCGCCGCAGCACTCCACACTTAATCGAAGCGCGCGACAATATCGTCAAGGCCGGCAAATTGGGCACCGTCGCGCTGGTCGAGATTTGCTGTTATTACCACATGCGCACGCAGGATAATCCGCCCGACACCGATCCGCCCGCGAATCTGGACTACGAAATGTGGACCGGCCCCGCCCCCATGAGGCCCTACAACCGCCTGGTCCATCCGCGGGGTTGGCGCGCGTTCATGGAATACGGCAACGGCATCATCGGCGATATGGCCATTCATATGTTCGACATGACGCGCTGGATGCTGGACCTGGACTGGCCCAAAACCATCCAGTCCTCCGGGGGAATTCTCGTGGACAAAAACAGCAAGGCCAACATTTCCGACACTCAGAGCGCCGTCTTCGACTATGGAAACCTTCAAGTCGTCTGGCAGCATCGCACTTGGGGAGAGGCGCCGGATCCAAAGTATCCCTGGGCCGCGACCCTCTATGGCGATAAGGGAACCCTCAAAGCCAGCGTTTACAGTTATGATTTTATCCCCTCCGGCAATGGCCAGCCGATCCATCGTGATGTCACTTACGAACTGGATCAATATCCCGAGGACCGGACCGAAAAAGACCTTGAAAAACAATGCGCCCCGGCCACTCGCGGGCACATGCGGGATTTTCTCTCCTGCATTCAAAGCCGTGGCCGGCCGGTGGCGGACATCGAGCAGGGGTACATTTCCACCACTTCCTGCATTCTGGCCAACATTTCCATGCAACTGGGGCGCTCGTTGCGCTGGGACAGCCAGGCCGGCCAGGTGGTTGGAGACGCGGAAGCCAATGCCCTGCTGCGCCGTCCCTATCGGGCGCCCTGGACGCACCCGGAAGCGGACGCGGCCTGAACCGGAACGCACAACCCAAGAAAAAGTGGAGAATAACCAAAAATGGAGGAGCCAATCCAGTGGTTGTGATATGATAGCGCCGGAGTTGGAAGACAAAGCGCGACCGATTCGCGCAGAGAAATGAAACGATGCATTTATATTGTTGATGACCAGTTGCCTGTGCTCGAAACTGCTGTCCTGATCCTGCGCAGCATTGATGTTCAGTGGGAAGTGACCGGTTTCAGCGATCCTTTGGAGGCGCTGGCCGCTGTCAAGGCCAGGGCGCCCGATCTGATTTTGTCCGATCAACTCATGCCCGGCATGCACGGCAGCCAATTGTTGGAAGAGGTCCGAAAGATCGCTCCGGCGGTCATTCGCGTCATTATGTCGGGCTACATTTCCCTGAGCAAACTGACTCTGATCACCTCGGCGCATCAGTACATGGCCAAGCCCTTCGACATCACCCGGCTGCGGGAAGTGGTGCAGAGGAGTTTCGCGGCCCAGGAACGCATCGCCAACAAAGGCCTGCAATCCGTGGCCACCTCCTTGCGCTCGATTCCGTCGCTGCCGCAAGTTCACCAATCCTTGCTGGCGGAAATGGAAGACAACCGCACCAATAGCTCGTCCATCGCCCGCATGGTGGCCGAGGACCCCGGGCTTTCCATCAAGGTGCTGCAACTGGCCAATTCCCCGCTTTTCGGCCAAGGCTACCTCATCACCAATCCCACTGACGCGGTCATGTGCCTGGGTACCGAAATGATCGCCGCCATCGTGCTATCACAAAGCCTTTTCCGGCACTACGAAATCCTCTCTCACGCCGAATTGGATTTGGCTCGGGTCTGGAACCACTGCTGGGAAACCGCCGCATTGGCACAGCAGCTTTGCCGCCTTAAGAGGCTTCAACGCCGCCGGGCCGAAGAGGCCTTTCTGGCCGCGCTGCTGCATGAGGCGGGGCGATTTATTCTAGTGGATAATTTCGCGGAACAATACGCCGCAGCTTGTCGGAACGCGCGCCTGGCCAAATCCCCGCTGGCGCCGCGTCTGCTGGAAACTTTCCAGACCACCCCGTCGCAATTGTCGGCCTATCTGATGGAGCTTTGGGGCATGCCCGCCGACGTCGTCACCGCCCTCTCCCTTCTGGACCATCCGCAAGAAGAACCTGGCGGCGCTTTTTCCCTAGCCTCCGCCCTTTACATCGCAGACCATCTCGCCGCGCGCAAAGCGCCGCCGGATGATTTCAAGATGGAGGAATGGAACAAGGACTATTTGCAGACGATCGGTTGCCGGGACGACATTGCCTTGTGGGAGAGCCCGTCTTTTTCGTTCGCTTCCGCCGACCGCCAATGACCCAAATGTCGCCGCCCGAAAAGAATTGAACTTGCGGCGCGGCGCGCATTTCATTGGCCCCGTCATGTTCACTGGAACTTATACCGCGATCGTCACTCCGTTTCGGAACGGCCGATTCGACGCCCCGGCGTTCAAACGGCTCATCGCTCTCCAGGTCAAGGGCGGCGTGGACGGCATTGTGCCCGTCGGCACCACCGGCGAATCGCCGACGCTGTCTTACAAGGAACACATCGAAGTGGTCGCCCACGCCGTCGAATACGCCGCCGGGCGGATTCGCGTGATGGCGGGCACGGGCGGGAATTCGACCAGCGAAGCAGTTTATCTGACGCAGGAGGCGGAGAAAGCCGGGGCCGATTCATCGCTGCAAGTCGCACCCTATTACAACAAACCATCCCAGGAAGGATTGTTCCAGCATTTCCTGGAAGTCAGCCGCGCCACCAAGCTGCCTCTGGTACTTTACAGCGTTCCGTCGCGGTGCGGCGTCGAGATCGGCGTTGAAACCGTCCGCCGATTGGCGGGCGCAACGCCCCGCGTCGTAGGCATCAAGGAAGCCGGGGGCAACGCGGACCGGGTGAGCCAGTTACGCGCGGCCTTGGGTCCAAGATTTTCCATTCTCTCGGGCGATGACGCGCTGACGATGCCTTTCATGGCTCTTGGCGCGCATGGCGTGGTCAGCGTCGCTTCCAATATCCTTCCGCGGCAAATCGTCCGCATGGTGTCGGCGTTCCTCGCGGGAAAGCCGTCCGCCGCGCTCAAGATACACCAGCAACTTTACCCGCTCTTCAGAGACTTGTTCATCGAGTCCAACCCGCTGCCCGTCAAATCCGCGTTGGCCATGATGGGCCTCATCCAGGAGGAATTCCGCCTGCCCCTGGTCCCGATGAGCGCGAAAAACCGCGCCGTTCTAAGAGCCACCCTCGGCCAATGCGGAGTGCTGCCTCATGACTAAAATCATCATCGCCGGCGCCAAAGGGAGAATGGGCGCGGCTTTGCTGCGTTGCGCTGAGTCCATGCCCGTCATCACGGTCAGCGGGCGGATTGATCTGGGCGACGATTTGGGCGCCGTCCTCGATCATGGCGACGTGGTGCTTGATTTCACGTCTCACGAAAGCACCCTGGCGTTGGCCCGCCTCTGCGCGGCGCGCCAGAAGGCCCTGGTCATCGGCGCTACCGGCCACTCCGAGGCGGAACGGAAGGAATTGACCGCGCTTTCCTCGCAAATTCCGATGGTGTGGAGCGCGAATTTTTCCACCGGCGTCAACGCTCTGTTTTGGTTGACACGAAAAGCGGCGGAGATTCTTGGGCTGGACTTCGATTTGGAAATCGTTGAGATGCACCATCGGCTCAAGACAGACGCCCCCAGCGGCACCGCCGCGACGCTGGCGCGAATTCTGGCCGACGCGCGCCATCTGCCGTTGCAGCAAGCCGCCCGTCATGGCCGTCAAGGTGACGTGGGCGAGCGCACGACGGCGGAGATCGGCCTGCACTCGCTTCGCGGCGGAGACGTGGTAGGCGACCACACCGTCATCTTCGCAGGAGCAGGCGAGCGCGTGGAACTAACGCACAAAGCCTCCAGCCGCGACACCTTCGCCCTCGGCGCTCTGCGGGCCGCGCAATGGGTCGTCGGCCAGAAACCCGGCCTCTACGACATGCAAGACGTGTTGGGGTTGCGGGGGTGAAGCGCCTTAAATATTTCGTTTGACCAAATGGGTAATTTGCTTGATAGTAAAGCTACCGACGACCTCGGACTATAGATCTGATTCGAGGTTGTCTTAGTCGCATCCATGCAGTCGAATATCACGACAGGAAGATTTTGAGACAGGATTAACAGGATTAACAGGATGAAGCACCGCACACGGAGATCTCCCCTAACAGTGAGGGATTATTGCTGATGCCACATCCTCTTTTCCATCCTGTAAATCCTGTTAATCCTGTCAAAATTCAGTTGTTTAACTGCATGGTTCCGGCTTAGTAGCGGGCTCCTGCGGGAGCCCTTATTTTTGTTATGGATAGAGTCGCGATTTTCGTGGATGCGGGATATTTAACTTCAGGCCAAATCCGAGAATTACGAACTGAATTCATTGCCGCGCTTAAAATTCGTCGTTCTCCTGCCAAATCCTCGTGATAGGGGTTTAACGACCGTGCCGATTCACGATGAGAAATAATGCCCACGAACTGGCCTTTGTCGCCCTTGGCTCCAACCTGGGCGACTCGAAGGAGATTCTTCGGCGCGCGTTTGACCGGCTGCAAATGCTGTCGGACGCGCCACTGCTGCGCTCGTCGCTCTGGCGAACCACGCCGGTGGATTGCCCGCCCGGATCGCCGTCCTTTGTCAACGCCATGGCTGGACTTTGTCCGCGCGCGGAGGAAACGCCCCAATCCCTTCTGCGCAGACTACAGGTTCTCGAGGCCGAATTCGGGCGGCAGCGAGGCGGCGTTCCCAACGAACCGCGTCTGCTCGATCTGGATTTGATCGCCTTCGGTGCTCGCGCCGTCAACCTGCCAGGGTTGGTTTTGCCCCATCCGCGGGCGCATCTGCGGCGTTTTGTCTTGCAACCGCTGGCGGAGATCGCGCCAGGGTTTGTCCTGCCGGGACAGGCCGGGAGCGCGGCGGAATTGCTGCGAGAATTGTCAAATATAGAGACAATGATGAAGCTGGAATGATTCCAGCAATTTTCGCATTCCAAGTCCTATTCCTACTCTTAATCATAATCGTAATCTTAATCTCTTCCAAGGAGTTGGCAGGAGGAAAAGAAATTAAGATTACGATTAAGATTATGAGCAGGATAATGAAGAAGACTCAGAAACAGCCTAGTCCCATTGGCAAAGCGACTCGACGTGCGCGGCGGAGCCATCGCGCAGCCATCCGTCCAATTGCGCCGGGTCTTTAAGTTGCTGGCCGCGCAGCCGCGGCACGACCACGAATTGGCAGCGCGCCTCCGGCAACGCGCTCATGTCGCCCCATAACTTCTCGAATTGCGCGACGGGGAAAATGTCCTCCTGGCCGTGGCCCCACCTTTTCTTGACTTCCTTTATGGTAATATAGGTGGGCATGCGGGCGGCCACTTTGCGGATTGCCGCAGAAACCTTCTCCGCGTTTGACAGGTCGCCGGCGGACAACTCGAAGAGCGCCAGCAGTTGTTGGAGGTCAATCCAGGTGCTCAACGAATTGTAATAGGACAACGCGAACTCATCCTCCTCCCGCGGCATGGCCAGGCCCTCGAGGATGCGCGGGCGGCCCTGGACGCGCGCCAATCCCCCACCCCGGTCTTCCAGGCGGCGGGTAGTGACTTCGAATGACAAACAGGCCCCTTGCCGTATGTGCAGCCCCAACAAAGCCGGGTCCAAATCAACACCCAGGCAATCAATATTGTGAACCAACAAATAGCGCAAACCAGGGCGTTCTTGCAACAGGCGCAGTAGCACGCCGTTGCGCATCAGATTGGAGACTTCGTACCAGTGGCCCACCGGATGCAGGCATTGCGCCGGGGCGTTATCTGTGTAGTCGCTGCCTTCGCCCGCCTGTTTGGCCCAGGTGATAAGCGCGGCGCGCAGGCTCTGGCGGACTTTCTGCGCTTGTTCGTCCAGCATTTGCTGCGGCATTTCTTCCCACAAAAACCTCAAGTCGCGTTCCATCGGCACCAGGCGCAGCCCAATGGCGCGGCCCGGCGAAAGCAACAGCGGGCCGGGATAGCCGTAGTCGTTTTGCCGCCGCAGGAAGGCTTTGATCGGCGCATCTGTCAAATAGCTGGTCGTGACCACGTGCGGCAACGCGATGCCGTGCTCGCGGCCCACCCGCCGGCTTTTGGCCAGATGCACTTCCAGGAATGTGCGATGCCGTCCGGCCAATTTGCAAAACGGATGCAGCGCCTTGACCACTCCCGCGCCTTGCGTCCAACGGCTGCCGACCCCCGCCGCCAGCGTCACCACGGCCGCAGCCCCGCCCGCGATGGCCTCCCGCCCCAAGGCCGCATATTCTTCGGGCAGCCGCTCGGTCGCGTCGCTCACGTCGCCGGGTTGGACATCCTCGATGACGACGCTGGCCCGCAGGCGGTTTTGGGCCAGGCCGATGCGGCCATCCTTGAGGTCGGCCCGGATATGTTCATGTTCGGCGCGGTCAAAACCATTTTCGGCCAGCATGGCCTCCAGGCTTCTGTCCGCCGCGGACTCGCGCGGCAAACGCGGCAGCAGACGGTCGAATATATCCCGCACCACGCCGGCCAGCTCCGGCTTGCTATGGCTGGCGGCGGCGAATGCGTCCAGTTCGGCGCGGCGCAGCCGGGGCAACGTGCGCACGTCCAGTTTGAGCAATTGCGGCACGACCATCGCGTAATAAGGTGGCGGCAGCAGGGCGTCCTCGCCCGCCAGCAAATCGGCCCAGGTTCCGCGCTCGTTGATGGCGAAATCGTAAACCACCGGTTCCATGGCGAAGGGCAGCGCGCATTCCAATTCGCGCTTGGTTTGGGACATGATGGCTTGCAGCCGGTCCTGCGCCTCCACCTTGCGCGCGGGGTCGAAAATGAACCCCATGCCGCCGCCGGACATGCCGCCCAGCATCCAGAACCCCCAAAAGTCACCGCCGAATTCGGCGCGGGCCTTGTCAATCAAGGTTTGTGTGTAGAAGTTGCCGGCCCAAGGGATGATCGTTTGCAGCGGCCCGGTGAAGTTGCGCGAGGTCGCGGCCCCGATGCGCCGCACGTCTTCCGCCCGCAGCGCGGACAAGATTTCCTCCAGGATGCCAAGGGCTTCCCCCCGCGCCTGCCACTCAGGCTCCGAGCGCAGCAAGTATTTCTCCGTCACCATTTCCAGAATCGGACCGACGTTCTGGGCCATGCCGCCGTGGACCAGCACCAGGCTCTCTTGTAATTTGCGGCGCGCGGCCTCGGAGGCGTCGTCGAGGCCAAAAACCTTGTGTGTCGGCATGAGGCGTCCGCGGCTCAGGCCGAACTCAGGGTCGCCTTCCATCGCCGGCGCGCCCTGGATGAGTTTAAGGCCGGGCCAAACACCGCCGGAGTCCTGCCAACCGCCGCCGGAGCCGCCCAGCCATTCGCCCAGGATGGCGCGGGCCAGGACCAGCCTGCGTTCGGGTTCCGCCAGGGCGCCCTGCAACGAGCGTGCCTGGCCGGTGGCGCGCATACAGGCGGAAATGAGCGCCGCCAGCAGGTTGGTGGAGACGGCCAGGCGCGAACCTTTTGGAATATTATTGACGCTGCTGGCCAATTCCAGTCCCCTCCCCGGCCCAATGAGCCGCGCCAATAGGTCCGCCAGGCTCTGGCCGGAACCTTCCACGCCCGGCGGCACAATCCCGGCGGCGATGACCGCCGCTTTCAAAAGCCCCAAATAGTCGCGCGCGAAATCAAACACCTCGGCCAGACTGGTAATGTCCGCCACAACTCCCAAATCCACGCTGGCCAGCCGCAACACAGGTTCGTCAATGACGCGCAAATAGACCTCAATGGGTGGTTTGGGCGCGCCATCCCGTCCGCGCACGCCCAAGTCCACCGACACATTCAACACCTTCGCCCCTTCCGGATAATCCATGCCGAGGAAAAAGATGTCGCTCCAGGCGCTGTGGGTCAGGTCCATGCGCACAGGCGTTTGCTCGCGCAGCACGGAGTAGCAGCCGCCGGCCTCGCGCTGGAGCAATTCGGGCCGGAGCCGCAACGGTTGGTCGGCGGGGTGCCCCATGCGGAACATCCATTGATTGCCCGGCACCGAACGGACGCTGCGGCGGACCTGGTCGGCCAGCGTCTGGATGCCCAACCGGTAATAGGCGGCGGCCAGCGCGCTGGAAACCGCGTCGTTGGGGCCGTCTTTCCGTTGCGCGTCAAGAAAAACTTGGACTGCTTCCTCAAACCGCCGTTGCAGCAGGTGGGACCAGCCGGCGAACGGAATCAAGCCGCGCCGGGCCAGGGCCGGCCGCGACGGCAGATGAAAGCGATGCATGGCGTAAAGAAAAAACAAGGCGCGCACCCGTTCGTAAAGACTCTCGCTCCGGCGGCGGAACAATTCCAGGTCCTCGCACTCCGCCAGCAATTGCTCCAGCGAGGCGCGGCGGCAGAGGGAGTCAAGCGATTGGTGGCGCTCCGAAGGGTCCGCGGCCGTGATGATCTGGCGCAGGCGCGGTGTCATGGGGCCGGGGCCGCTTCCCCTTTCAAGGCCAGCATCTCGACCAGGTTGGAGAGCACCTCGTCCCTGTCCCGTCCGTCCAGGGCCAGGGCCAGTTGGGCTGTCAACAAACCGTATTTGAGGCCGATATCGTAGCGCCGGCCCTGCAATTCCAGCGCCAGGTAGCGCTCCCGGACGGCCAGGGAATTGAGGACCGAACTCAGGGCCACACCGTTCTTGGCGCTGGCGGCCATTTCGCTCAACCGCTCCATGACCATCGGCGTCAAGACGTGCATGCCGAAAAAGCACAGGTAGCGTCCGGCTCTCAAGCCGGGGACAATCAACCTTTGCTCCGCTTCCGTCGGCGTTGGCTTTTCCAGCACGGTGTCAATTTGGTAAAGCCGCTGCCGGCCTGGCGCCAGCCGTCCTCCGGCGGCGCCATAGAAGGGCAGTTTGCTCTCGTGCGTGGCCTGCACGGCCGAAACCGAGCACGATTCGGCGCTGGCCGCCTCGACTAATTGCTGCGCGCAATTCTTCTGCGCGCGGCTGACGTAGAGATGATCGCCCACCAAAAGGAGAAACGGGGCCGCGGCGGTGAAGGCGGCGGCGCATTGGACAGCGTGACCGTAACCCAGCGGCGCGGTTTGTTCGACGAATTGCAGGCGGCTGGCATGAGGACCGGCCGCAGCGTGGTAAGCGGACTGGTCGCCCGGGCTAATGACCACGCACACTTCCTCGATCCCCGCCTTGAGCACTTCTTCGACAATGATGGCCAGGGCGGTTTTTTGGCAGCCGTCCCGGTCCACCAAAGTTTGGAGCGGCAACGTGCGCTGGTTCTTGCCGGCGGCAGTGATGACGGCTTTCTTTATTTGCACAGAACGGCTTTCGTTATTTAAAGGAGACGATTGCAGATGCGCGCGGTTTTTCAACTTTAAATATCACCTTCATGCAATATGTGTTTACAGGTGATGCGTTACGTGGTAGTGTCGTTGCCGATGAGTGATTGTGTGACAGAATCGCATTTGCAGGAGCTGGGTGAATCAGCGGTCGCTGATTCGGATCGTCGAATCGCCGGTTTTTCACCCGATCTTAGCGTGCCATTTTACATGGAAGCAATGCGGCTGGAAAACGAGTTGATGACCATTTATAAGATGGTCGTTCTCTGTGTCCGCACGGAGTCAGATTTGGGGAAGGTCGCTTCGTCCTGGGGGGTGATGGTCGGAATATGCGACCGTTTCGCCGATCAGTTGTCGCGATTGAAGAATGAGCATCCCGCGTGTGGCGCAGAATCCTATTATGACCGCATCCTCGATTTGAGGAACAAATGCCGCCGACTCCAGGAGATGCATCTTTAAACGAGTCACCTGGCGACAGGATTCCGGCTCTCGCTGAACTTTACGACAAGTTTGCCCATTCGCTTGAGCCTTTTTCCGAAGAGAGAGACAACGCTGAACACGTTTTTGTCTTGGAAGTTTTAACCTGGTACCAGATTCTCGAGAACCCAAAGCCGTCGTTTCAAGAGTTTCGCAGGGGAGTGATCGCGAAGTGCAGGCAATACTTGGCCGCCACCGACAAGCCGCAAGACAAACAGTTCTTCCGAAAATTGGACGAAAACCAGTCTTCAACTTGAACTACAAGAACGAAAAAATCATGATACCCATAAAATACCTCCCGAAGGGACTGCTCACTCTACAAACGATCGCCATGCTTCTGCATGCTCCTGCGTCGCAAGCCCAGGACAAACCCGGAACGCTCGCTCCCGACGCGGCTCAGCCCCGGCAGGCTGATACCACGAACAATGCTGCCCGGATTTTCGACGACGTAGCGGACAAAGCCCTGCTGGCCATGAAAAAACGGGCCGAGGAACTCAACATCAAGGGCGTCGCGCTCGTCGCCTACGCTCAGGGAGACACCGTCCAGTCCTGGAGCTCGAAAATGGTGGTGGTGGGAAATCTGACCTCCGGCCAAGGCCCGAACAGCAAGGGCAACAATTTGCTCGGCATCGCCTATTCCAAAGCAGCCGAGATGGCCGACACATTGAAGGACAGCGGCAGCAAGATTCGTCCGCCTATGATGGGGGAGTACGGCTATCAAGGCGGTTTGGTCACTAAAACCAAAACCGGAATTCTGATTGTCGCCTTCAGTGGCGGCCCATCCGAGGACGACCTGAAAGTCTCCCAAACTGGTCTCGACTTCATGTCCAACACCCTGTGAAGCCGCAGGCGAGGCCAAGGCCGAAAGCCGAAGGCTCGTGGCTGAAATGAACTCGCGCAGAAATGGTCCGCTTATTTTGTTCAATCACTGGCGCGCCGAGTGCAATTTGAAAAAGTGGACTTTGTGTCGGCCACAAAGCCAAAACCACGCATATCAATCCGGCTGTGATCGCCGGAACGAGGAATTTCTGTCTTACTCGACGCGTCACCATATCAACGTCCGGGGTCAATCCTCGGGCTTTGGCTCGCGGCTCATCAGGTCCTGCACTGCCCGGCGAACTTCTTTGCCTTCGTAAAGCATGGCGTGGACTTCATCAATGATGGGCGTTTCGATGCCCAACTTGCGCGCCAGTTGGAAGGCCGCGCGCGCTGTCGGATAGCCTTCGGCCACGCTGTGCATGGCCGCCAGAATGGATTCGACTTTCTCACCTCGGCCCACTCGCTCGCCAAAAGCGCGGTTGCGGCTCAGGCGCGAATAACACGTCGCCGCGAGGTCCCCCAACCCGCTCAAGCCTGAGAAAGTTTCCGCGCTCGCCCCTAGCGCCACTCCCAGCCGCCGCATCTCCGCCAATCCGCGCGTGACCAGCCCCGCCTTGGCGTTGTCGCCAAACCCCAGCCCGTCGCCGATGCCCGCGGCCAGGGCCACCACGTTCTTGATGGCCCCGCCCAACTCGACGCCCGCCACGTCCTGGCTGGTATAAACGCGAAAGGCCGGGCGCCCGAAGAGCGCTTGCACCCGTTGGGCCGTCTCGAGTTGCGGATGAGCCGCCACAATGGCCGCCGGTATCTCCAGCGCCACTTCCAAGGCCAGGGTTGGGCCGGAAAGCGCCGCCGCGACCGCTTTGGGCATCGTCGTCTTGAGCAGGCTGCACATGGTCAGGCCGCTTTCGTATTCAATGCCCTTGGTCACACTGACCGCAAGGCCGTCAAAGGCGGATAATTTGCCAGTCACCTCGCGGAAAAACTTCGATGGCACGGCAATGACCAGGCACTCGGCATGCTGGATGGCTTGGTCCATTCGATCCTGGAACTGGATTTTTGGCGACAGCGCGATGCCCGGCAGATACAGCGGGTTATCATGAGTTTCCCGGATGCGGGCCAGGCGCTTGGCATCGTGGCCCCAAAGTGTGACGGCATGATCATTCTGGCACAACAAATTGGCCAGGGCCGTGCCCCACGCTCCCGCGCCGATCACCGTGACATTCATGTCTCTCTCTTTCCGATGCGGCTTTCGGCGCCCGTGAGCAACCGCTGGATGTTGGCCTTATGTTTGTAAAGCGCCAGCAAACTTAGTCCCGTCATGACTCCCGTCATGGCTGCGGTGCCGTTCCAAAACCAGACGGCGAAGGGCAGAATGATCGCCGCCGCGATCGAGGCCAGTGAAACGTACCGGCTCAACGCCAGGACCAATCCCCAAAGGGCCAGCGCCGTCAGACACGCGGCGGGCGCCCAAGCCAGCACGACGCCGCCCGAGGTGGCGATTCCCTTGCCGCCCTTGAACCAGAGCCAGAAAGTGTAAATATGCCCCAGGATCGCCGCCACCCCGCCAGCCAGAGCCAGATTCTCACGCGACGCGCCCGCCGATGGAAAAAGGTGCATCGCCAGCAGCGGAATCCACCGCGCCGAAACGAAGCCCTTGAGGGCGTCGGCCGCCAGCACGATCGCGCCGGCCTTCTTGCCCAGGACGCGCAGGACGTTGGTCGCGCCGATGTTCCCGCTGCCGGCCGAGCGCACGTCCATGCCGCAGGCCATGCCCGCCAGATAGCCCGACGGTGTGGCTCCCAGCAAATAGGAGATGACCACCACAAAAATGTATGCGCCGATGTCCATGTCTCTTTGTTTCCCAAATCCCGTATAAAAGGGCGACAAAAAAATCAAATGGGCCGGGTTTTTGGCCCGGCCCATTTGACTGAAAACAAATGTTAAAATCTTTTTCGTCACCCAAGGCAGCGCTGCGGACATCACGCTTGACACACACACCCAACCCGCACTTCGCCCCGTCAACAGTGAAAAGCATACCTCATCCGGGCAAATGCGAAAGTCACCAGTACTGGTGACAAGGCCATCATTCATTTTGGATGGGCCGCGCCTGGCATAAGCCAATTTGCTTGGAAGAAAAACGTTTGATGCCGCGCCTGTTGAGTGCTGGACGCGCCAAAAGTGTAAAGTTTTCCGACATCGTTCGGGTTCGTCAATGCCGATTTAAGACAAAACAAATCCGCGCGAATCCACGCCGCCCACCCTAAAAACTTCGCTGCGTCTCATTACTTTTTCATGGGCGCGCCGAAGTGAAAACCGGCCTCGTCCTCGTAACCTAACGGTGCAGAGTCCTTGATGGAGCTTCGGATTCTTATGAGAATCCAGCTCAATCCGATCACCCCAATGCCCAAAAGCGAAAGAATGCTCTTGCTCATGGCCAACTGTTAAGCATAAACTATGCCGCATTTCGCCGGCGGCGCTTATTAACTCAGTTCAAAGTTCAAGGTTCAAGGTTCAAAGTCCAGGCCGCTTGCCTATGTCGTTTTTTACGCAGTTTTTTCATTTTTTTAGTCCTATTCACTCCTATCCAGTCCAATTTTAGAGGCATCGTGCAGGCCATCAGCGGCGGCCTCGCCGAGCCGTCTTCAGGCGGCAAATATTGCCGCTTTTGCACGGAGAGCATGATTACCATGAAAAATAAACCCGGAATTATCTGGAATTATCATGGAAATCAACGACTTACGCAGATTGGCCGGTTTTAGCCTGACAAAAGCCTGCCTTATGGCCCAGCCAAACCACTAACCGCTGGCCACTAATCACTAACCACTATTCCCGCCCCTATGTCAAAGAACAGGCGCCCGAGCGCCTCAACAACCACACTACCACTCTTAGATGGGAATGCAACACAGATTATTCAACATTTTCCGCGCCGACGCGATTTTTCCGCCAAAGACAGCGTTTATCGAATGCGGAGCCTGTAAGTTGTTTTCGTGGTGCGGGTGATTTCGGCATATGTCCATCAAATTCCGGTTTCGGCGCGAAAGCGGCGCTGGCGCGCGCGCACTCCAAGACCTGCCGGTTTATCGGCCGTCTGCCGTGAACGCGAGAGCGTTGTGGAGTGCGGAACGCCAGTTCCGCTTTTGGAAATTCGGTGGGAAAGCGGCGCTGGCGCGCGCGCACTCCAAGACCTGCCGGTCTATCCGCCGTCTGCCGTGAACTCGAGAGCGTCGTGGAGTGCGGAACGCCAGTTCCGCTTTTGGAAATTCGGTGGGAAAGCGGCGCTGGCGCGCGCGCACTCCAAAACCTGCCGGTGTATCCGCCGTCTGCCGTGAACGCGAGAGCGTCGTGGCCTCCGTTACTTGCCGACGATAACGCGCGATGGCCTCTTTCAGGGCGGCAGTGGGTTGGCGCGGAGGCGCGAGCAAAGCCTCAACAAACCTCCGGGATTTTAAGGTCGCGGCGTGTTTGCGCGAAGGGCCTCCCTTGAATCGTCAAGTTGTGCGGCAGGTTGGATTGGCATCTTTAGGGCCGATTCTTCCACAGCGTTTACTTCAATCGAGCTATACTGGATCGTCCCGCTTCTGATTTGCGACTGCCAGGCGACCTGAGTGGGCAATAGAAATCCGCCTAATTCCCGGTAATTGCCAAACTTTGTTTGCTTCAACGCCGGCCCGAATCCCGTTTCCTCAATCTCCATGATGCCGGACAGGAGAAAGCTGTTGGTATCATAATAGTGGATTTCCTCGCGCCGGGATTGTGTCATCATGTCCACCGCGTAGCACGTTTTGCCTTCCAGGGAAGCTTCACCAAGACAGACCGCTGATTTGTAATAAGTCGGCGCATCATACGAGGCAAAAAACGCCGCGTCATCTCGTCGCTCCCGCAGCAGTTTTCCTTTAAGGATTTTCGGAGCAGCTCCAGGTTCAGTGTTCCAGCCTTTTCGTCCATTAAAACCTTCGGCGTACTGACCGAGCTTCAGGCCGACCGGCGATTTTGCATCCATGACGGTCCGATACAGATTGGGCCTCATTGCGAACGATTCAATGGGCGATGTGGCTACCCAACCCGCGTCGAGGTCAACGACGCCTTTGGCGTGAATGGAATGGATGTTCATGGCGGACGTCGCTCCGCCACGCGCTTCGAGTGCTCTGCGCAAGATCTCCGCCGCCGAAATCGAAGCCGTGGCCGTTATCTTCGGCACGGCGAGGCTCTCCGTCAGGTCTTGGAATGCATCCTTCAGCATCACTTGATGCGGGCCTTTGCGCAGTTCCTCCCCAAGATTGACTTTAACCGAGTGATCAAAGTTGTGCCGATAATAGACATAAACCTCTCCTTTTGGGAGATCATAAACTTGAGAGTAAATCGTTCCTCCGGTGGCGGCTAGTTTAAGAGCATCAGCACAGACTTTTACGGTTGGCGTTTCGGAGTTATCAAACCACTTGGACACCGCGTCAAATCGTGTGCATGGATAGTTTCCCAATTTAGGTTTCGATAGAAGGAAATTGGTGATTAACTGGCGCGATCCTGTTTTGCGAATGATGGTGGGTTTTCCTTTGATCCATTCGCATACGATGGATTCGCCAGACCGGTCTGCAATCAGACAATGGCACGGGTTCCCTGGGACAGGATTTCCGGGGTATTCAAATCTCTTCGCGAACGCAATGGCCTCGTCCACCGTCGCACAATTCGCCAATAGCAACTCCGATGCGTTTCCGTTCAACGGCAGTCTTAGTTTATGCGAGTCATTTTTGGCGAACTTAACCGGAGGGGAATTCTTCGGAGTGGCCACCCATTCGATGCCAAGGCGAATCCACGCCAGCGTTCTCTTCCATGCGCGAGTCTCACTGTCTGGTGTGACGGCCCAGTCTATGAAAAGGCCTTGGTCGTTCATCCCGCCTTGCGCAAAGCCGTTCCACCCAAAGCACACCCGACCGTAACCGTTGGTGCTGGCGGGCACAAACCACATCGCCGCTTGCGGGAAGAATGGAACATCTTCGTTATTACCCACCAACACACTTCCGCTCTGGCTGTAAGAAAAAACGGTGCATGCTCGCGCCGAGGGAAGGATCAGAGCGATGAAACCGAGCACCAAAAGAGTCACCCAGACGGACTTTGCCGGCTTCATACCATCTCTCCTTGAAAACTGCGGAGTCATGGCGGCGCCACTCAATGATGCGAAAGGATAGATCATGCGACGATTCAATCTCTCACCATGCCAACTGCATGCAAGTCTAAACAAGCTTTAAACCGAACAGGGCGCCAGGATGGCGGTGCTCATGCCGTGGATGATTTTTTTGTCGGCGGGACAGATGGTGGCGAGGACGCCGCTGAGATTGGCCCGCGCGGCGTCGCCCTGGCCTTGCACAAAGTAATACGGACAAAGCCGCACCCGCCCAGGCGTGTCGGTCAATTGCTCCTTCTCGAAGTCGAACCATTGGGCCTTGGCCAGGGCGGGCTTGAGGTAACGCTGGAGCACGTGCGGCGAGGTGGGAAAAGAACTGATGGCCAGATCCACCGCGGCGGCCCAGTCGCCGGTCGAGAGATCGCTGCCCAGGAAAACGCCGCGCGCGCCCCAGGCTTTGTCGGAAAAGCCCGACACTTTCAAAATCAACTCCCGCTCGCGTTGCGAGAGACTCTTGAGCTGCTGCCAATCTGTCAAGCATAATTCTGGAATCGCCCCCTGCGGCGGCAGCGGGGAGGGATCCACCATCCAGGTGTAGGGCGAGAGCCGTTGTAGTTGACCCAAAAACCGCTCCCCAAGTTCCTGCCGCCAGAAGCCGCGCAGGTTCCGATTCCATAACAGCGCGAAGAGCATTTTCTCCTCGAAAATCGGTTTGGGCGGGGAGGTGAGTTGAATCCGCCGCGCCAGCGCCAGGTCGAGAATCGCGCCCGCGTTGGGGATGTTGGGCAGGTCGAACAATTCAAAAAAACGATAGACCGCCTCGCCGTCCTTGAAATCGGTGAAGCGCGCGTCGCGTATCTGGAACCGCTGGCCCAACTGTGCGGCCAGCCATTCCATTTCCGGCCGGTAGGTTTGCGCTTCCTCGGAAACGACAATGTGAACCGCGGGCGCGCCGTCAAAGATGCCGGCAAACCCCTGCGTCATGCCGTCGGTGCCGCCGATGACCGCCGCGGCGCTGTGGCCCATCGCGGAATAGGTCTGGTTGAGCCAGGCCGTCAGGCCGATGCCGCCGGGCACGCTGTCCAATTCGGTGATGCAGGGACCGGTTTCTGCCAAGATGATGTCCGGGCGGATGACGCGCGGCAGATCGTTCTTGAACGCGGCCGCACGCTGCGCCTCGAGCAGGCCGGCCGATTTGCCGCGGTCCAACCAGTCCGCCACCCAGCGCGGCTGTTTGCCGGCCACGCTTTGGCGATAAAGCAAGTTGACGCTGCGATTGAATTGGAGCAGCAACCGGCCCAAACCTTGAAGGTCCTCCGCCAGTTCGGGGCCGATAGAAAAGGGGTCGGGCGAAATCCTCCAGTTTTGCCCGGAGAACAATCCTGCTTCCGGCAGGTGCGCGCGGACGAAGCGCGCCCGGTCGGCGGGAGCCTCCAGATGAGTTGACGGCAGGATCATTGGATTAAGAGCATATCCTTAAATAGCTCTCCGGGCGCAAAGCTCTAACTCAGACGACGCGATGCTTTGGGGGAGCGCGGGCGTCTCGCCCGCCGTTTTCGGCCTCCGGCCGAAAACATCCCCTCGGAAAGCAGCCGGCGGGACGCCGGCTGCGGCGACCGGGACGGTCGCGCTCCCCAATCCAAATCGCATGGCCGTAGCGAGGAAATTCGTCGTTTTTTTCATCAAGAGTTCATTTGAGGACATGCTCTAAGTTCGCAATTGGCCTTGGCCGAAGCCGAGCCATTTGTAGCTGGTCAACTCCTCCAGACCCATCGGGCCGCGTGCCCCGATCTTGTCGGTGCTGATCCCTATTTCCGCCCCCATGCCGAATTCCGCGCCATCGGTAAAGCGTGTGGAAGCGTTCCAATATACCGCCGCGGAATCAACCCGCGCCAAAAATTCCCGCGCCCGCCCTTCATCGCGCGTAACGATGCTGTCGGAGTGCGCCGATCCGTAGTAGTTGATGTGGTCAATGGCCTGGCCGACGCCCTCCACCACGCGCACGTTTAAAACGTAATCGTTGTATTCCGTGAAATAGTCCTGCTCCGAAACGGCTTTGATGACGCTGGCGGGGTGCATCAGGCTCGATTCGAGAATTTTGCGCGAGGCTTCGTCCGCGCGCAGCTCCACTTTTTTCTCGTTCAAACGCCGCCCGATGGCCGGCAGGAAGGCCGGCGCGATGGCGTGATGAACCAGCAATGTTTCCATCGCGTTGCAGACGGCGGGGCGCTGGCATTTGGCGTTGAAGGCGATTTCTTCCGCCATTTTCAAATCGGCGTCCGCATCCACATAAACGTGGCAGACGCCCTTGTAATGCTTGATGACCGGCACCTTGGAGCATTCCGTGACCGCGCGAATCAGCCCTTCGCCGCCGCGCGGCATGCAGAGGTCAACATATTGCGTCAACGACAACAAAATGTTGACGGCCTCGCGGTCGGTGGTCGGGACGACCTGGATGGCGTGCCTTGGAAAGGCGGGCAACTGGCGGGCGGCGGCGGCGATCATCGTCTCCGCAATGGTTTGATTGGATTGCAGCGCCTCGCGTCCGCCGCGCAAAATGGTGGCGTTGCCGGATTTGAAACAGAGGCTGGCGGCGTCCGCCGTGACATTCGGACGCGATTCATAAATAATTACAACGACGCCAATGGGTGTGGAAATTTTTTGCAGGCGCAGGCCGTTGGGGCGCATGCGGTCGTCGAGCACGCGGCCGACCGGGTCCGGCAGCGCGGCGACATCGCGCAGACCTTTAGCCATGGCCGCGATGCGTTTGTCGTCGAGCTTCAAGCGGTCGAGCATGGCGTTGGAAAGGCCGGTGTTGGCAGCCTGCACCAAATCGCTGGCATTGGCCTCTTGAATGACTTGGCCGCCGGCTTCGATGGCATCGGCCATGGCCAGCAGGCAGCCATTCTTCTCCGCCGTGGTCAACTGGGCCAATGGACGCGACGCTTCCTTGGCCTGGCGGGCCAGCCAAGTCAATTGATCAGTCAAAGTCACGGCGGCAGTTTACGCTAGAACCGCGGCGGACGCCAGCACGGTGCGAGTCAGGGCAAATGGATGCTGCCAACTTCAGCTTTTCGATGAAAGCAGGCCGAGGAATGAAGAAGGGGAAGCGCACTTGTGGGTCTAATTGGAAAAAGCATGACGATTCGGTCAGATTTTTGGGGAGCGCACGCGCCTTCGCGTGCGGTCAGCGACGCCCTCGTCGCTGACATCGGTGAGTGGGTTCAGCAAGGGCGCTGAACCCTGCACGCGAGGCGCGTGCGCTCCCCAAAATTAAATGCTTCCCGTTTTTGACAGGACTTTCCCTGGCGGCTCTGACAATCATTCTTTTGGCAAATTCAGAAAGGCCTGATTTGTTTGAATGCAACGACTAAACGAGGATGGCAGTGGGGCGTGGGTCTGCTGTTTGTGGCGGCGGGTGCGAATCATTTCCTGATGCCGAAGCCGTATCTCTCGATGATGCCGTCCTACCTGCCGGCCCATGCGGCGTTGGTTCAAATCAGCGGAATGGCGGAGATTTTGGGTGGGATGGGCGTTCTTTTTGCGGGCACAAGACGATTCGCGGCGTGGGGGTTGATTCTGCTGCTCGTGGCCGTGTTCCCGGCCAATTTGAATGCGGCCTTCCGTGGCTGGCCGGGAGTGAGCGTTTCGGGCTGGGTGCTGTGGTGTCGCTTGCCGTTTCAAGCTGTATTTATTTGGTGGGTTTATCGCATCTATGTTACTGATTCTCCAAGAGCCGGACCAAAGACGCCATGATACGAGATTGCAATGGCACGTGGTTTGGATTTACTTGTGGCGCGGATGACCATAAACTTGAAGAGATGTCAAAATGATTCTTGAACTCGCACTATATGAACACGCAAATTATCTTCAACACTTCCTTCACCTTAGCCGCGCTGGCTGGCGCTGTCGCTCTGGCTGGGATTCCCGCCCGGGCGTTCGCGGCGGACTCCGGCCAGGCGCAGTATTACGAACTGCGGGTTTACACCACCAAGTCCGAACAGCAACAAAAGCTGGTCAGCGATTATTGGCAGAACGCGGCGGTCCCCGCTTACAATCGCATGGGCATCCAACCCGTCGGCGTTTTTACGGAATTGCAAGACTCCCCTACCAACAAGGTTTATGTCCTTATCCCATGCGATTCGCTGGATGCCTTCGCCGCCATCCCGGCCCGGCTGGCAGCGGACGCCACCTACCAGGCCGCCGCCGCGTCATTCATGGCCCAGCCGAAATCCAATCCGGCTTATGAACGCATTGATAGCTCGCTCAACGTGGCCTTTGACAGTATGAAAAAACTGGCCGCTCCGCCGTCGGCGGCGGACAAGACTCCGTGGATTTTCGAGTTGCGCATTTACCAAAGCCCAAGCGAAGGCAAGGGCATCAACAAAGTGCAGATGTTCAACAGCGGCGAGGTTCCTTTGATGCAGGAGTCCGGGTTAAGCCCGGTCTTTTTCGCGCAGACGCTGGTCGGTTCGCAAATGCCCAACCTCGTTTACATGGTTTCAAGCGAAAACATGGACGAACATAAGAAACATTGGAAGAATTTCTTTGACGCGCCCGTCTGGAAAACGTTGAGCGGCGACCCGCAATACAAGGACAACGTATCCAAAGTCATCAGCATTTTTCTCAAACGCACTGCGGCTTCGCAGATCTGAGGATGAACGGGGCAGCATGGCCGTTCCGCAACGGTGACAACCTCGGATTTTATTTGGCAGGTTGCGGTCATTATCGCCTTTGGCGCGGGCGGGGCCGCCGTGTGCCGGGCGCGGTTAAACGGCCAATCGGCTGTGAGTTTCCAGAAGCTATTGGGAAAGACGCGCCATCTCTACCTGGTGTTCCCGCTGTTGCTGGTATTTCCGTTCATCAACGTTTATCTTGCGAGAGATCCTTCGCTCCAATGGAACATGCCTCCGTGGCTTCAACTCCATTGGGCCGCGCTCTCCTGGGGGATCGTCAGCGCCCTCCTGGCCTACGTCTTCGGGTTCTGTTCCATCGTGGGTTTGACCACGGGCCACCGGTGGCGATGGGGACTGGTTTATTTCGGCGTGGCCGTACTGGCCGTCATTCAAGTTTACGCGGGATGGAGTTCCCGGCCTAATTTGCCACCCTTGGGTGAAACCAGGATTTCAAGCGACGGCGTCATCCTCCAAACCACGCCCTACACTTGCGTGCCTGCGGCCGGGGCCAATATCGCGGCGATGCTGGGTGTTCACACGACCGAGAGGGAATTGGTGGAATTGTTCCACACCACTCGGGACGGGACATTTCCGGCGCAAGTTCTGCGCGGCTTGAAGGAATTGGGCATTTCAGGGCGGAAGGTGACGGCTGGCAGCGGGCTGCGCGCGATCCATCCACCGGCCATGCTCTTTATTTTCGGCGACACCCATGCGGTGGTTTATGCCGGCATGACCGGCGGACTGGCCGAAATTTGGAACCCGAGCGTCGGCAAAGCATTGGTCCCCGAATGGCGGTTGGCTCAAATGTGGGAAGGGCATGCGCTGGAATTTGAACGCGCCCCAAATTAAATTCCCGATCGGGGGCCTCATCCGCGCAGGAACTTGAAAAAAATCGTGGCCGCACAGGGTTTCCCGTCGGGCCACAACGCGTAATTTGGAATTTCCCCGCAACGCTTCCAGCCTTGCCGCGCATACAAACGCTCGCCGTCACTGCCTGTGACCGTATCGAGCACCAGCAGCGTCTTGCCGGCGTTGAGCGCGCTACGCTCGGCGGCGGCGAGCAGCGCCGCGCCAATGCCCCGCCGCCGTGCCCGCCGATGCACCAGCATTTTCGCGACGTCGCCGCGATGCGGCTGATTCTCAGGCAGATTCAAAATGACCTGCACCGTGCCGACAATCGTTCCAGATGCGTCTTCCGCGGCGAGCACTACTCGCTCTCCGCGCACCACACTTGCGGAAACGCTGTGCCAGAACGCCTCCGCTTTGGTGCGGGAAAAGGGGAGCATGAAGCTGACGGACGCACCGCCTTCCACGCAGTCAATCAGCAGGTCGCTCAACTCCTGAATCTCGCGATCACCGATGGTCTGGAGACATCGAATATTTATGGCGTCGTGTTTCGTAGAATTAAGATGGCGGCTGGCGCGGCTTCACGCGGGGCGACCGGCGCAGGCCGTTTTGGAACCAGAGCCGCCAGACCATCGCCAGCGCCTCCCAGACGATTTTGCGCGACATCTTGGACGTGCCGTGAAAGCGGTCGGTGAAGATAATCGGTATCTCGACCACTCTCTTGCCCTGCTGCCAAATCTTGTGGGTCATCTCGATCTGGAAGCTGTAGCCGTTGGAGCGCACCCGATCCAAGTCAATGGCGGCCAGGCTGCCCCGGCGAAAGCATTTGAAGCCGCCGGTCGGATCGGTGAAAGGCATGCCGGTGATCCAACGCACGTAGCGGGCGGCGCTGGTGCTGAGCAAGAGCCTTTTCAGGGGCCAGTTGATCACGCGAATGCCGTGGCAATAACGCGAGCCAAGGACCAGATCGGCCTCCTGGGCCGCTTCGATAAAACGGGGAATGTCGTCGGGATTATGGGAAAAATCGCCGTCCATCTCCATGATGAATTCGTAGCCGCGCTGCAAGGCCCACGCAAAGCCGGCGCAATAGGCCCGGCCCAGGCCGTTTTTTTCGGAGCGATGCAGCACGTTGAGAAAGGGGTTTTTGGCGGCCATCTCGTCCGCGAGCTGGCCCGTGCCGTCGGGGGAATTATCATCCACCACCAGCACGTCCACGGGCACGGCCAGCTTGGAAAGGCGTCCCACCATGGCGGGCAGATTTTCCCGTTCGTTGTATGTCGGAACGATGACCACTGTTTTGTTCATGCTTTTCTTCAAATCATTTCATCGCCGTTTTTTTCGCGGGATATTTTCGGCTTCGGCAAATTCGCCGCTTTGGCTTCTTCGGCGGCGCGTGCAAGATTCAAAGCCAGCAACTTTTCCAAAATGTCTTCATCGCTCAAACCGGCGGGCCAGCCGTAGGCGGCGGCGACGGCGGCATCCAGTTTCTTGTGCGCAAGATCGAGCCACGTTGGCGGCTCGTTGTAAAGTTTTGTGAACGTGCGTTCCTTGAGTTTCGCCGCGCAATCGGCGTCACGCGGTTCAAGACGAGGATAACGCACGGTGCCCATGCCATTCTTGTCCGGCTTCACGACGTAGCGCGCCCAGGGACCATTGATCGAGCCGGGGAATTCCAGGATTTTTTCCGCCGTCCATTCGGGCGGAATGAGCCAGTTCTCGCGCCACTCGTTCAAATCCTTGGCGGCGGCGGCGATGGCGGCGCGGTGTTCATCCGGCATGTTCCCAACTCGGTAAGGCGGCGATGCCTCTTTGCCCATATAGTAATTCTTTGCCGCCAGATTCTCGGCGTAAGTGCGGTCAGGTTCAGGCTCCCTGGGCTTGGACGGCGGTTTGATGGGCGCCTGCAAATCGTCGCGGAATGGAAATGGAAAAGTTTCAAAGCAAGTGGTTGGAGTGTAGCGGAAACCGGATTCCTTTTCACGCAACTGTGTTCCTTGAGCCAACGCCCAAACTTCGTGCAAACGCGACTGCAAGACGCCCATGAAATAATCGTCTTCACGCGCAAAAACGATCAACTGGTGGTCGGGCAAAATTGGATGTTGCAACCAGACAAAGATGCGATGCTTGGAAGTCGAAGTGGTGACAAGGAATCGGTCCAATAATTGAATCTGTTTGCGCATCTCCGGGCGCATTCGCTGTGGCCGCCACCAATTTACTCGCAACCATTTGTCTCGATTTTGGTCCCGGTGCGGTTTCACACGTGCCACGATGACATTGTAGGGCTTCTTGTAGAGTTGTGTCGCCGTGAGACTCAAATCGGCAGTATCGATGATCCAGCGATCAGCCGGGCGTTGCAGCAAATCTTCGCTGTTCTTCACTGGTTTGAGGAGTTCGCTGTTGAGTTTCTGGCGCGGGTTCCCCTGCGAGTTCAAAAGGTTCAAAGCTTCGGCTTCCGAAATATCGAAGTCACCGCCTTTGCAGCTCCCTAGAAACGACAGGTTCTTGCTCGAAGCTAACTTGCGCGATTTCGTCATATCAGCCGCCGTCGAAAGATTCGCGTTAATGTCATCAACCTTCTTTCCGTCGAGCCATCTCTCGGCTTCGCCGCCATTGTCGAACCCAACCATGCTTACGTGAACATTCGCACCGCCGAGAACCCAGTCTTGGTCACTGACCGCAAAGAAAATGTTGCCGCTCTGTTTGATGCGTTTTAGAACTTCGCGATTGGCTCCGCCTCGAATTCCTTGCGTCGCCAACAAGCCGGCCCGACGGCATTTTCCGCCTCCAATCAATTCGCGTGTCTTTTCAAACCAATAACAGCACAAATCCGACTGGCCCGGAATCCTTTCGGAAAAAATCCGTCGCAGTTCGACAACGTATTCGTGACCCAATTCACCACGCATCAATTTATCACCAAGGAACGGTGGATTGCTGATAATCACATCGCAATCCGGCCAATGCCGTTCGTGGTAAGCCTTTAATTGGAAAGGTGAATCAAATTGGTGTTCCTGCTCCCGTGCTTCTTTCAAGTTCTTCGGCGCGGTCCGAAAAGTAATGCGCAACAAAGCATCGGTGTTTTCAAAACCGGCCAGCACTTGCAAAACCGGTATGCGCTCGTTGTCAAAACCGTTGTCGCGCCGCCATTGCAGATAGCCGATTTGCACGGACACTTGCGCTAACTCGAAAGCGTAGGGGTTAATTTCAATGGCCTTCAACTGGGACACGTTCACTTGCGGCTTGAAGGCAAAACCAAGCTGCGTGGCAAAGGTGATGACTTCCTTTTCGAGCCCCAGGAGTAATTGCAGCGCGACATAAAGAAAATTGCCACTGCCGCAAGCGGGATCGAGTACCGCAACGGCAGAAAGTTTTTTCTGAAAGGTAGCGAGCCGTTCGCGTTGCCCGGCGTTACTTTTGCCTTTGGCGTTAGAGACGGCAAGTTCGCTTTTGATTTTTGTCCATTCGCGCCGAAACGGTTGCATCAAGACTGGCTCAACGAGCGTCTTGATGTCGGCTTCGCTGGTGTAGTGCGCACCAAGTTGGGAGCGTTGTTCTGGTTCAAGGGCGCGTTCGAATAATGTGCCCATGATGCTGGGTTCAATAAATTGCCAGTCGGCGTCGCCCGCTTCAGCAAGCTGCCGCAATTCGGATTCGGCAAGTTCGAAGACGCTGGATTCTTCAAACAAATGGCCATTGAAACAACGAATTTTGTCTTTGCCAAACGTGCCGCCAGTGGCCATGGCGGCGAACAATTTTTCCAGCGTCTCGGCGAAGAGCTTTGAATCGTCAATTCCAGCCTTGGCAATTTCCGTGAAAAGCTTCTTCGGCAGCAAGCCCGTGTTCTCGGCAAAGAAACAAAACACGATGCGATTGAGAAAGCGCGCGATACGCAAGTTTTTCTTCTGTGCCACCTTCAACTCGCGCCGCGTAAAGGCGTCTTCAAGTTCGACGCTCTCCCGTCCTTGAAGCGAACGCGCGACAGCGGCGATTTTTTCCGCCAGCTCTTCCGTGACTCGCGCGGTTGTTCGCTGGGGGCGAAGATAATCCGGGTCGGTGAAAACATTACGCAGCAGCTTCAGAATTTTTGGATCGTCAATCTGCCTGTTGGTGAACTCGAAAACGTCCTGCACCGTCCCGTTGAAATTGGTTTTGATGATGTAGCGGTCGAAATCGCACACCACGAGCAAGGGCGGATTGAGCAACGATTCGCGGTAGCGCAGAAGTTGCTTGTAAGCCTCGTCCAGGTTCTTCTTTTTGCCCTTGTATTCCCAGGCGAAGCAGCCTTTTTTCAAAACATCGGCAAAGCCGCGCTCGGACGGTTCGCCGGCGTCCGGCTTTGCGTCCATATCGAAAAGCTCGGCGTCCTTCACCACCCGTTTTTGGTAGCAGAAGAAATCGCGGCCAGACGGGTCCGCTTCGGCGGGCGTGGGCTGGCCCAGCAAGCGGCAGAGATCGTCGAAATGCCCTTGATAGGCTGACGTTTCCTTGCCCTGGTAACTCGACCATTTCTTTTTAAATTCGGCGGCGGTCATGGAACGGCAAACGGCATCCCGCGAAGCATAACAGGCAGGCAGGTTGCGCGGCAAGCGCGTGCTGCATGAGATAGGAAAAACGGGGGGCTATTGACTTTAAACACGCTTTAAGCCACTTTCCCGCATCTGGAGGATGGTGGTCTATCGTAATCCATCATTTTCCGTCACTATGGGAAAAGCGCTTATCATAGCCGAAAAACCGTCGGTCGCCGGCGACATCGCCAAGGCGCTCGGCGGTTTTGCCAAAGGTCAGGACCATTTCGAAAGTGACCGTTTTGTCCTTTCGTCAGCGGTCGGACATCTGCTTGAACTCTGCCTGCCGGAAGGCGTGGAGGTCAAACGCGGCAAGTGGAGTTTTGCCCATTTGCCCGTCATCCCGGACCATTTTGATCTCCGGCCCATTGAGAAGTCGGAGGGGCGGCTCAAGGAGTTGGTGCGGCTGATCAAGCGCAAGGATGTGGATCGCCTCATCAATGCTTGCGACGCCGGACGCGAAGGGGAATTGATTTTCCGTTACATTGTCCAGCACGCCAGGGCCAAACAACCCATCCAGCGGCTCTGGCTCCAATCCATGACGCCCGGGTCCATCCGCGAGGGATTCGCCGCCCTGCGCGAGGACGCCACTATGCGTCCGCTGGCCGATGCCGCCGTCTGCCGGTCGGAATCGGACTGGCTGGTGGGGATCAACGGCACGCGGGCCATGACCGCCTTTAATTCCAAGACAGGCGGGTTCCATTTGACAACGGTGGGCCGCGTGCAAACGCCGACCCTGGCCATCGTGGTCGAGCGCGAGGAGAAGATACGCAAGTTCGTGCCGCGGGATTACAGTGAATTGCACGCCACTTTTGCCGCGCAGGCGGGGGAATATGCGGGGCGCTGGTTCGACGAAAAGTTTTCCCGTGAAAAAAAAGACGGCGACGCGGATCTCAAGCCCGAGCGCTTGTGGGACCGCAGCCAGGCCGAGGCCATCCGCAACAAATGCCTGGGCCAACCGGGCATCGTGACCGAGGAGAGCAAGCCGGCGACGCAGCTTTCCCCCCAACTCTACGATTTGACCAGCCTCCAGCGCGAGGCCAATGGGCGCTTTGGTTTTTCGGCCAAGAACACGCTGGGGCTGGCCCAGACTTTATACGAGCGCCACAAGGTTTTGACCTATCCGCGAACCGATTCGCGTTTCCTGCCGGAGGATTACATGGCCACGGTGACGGAGACATTGAAGATGCTGGGAGGCACGCCTTACGCCGCGTTTGCCAATGAGATTCTGCGGCAACAATGGGTGCGCCCGAACAAGCGCATCTTCAACAATGCCAAAATTTCCGATCATTTCGCCATCATCCCCACTTCGCTGGCGCCCAAGGGCTTGAGCGAGCCGGAACAGAAATTGTATGACATGGTGGCCAAGCGTTTTCTGGCCATCTTCTATCCGGCGGCGGAGTTTCTGGTGACCACGCGCATCACGCGCGTTTTGGAGGAGCCGTTCAAGACCGAGGGCAAAGTGATGCTTCAGGCCGGTTGGATGAGTGTGTATGGCCGCGAAGTGCTCACCGATGATCAAAGCCCGCGCCTGGTTTCCGTGCAATCGGGCGAAAAAGTGAACACGCTTAAGATTGATCTCATTGCCACGCAAACCAAGCCGCCGCCGCGTTACACGGAAGCGACGCTGCTCTCGGCCATGGAAGGCGCCGGCAAGCTGGTGGAGGACGAGGAATTGCGCGAAGCGATGAGCCAAAAGGGCCTGGGCACCCCGGCCACACGCGCCGCCATCATCGAAGGATTGATCTACGAAAAGTACGTGTTGCGCGAGGCGCGCGAGTTGCAGCCGACGGCCAAGGCCTTTTCCCTCATCACGCTGCTGCGGGGTTTGGGCATCCCGGAATTGTCCTCGCCGGAATTGACGGGCGATTGGGAGTTCAAGCTCAAGCAAATGGAACGCGGGGAATTGGGGCGGCCGGAGTTCATGCGGCAGATCGAGGACATGACCCGCCAGATCGTCGAAAAAACAAAACGCCACGAGAGCGACAACGTGCCCGGCGAGTTCAGCGATTTAAAGGCGCCCTGTCCCAAATGCGGCGGACTCATCCGCGAGAACTACAAGAAATTCCAGTGCCAGAATTGCGATTTCGCCCTTTGGAAGATCGTGGCCAGCCGCCAGTTGGAGAATGCGGAAGCCGAGGAGTTGATCACCAAGCGCGTGGTCGGCCCGCTGCAAGGGTTCCGCAGCAAGATGGGCCGCCCCTTTGCCGCCATCATCAAGCTCAATGCCGAATTCAAGCCCGAATTTGACTTCGGGCCGCAGGACGGCGACGGCCAGCCGGCCGAAGCGGTGGATTTCAGCGGACAACAGCCTTTGGGCCGCTGCCCGCAGTGCGGTTCGGCCGTCTATGAGAGCGGCATGAGGTACACCTGCGAAAAGGCGGCGCGCCGCGAAGGTTGCGCGTTCCGGGTGAACAAGATCATTTTGCAGCGGGCCATTGAAAAGGAGCAGGTGCAAAAATTATTGACACAAGGGCGGACGGATTTGCTGGAGAAATTCATTTCCAAGAAAGGCCGCCCCTTCAAGGCCTTCCTGGTGCTGGGGCCGGACAAGAAGGTGGTTTTTGAATTCGAGCCGCGCGCCAAGAAAACGCCGGGCAGCGTCAAGACCAAGGAACCGCCGCCAAAAATAGACTTGTCCAAGGCCGAACCGGTGGCCGTCTGCCCAACCTGCGGCAGCCGGGTGCTGGACGCCGGCGAGCAATACCTGTGCGAAAAATCGCAGGCGGACAAAAAGCCGTGCCGTTTCAAAATGAGCAAGACGATTTTGCAGCAGCCCATTGATCGCGAGCAACTCCAGAAACTTGTTTCCACCGGCCGCACCGACTTGCTCAAGCATTTCATCTCCAAGTCCGGCCGGCCGTTCGCCGCCTTCCTGGTGCTGGACGACAAGCAAAAGGCCGGGTTCGAGTTCCCGCCCAATTAAAATAGCCGCAAGAAACGGGTGGGAAAAAGGCCCGGCGATGGCAAATTGCGTTCATGAATGATTACGAACGCATTGCACGCGTGATTCGCTACGTGGACGCGCACCAGGCCGAGCAACCCCGGTTGTCGGTATTGGCGCGCGAGGTCGGCTTGAGCGTGTTTCATTTTCACCGCCTTTTCTCCACCTGGGCCGGCGTGACGCCAAAGAGTTTCTTGCAATGGCTGACTTTTTCCCGCGCAGAGGGCTTGCTGCGCGACGGAGAAAGCGTGCTGGGCACGGCGCTGGCCACGGGTTTGTCAGGTCCCAGCCGGTTGCATGATCTCTGTGTCCGCCTGGAGGCTGCTTCTCCGGGCGAAATCAAATCCGGCGGCGCAGGTTGGACCATAACGGCGGGATTCAGCCCCACTCTGTTTGGAGAAGGCTTGGTGGCCCAAAGCCCGCGCGGCATCTGCCATTTGTCTTTTGTGGACAGCGACCGAAAAGCCGCGTGGGACAGCCTCAAGCAACTTTGGCCCAACGCGCGCTGGCAGCGCGACGATGCCGCCGCCCAAAGGCTTTTGGCGGGCATTATTGCCAGGCCGTGCGCGGCCGACGCATGCACACATTTGACTGCGTTGGTGAAAGGAACGGATTTTCAACTGCGCGTATGGCGCGCCCTGTTGCGTATTCCGTTCGGTCATTTGACCACTTACGGCCAACTGGCGGCCGCCGTTGGAGCGCCTTCGGCTGCGCGCGCCGTCGGTTCGGCCGTGGGGAGCAACAATTTGTCGTGCCTGATTCCCTGCCATCGCGTCATCCGTCAAACTGGCGCGACAGGTGAATACCGATGGGGTGGCGTGCGCAAAAAGGCGATGCTGGGCTGGGAAGCGATGGCGGCAGTTCCCCCTAATCTTAACCCTCAACTCGTCTCTTCTGAATAAAGAGATTAAGTATATCTTGCAGCCCTTAACGCAATTTTCCCGTCGGAGTGCTAAACGATGAAAAAGCATATTCGCACCATGACGGCGGCACTTGTGTCCGCGTGCCTCTTTGTAGCGATGGCTCCGCATCAGCTTCGAGGCACTTGCCTGGGCTGGATCAACCGTGATGCCCCGGCATCGCAGCATGTCTCTTACTTCTGCTTTTACATCGAAAAGCGACAATGGCTGGCGGACGTGCGGACAATCGCGGCGGCCATTGCTTATCTGTATGAGACGCGCGCAAGCGAAGCAACCATTCCGATGACGCCACCCATTCCGTTTCCAGAGAGGAACCAGCCACCGCCGCCCGAAAAAACCAAAAAATAGTCTTGCCAACCGTCATAAGTTGACTTTATTCTGCTCTCGGCAATAAATTAAGAAATGCAAATCGAGAGTTTAAAAGTCTTTTGTGATCTGGCGGAGACGGAGAGTTTCACCCGGGCCGCCCAGATCAACAGCGTCACCCAATCGGCCGTCAGCCAGCAGATCAGCTCGCTGGAGCGCCAGTTCAAATCGCTGCTGATCGAACGCAGCAAGAAGAAGTTCCGCCTGACCCGCGAGGGCCAGGTGCTCTACGAATACAGCAAGCAAGTCATCCAGACCTACGATTCTCTGCACAACCGTTTGCAGGAGATCAAGGACATCATTTCGGGCACGATCCGTGTGGCCACCATTTACAGCATCGGCTTGCACGATCTGCCTCCCTACTTGAAGAAATTTCTCAAGAGCTATCCCACCGTCAACGTCCATCTGGAATACCGCCGCCACAACCAGGTCTATGAGGACGTGTTGAGCAACGTGGTGGATTTGGGCCTGGTCGCCTACCCCGCGCGCGACCCCAAGCTCGAGCTGGTGGCCTTGCGCAAGGATTCGCTGGTGCTCATCTGCCATCCGCAACATTCGCTGGCCAAGCACAAGTCGGTCAAACTGTCCCAGTTGGCCGGGCAGAAATTTATCAGCTTCGAGCCGGACATTCCCACGCGCAAGGCCATTGACAAGGTCCTCAAGGACCACAACGTCGAGGTGCAGACCGTCATGGAGTTCGATAACATCGAGACTGTCAAACGGGCGGTGGAAATCGAGGCCGGCGTCTCGCTGGTGCCGCAGGGAACGATCACGCAGGAAGTGGCCAAGCAAACCCTGGCCGAGGTGAAAATCGAAGGCGTGGAATTGGTGCGGCCGCTGGCGGCGATTTACAAAAAGAACAAAGTCCTTTCACCCGCCATGAAGCAGTTCCTGGCCATCTTGAAGGGTTGAGCTTTCTTACTTCAAGTTCCTGGGATTGAGCGGGCGCAATTCCCTGGGGACGAACAACCCGTCTTTCCGGATGAGCCGCCCGTCAAACCAAACTTCGCCCCCGCCCCATTCGGGGCGTTGAATCAAAACCATGTCCCAATGCACGGCGGAGCGATTGCCGTTGTCGGCTTGCTCATAGGCCTGGCCCGGCGTGAAATGCAGCGACCCGGCAATTTTTTCGTCAAACAAAATGTCGCACATCGGGTTGAGGATGTACGGATTGAACCCGAGGGAAAACTCGCCCACGTAACGCGCCCCGGCGTCGGTGTCCAGGATTTCGTTCAGCCGCTTGGTGTTGTTGGCGCCGGCTTTGATGATCCGCCCGTCCTTGAATTCCAGGCGGACATTTTCAAATTTCGTTCCGGCGTAAATCGTCGGCGTGTTGTATTGGATGACTCCTTGCACGGAATTTTTGAGCGGGCAGGAAAAGACCTCGCCGTCGGGGATGTTGCGTTTGCCCTCGGCCAGCAAGGCCCCGATGCCTTTGATGCTGAATTGCAGGTCCGTGCCGGGGCTTTTGAGATGGACGCGGTCGGTGCGGTTCATGAGCTTTTGCAACGGGAGCATGGCCCGCGCCATTTTCGGATAATTCATGGTGCAGACGTCGAAGTAAAAATCCTCGAAAGCCTCGGTGCTCATGTTGGCGGCCTGGGCCATGCTCGGACTGGGCCAGCGCAAGACGCACCAGCGCGTTTTGTTGATGCGATAATTCTGCACGGGCCGCACCGCCTTGGCGTAGAGCGCCGTGAGGCGGTTGGGCACGTCGGATGTTTCGCTGGCGTTGTCCGCGCCGCGCACGGCGATGTAGGCCTGGACGCGCTTCATGCGGAACAATTCCACCTCGCGCACCAGGGCGGCGTGGGCGTCGTTGGTTTGGCGCATGACCTCGCGCGTGACGCGAGTGTGGCGCGTCTCCACCAGCGGGATGGCGCCGGCGTGGCGCGCCGCGCGCATCAATTGGATGGCGAACTCGTCGGGCACGTCAATCATGTCCAGCAGGATGCGTTCGTTTTTCTTTAGCTCAATCGAATACTTGACCAACAGGCTGGCTAACTTTGCGTAGCGCGGATCCATTATCATGCGTTGCAGATAAACAAAATCCCGCGCAAACGCAACCGCCGATTTCGATTTTGCCGCAACCGCCGCCAGACTCGGCGCGAAGGTGCGATCGCCTGCTGACTCATTTTTCCCGTTTAGGTCAGAAAATCATCCAACGCCTTTTCCAGCTTTTGAAATGTTTCTTCCATGCGCAACGCCAGCGGGGACATTTTCTGCCAATCCAAGTCAAAGAAATAAGCATTGCGGAAGACATGGCGGAAACGCAGGTATTCGTTCAACGTGTCGTGAAGTTCTTCCGACAACAACGCGGGTCGGCGTACCGTCGGCCTTTTCATCCGCAGCAAAAGTTCCCGATGCCAGGCATCACCGCGCACAGGCTCACCATCCAGTTCCACTGCCACGCGCTTGAAAATGTTCTCCGCTCCCGTATAGAAGGAATGGAGCGTGGCTGCCAACGCGGACAATTCGATTTCGTTCGGAGCCGTCTGACGGCATGTGGTGAGGAGCCGGTGCATTCCGGCCAGGAGACGCTGTAATTGTTCGCGTTCGATGGCCTGTTGTTTGCGAAATTTATCCCACTCGAACGAGTTCATTCTCCGTGCGGAGATGGCGGGTGAACGGCGTATCGATGTCCAGGTCAATCAAATCCACCGAACGACCGATCAAATCACTGACGCGCGCGCCCATACGATAGAAAACCGACGGGGGCAGGCCGGAAACCGCCAAGTCGAGATCGGAAGCGCCATGGCCCGTCCCTTTGGCAGCAGAGCCAAAGACGTAAATTTCCCGTGCGCCTGCAGACTTGAGTTCGGCAGCGGCGCACTTGATTAAAATGTCTGTCTCGGTGCTCACGATTACAGTTCATTGTGCGTCTTTCGCATCTGAAAGTCAAACTATTCTTGCAGCATGAATGGCTCAATCGCCGTTTATCTTCGCTTCCCGCCGGCGCAGTGAGCGTTCTTGTCTGGCGACTTCCCGGCGCAGCAATTCCTCCGCGGACCAACCGCGGGACTGCGCCTCACGGGCCAGCTCGAATAATTGCCGGGCCAGCGTATCCTGGCGAAGGCGCGATGGACGGGACGGCGTGGCCTCGAGGAGCTTCGCCTTGCGCGCTTTCTTGAGCAGTTTTTCGGCCCGCATCAGCGCCGGCAGATGTTTGGGTATCCCATCCAGCGCCGAGGCCCGCGCGTGGTGTGTGCCGTGCTTTTCCGCCGCCTTGATCTTCTCCCAGTTGGCCCAGACTTCGTCCACGTCTTTCACCTTGACATCGCCGAACACGTGCGGATGGCGGCGCACCAGCTTGTCCGCGATGTGCCGCGCCACGCTTTCGAAATCGAACGCGCCGCGTTCGCGCGCCAACTGGCAGTGGAAAACGACCTGCAAGAGCAAATCGCCCAATTCTTCCGCCAACTCGTGATCGTCGCCGCTTTCAATGGCGTCGAGCAGTTCATAGACTTCCTCGACGGCGTGAAAGCGAAGCGAGAGGTGGTCCTGTTCGCGGTCCCACGGGCAGCCTTGCGGCGAGCGCAGTTTGGCCATGATCTCCAACAAATCCGCCATCGCGCCTTTTTTCTTCTTCACAGGATGACAAGATTGTCGCGATGCACCAGGACTTCGCGGATGTGGCGGCCCTTGACGGCGGCGGTGTCAAAATCACATATCCCGCGCGCGAATTCCGTGCCGTTGAGATCGCAGATGCGCACCACGTCGCCGGCGGCGAACTCGCCCTCGCACCGCGCCACGCCCGGCGGCAGAAGGCTCTTGCCATTTTCGCGCAAGGCTTTCCTGGCGCCCTCATCCACAAAGAGCGTTCCTTTGGTGTGATGGAAAAAGGCGATCCAGCGTTTGCGCCCCGCCAGCTTGCCCGGCTGGGCGACGAATATCGTCCCCTCCTCGTCGCCTTCCAGGATGCGGGCCAGCGCCGCCTTCTTTTTGCCCGAGGCGATGATCATCGGGATGCCCGCCCGCGCCACCATTTTGGCGGCCTGCAATTTCGAGGCCATGCCGCCGACGGCCGTTTGACTGTCGGTTCCTCGCGCCATCGTTTGCACCGTCGCGTCGAGGTTCTCGACAACGCTGACGGTGCGGGGATTGGCCTTGCCGAAATTTTCGATCAACCCGTCCACCGTCGTGAGAATGATCAGCGCGTCGGCCGGCAGCAGGCAAGCCACTAGCGCGGACAATTTGTCGTTGTCGCCGAATTTCAATTCCGTGAAGGAAGTCGCGTCATTTTCGTTGATGATGGGGATGACGCCGTGCTGGAGCAGCGTGACCAGCGTGCTGCGGGCGTTGAGGTGCCGCTCGTGATGTTCCAGATCGTCGTGCGTCAGGAGAACCTGGGCCACGCCGAAGCCAGCCTCGGCAAAAAGTCTTTCGTAAAGGGTCATCAGGCGCGGCTGGCCGACGGCGGCGCAGGCCTGCAACTCGGAAAGGTCGGCGGGCCGTTTCTCGAAGCCCAGAACGCCCATGCCCGCCCCCACCGCGCCGGAACTGACGATGACGATTTGTTTGCCCTGGGCGCGCACGGCGGCAATTTGGGCCGCCAACTGGCGGATTTGCTCCAAATCGGGTTGTTTGCGGCTGTCGGTCAGGACGCCGGTGCCCAATTTGACGACGATACGATTGGCATTTTTCAGCGAAGCGCGATGCATGCGAAATTAGAACCGAGGATGAATCCATCGCCGCCAAGTTACAAGTCCAAGCCCAAGTGCCGGCGTTTCTTGAGAAGAGTCGCGCGGTTCATTTTGAGAACCCTGGCCAGGACGCTTGGTTTCTGATCGAAGTGCTGCATCAAATGTTTGAGCAGGGTGGATTCCATTTCTGCAGACAGCTGCTTGTAGGATGCCCCAGCTCTAATCCTCCGCTTGGCCCAGCGTTGCAGGACTCCGTCGAGTTCCTCGTTGGTGGGTGGTTCGGAGACAAAACGCACGGACTTGGGCAGGTGATGTGGCTGGATGATTTTGCCGGAGCAGACGGCCACGGCGTGTTCGAGCGCGTTGCGCAATTCGCGCACGTTCCCAGGCCAGTCATAACTGACGAGCAGCCGGCTGGTGTTCGAGCCGAGCGCCAACTCGCGGCCCGCTGAAATCTGGCTGAGGAAAAACGCGCTCAAAGCCGGGATGTCCTCGCATCGTCTGGCCAGGGGGGGCAGTTCGACTTCCAAGACGTGCAGCCGGTAATAGAGGTCCTCGCGGAAGCGGCCCGCCTGGACTTCGTCGCGCAGGGAGCGATTGGTGGCGGCGATCAAGCGCAAGTCCACGCGGAGGTCTTCCCTGCCCCCCACCCGGTTGAAGGTCTTTTCTTCGACGAAGCGCAGGAGCTTGGCTTGAACGGACGGTGGAATATCACCGATTTCGTCCAACAACAAAGTGCCGCCGACCGCGCGTTCCAAGTGGCCCGGACGCATCGCGCCCGCGCCCGTGAAGGCATTTTTCTCATGCCCGAAGAGTTCGCTTTCCAAAAGCTGTTCAGGGAGTGATCCGCAGAGCAAGGTGACGAACGGACCGTCGCGCCGGCGGCTGTTGGCGTGGATCACGTGGGCGGCCAGTGTTTTGCCCGTGCCGGTGGGGCCCGTGATAAGAGCGGGAGCATCGGCGGTGGCGGCCTGGGCAATGGTCATGAAAACGCGCTGCATCTCAGGACTGGCGCCACCGAGGAGCGCGCCGACATCCGACTTGGGGCGGGGGGTGGAACTGGCGGACGCGCCTTCGTCCAGAAGAGAGCGAATCGTTTTTTCCAACTCGCGAAGATCCAGCGGTTTGACCAGGTAAGCTGTGGCGCCGAGATGCCGCGCGGCTAGGGCGTTGTCCAAGGTGCCGTGCGCGGTGATGATGAGCACCGGCGGGCGCACCACCGACTCATTGACAGTCTCCAACACCTTCCATCCGCTGGTGTCCGGCAGGCCAATGTCCAAAATGACAAGCGCGAAATTCGCCTTGGCCAACTCGTGCAGCCCGCTCTGGCCGGAGGCACAAAGCGTGGCCTCGGAGCCAAGGCGTTCACAAACCACGGCCAGCGCTTTGGCCAGCGCGGCCTCGTCTTCGATGATTAATATTCTCGGATTCGTCATAGCAGAATGCGCACGACTGCGCCTCCTTCGGGCCGATTGCCCACGATCAGGCGTCCGCCGTGGGCGCGAACGATGTTGCTCGCCACACTCAGGCCCAGCCCCATGCCGCCTTCCTTTTCCGAATAGAGCATTTCCACGCCGCGCCTCAGCGCCGCCGGCGAAAAGCCGGGGCCAGTGTCGGCAAAACGAATGTCCTTTTCCGAAACGGTGATGGAAAGTGTTCCGCCTTCGGGCATGGCTTGGATGGCGTTGAGGATAATGTTGTGAAAAACCTGGCCGAGGCGGTGCATGTCGGCCTCGACGCGCCGATAGGGCGAGGCCGTCACCGCAATATGCACTTTGGCGTGATCCGCGGCCGGCTCGAGCACCCGCACGGTGTTCCCGATCAATTCCACCAGCGCAATTTCCGTTTTCCGGGGCGGCTCAGGCCGGGCCAGAAACATCCATTGATTGAGCATATCCTCGATTTTGGCGGCTTCATGGACGATCATGCCGGCGTTGACGGCCTCTGTTTGTTCCAACAATTGACCGTGCAGCCGAATGGCGGCAATAGGATTGCGAATCTCGTGCGCCAGGGAAGTCGCGATGGAGCCGAGCAGCCCGAAGCGTTGGGCGTCGAGGTAGGGCAGTGTCACCGCCCAGGCCAGGGCAAACCAGAGCGCCCAAAAAGCCGTCAGCGCGCCCAGGGAGACCGGCTGCAGCAACACGTCGCGCCATCGCGGGCGTTCGCGAATCAAGGTCAGTTCCGCTCCCGAATTGATGGGGACGGTCACGGCTTCATGGCGGGCGTCCGGCGCGGCCACGCGTTGGAACTGCACCTCAACGCCGCGCAACTGGCTAAGATGGCCCGCAAGAAATTTGGTTTGCACGACCTGGGCGTCGCGCAAAAAATCGGCGCCGGACTTGGCCGAAAGTCCTTTGCCGTCTGGTCCATTTTCAACTTCGATGTTGTCGCGGATGAAATCGGCATTGGCTTCGGCCAGCGCCACGAATTCGGAATGCGACAGGCGTTGAAAGGCCGAGTTGAGCAATAAGACCATCCCAACGGTTCCGACCGCCGCGAAGAGCAAAAGTGGGCCGACAATACGCATCCAATGACGCTTAAGCATGGATACATCTTATACATAACCGGCCGAGGTGTGAACAAGTTTTATCCCGATCCAATCGTGCTAAACTTAATTATTTCTTACGTAAACAACTGATTTTGTTGCGGTTGCGCATCAGTGCCATGTCTGGCCCGCAAAGTGCTTATTGTAGCGTATGAGGTTCTGTTCATCCGCAACGCACAGAGGAGGAACAAGCATGATGGCGGCGGTGAGAATTCCCGCCGTTCTCGTCGCTTGTTCGTTCACGTTTTTTTCCGCGCAGGGCACTCCGCTTTATTTTACTCCGGGCAATTTGGCTGTGCTGCGCATTGGTGACGGCACTCAGGCGCTGGCGCATTCCGGCAACACTGTGTTCATTGAACAATACACGACCAATGGCGCGCTGGTCAACAGCACGACCATTCCTGACAGCGGCCCGCACTCATTGATATTGAGCGGCGTAGCCGGTTCGGAGGGCGGTTTGACCCGCTCGATGGACGCCACGGTGCTCACGTTTACGGGTTACAATACCAATCTTGATTCGGTTACGACAACTGCGCTTTCGGGCACTGCTTCAAAAATCGTACCGCGCGGGATTGCCACTTTTGATGCTTTCGGCAATTATAATTTGGTCGAAACCACAACGTCTCTTTTCTCCGGTTCGAATCCGCGTTACGCCGTCACAGACGGGACGAATAACTTCTGGGCCGTCGGCGGCGCCAGTGGCTTGGTCTATTTCACTCCGCCTTCTTATGCGTTGCAGATCAATACGAGTGTTGCCGACAGCCGGGCGCTGAAGATTATCGGTGGAAATCTTTATTTTACGACGCGAGATGGGACGCCTGGCGGATTCTACACATTCACCAGCACACCGGGATCGTACACGCCCGCGGGGCTTCCGACGACGGTCAGCGTCGGCACGAACCTCTTAATCGCCACCGGCTCGGCCAGTGCGACCGAAGGATTTGCGCTCAATGCCTCCGCGACCGTGGCTTACCTGGCGGACTCTGGCCTGGATGGCGGTGACACGGAAGGCGGCGGAATCCAAAAATGGATTTACAACGGCTCGACGTGGAATTGGGCTTACACGATTCCTCTGGCCGAGGCGCCGCAACCGCCAGGCGCATTTGGCGTGACAGTGGATTTCAGCGGCGAGAACCCCGTCCTTTACGCCACGACTGTCGAAACCAACTCCACCTCGGACGGGAACGTGGCGGGAAATCATTTGGTTCGCATTGTTGATACAAACTCGAGCGCGGCTGTCACGTATCTGGCGCAAGCGTCCGCCAATGAAGCTTTTAAGGGAGTTGATTTTGCACCAAGTCTTCTTCCACAAATTCTGGTCCAGCCGCAAGGCCAGACCGTGACGAACGGGACGCCCGGCGTGAGTCTCGCCGTTTCAGCGACCAGTCCATTTGCGTTGAGTTACCAATGGCAGAGAAATGGGGCCAAGGTCGCGGACAGTTCCAACATTTCGGGCGCCACCAACGCCACGCTCACTTTTGCAAAGGCGCAAACCGCCGATGAAGGCAGTTACACCGTCATAGTCACCAATCAGTACGGCGCGGTCACCAGCAGTGTGGCGGCCTTGGCGCTGGCAGCCGCCGAGCGGCCGGGCATCACCACTCAACCGGTGGGCCAGACAAATCTCATTGGCGGCACTGCCACTTTCACCGTGGTTGCCACCGGCGTGCCCGCGCCTGTTTATCAATGGTTCGGGATTTCTAGCGGTGTCACGAACGCGCTGGCGGACGGCCCCGGCCCGTTTGGAGAGACTTTCAGCGGAACAACAAACGCCACTCTGGAGATCATCAACGTCCAGACCAATGACGCGGTGAGTTATTTTGTGACAGTCAGCAATGCGGCCGGCTCGACAAACAGCCTAACCGCCGCGTTGACCGTGCTGCCCGTGCCTCCGGCCATCGTCACCCAACCAGTGGCCCAGACGATTTTGGTCGGCCAAACTGCCAGCTTTTCCGTCAACGCCAGCGGAACGTCGCCGAATTATCAATGGACTTTCAATGGCGCGCCGCTCTCGGATGGTCTGGGTCCGTTCGGTGAAATATTCGAAGGCTCCACGACATCGAACCTCGACATCGAAAACGCGCAGACGAATGATTCCGGTTCTTACGTCGTCATCGTTACCAACACTGCCGGGACGGCGACAAGCCAAAGCGCTTTGCTCACCGTGGTCGCGCTTCCTCCGCCGTCCTTCATTTCCTATTCGATGGCCGGCTCCATTTATACGCAGAAGTTCGACTCGCTACCGTCGTGGGGCACGAATTACACCGAGACGGGCAAAGCAGATAACCCGGTGACGATTGACGGCATCACTTATTCCTTTGGGACCGCCGATCCCTTCGATTTTGCGGCGCCCATTTTATCGGAAACGAACCTGCCCGGCGGTCTGGGTCTCGCAGACACCATGCCGGGTTGGTACGGCTGGGTAGAAGACACAACAACGCCCAAAGCCTCGGAAGCAAGCCCTAGCTTCAATCGCTTCGGCGCCAACTGCGGCGACCAGGGGCGGGCGGGCATCCAAAGTTTCGGTCCGACGAATAGTTACGCCGCCAGCACGAATCGCGCGCTGGGTTTGCTTTCCAGCGGGAGCAAACACGGCCTTGGTTCAGGGGCCGACGCTTTTACAGCGCGATTCATCAATGACACGCCTTTGACCCTCACGCGTATGAGCCTTCAATTCACGGGCGAGCTTTGGCGCCAATCCAACTTGCCCAAGACGCTCTCTTTTTTCTACGTGCTGGACCTGACCGGAACGAATAGCTTCGACACCAATGCCGATGACTACGTCAGTCTGCCGGAGTTGGACGTGGCGTTCCCGACCGATGCCGCGGACGTCGGCGGCACCAATGTGGACGGCACGTCGCCCATCAATCAGGTTACGAATGCCATTGTCAGTCAAACCATAACCAATTGGCCGCCGGGAGCGGCGCTATGGCTGATTTGGGAGTACACGAGCGACCTTAGCAGCGCGCAGGGAATCGGCATTGACAACCTGACTTTCTCCGCGAGCGCGGGCACAACGGTTGCCGCGCCAAATTTGGGAAACGTGAGCTTCGTTAGCAATGGAACCGGAGTGGGTTTGGATTTCAGTTTTATCAACACCCCGGACGCCAGTTTCACGGTGTGGAGCACGACGAACCTGGCGTTGCCCTTCGGCCAATGGGTGAATCTCGGACCTCCAACCGAGACGCCACCCGGGACGTATCAATTCAACGACCCGCAGGCAACAAACTTCCCGCAACGCTTTTATCGGGTCACCAGTCCTTGAATTCGGCCAGTCCGCAGTCAATGTACCTTGTGCCCGTCGCAGGCCCAATTTATGTCAGGCCGCCCTGGGTCCGCCGCTTTAGTCCGGGCATCGCGGCAAACGTAAGAATATTTGAAATAGGCCGCATGGCCGTCGGAAAAAGTAATGTCGGCGCCCGCGTTGTGGCGCGACGAAAACCGCGTCGTATAACAATGCGGCGTGGCCAAGTCGGTGGCGCGGGCCTCGGGGCCGTAAAATGGGGTCTCATCGGAACGAGTTCGGACATCGGAAAAAAGAACAAACGCCGAAGGGTGGCGAACCATGCTGGTTTTGAGCACCGCATTGGAAGGATAGCCTTCTAAAGCTCTTGAATTCATCGCGAAGTTGAACGTCGGACGCGTGGCCGGATCAACAAATCCCGCGGCCACGTCTGCTTCGTCAAGTCCCGCCGCATCAGCCGTGGGACAAGTAAAGATTGACTTGCTTATCGCAAACCCGGTCGGATCAGTTGTCCACTTATACAAAGGCCGACCCCCGACGTACGTTGGCAGGGCATTGAACCATACGTCCTTGCCCTGGCCGGCAAAGTAGAACTGATTGATGTCATCCCAGGTCGGGTTATCCTGTTCCTGCGTTGAATTGACTTGGAATCGCGGCCAAGGGAAAACCTGCCTGTTGTCGTCCACATACAGTGTCGCGGCCAGTCCCCACTGCTGGAGATTGTTCATGCAGCCCGCGTCCCGGGCTTTTCCTTTGGACATGGCCAGAGCGGGCAGCAGCAACGCGGCCAGAATTGCAATTATGGCGATGACCACCAAAAGCTCCATCAACGTGAATCCGAGGCAGGTTTTGCCCTCCGTTGGAACAATCCGCGCGTCCTCGTGATCGCGGCGATGACAAGACTTATGCATGCCTCTTTGTTCAGTCTCACACAGCGTGAGGATGCCGTCAACGAAGAATGAAGGGAGTGAATAAATTGTAATCTCTTTACTCAGAATGGATTAGGATTAAGTTCGGATTCGCCAGAAACGACCGGATTATGCCACGCTTCAGTCATCAGGGATTGCGCTTGTTCTTGATTCTCGTTGCGCCGAATGTCGCGTTGACGGCGACAGCGGGGGAAATCTCCCCCACTCCACAGGCCATTCCCTTGCCGCCGGTCACCGTGACCGGCGCCACCAACGCGGGTTCACTGACCTCGCCGCCCATCAGTGAGGCAGCCCGCAAAAAGAAGGAAGTCCCTGGCGGTTTTACCATCCAAGGCATTGACGAACTCAACCAGAGCCGCGCCTCCAGCTTGGATGATCTGCTCCAGAACGCGCCCGGCGTTGTTATGCTCTCGGAGAATGAGGCCGAAGTGAGCAAGATTTACATTCGCGGCTACGGCGTGATTCAGGAGGATGAGCCGAGCAGTGTGCAGTATTTGATCGATGGCCTGACGTTGAATCAGGGCGACGGCGAAATGATTATAGAAGACCTGGACGTCGGGACATTCAAGTATGCCGAGATTTATCGCGGCGCGAACGCTCTGCAATATGGCGGCTTGGGTTTGGGCGGCGCCGTCAATTTCGTTCCGTTCACCGGTTACGATGCTTCCCCGTTGAGTGTCAAGCTGGAGGGCGGCAGCTTTGGTTTCATGCGGTCACAGATCACCACCGGCGGAGTGGACGGGCCGTGGGATTATTACGCCTCCATTTCCGGCCGCTACCGCGACGGCTGGCGCGACCACAGCGCGGAAAGCACCGAATACCTCTTTAGCGATCTCGGCTACAAGTTCAGCGACCACGCTGAAAACCGATTTTATGTCATCGTGGACCAGACAGACCGTGAACTGCCGGGCGCATTGACCCTCCAGCAAATGGAACAGAACCCGAAACAGGCCGAGCCGCTGGCCGAATCCCAGGACTGGCGCAAGGATTGGTACTACTTTCGCCTGGCCGACAAACTGAGCTACAAAACCGACGCAGAGGAAGCAGACGCCGGCGTTTATTGGTGGCATCGCAACGCCTACGAACCCAATGTCTTCATCCCCAGCAACACGCTCTCCGGCATCGGTTCATTCTACGCGAACGACTTCGGGGCATTGTTTAATTCCACCACGCACTTCGACTTTCTCGGTGGCGAAAACGTCTTGACCGCTGGATTTAATCCTACGGCGGAGGACGAAGAAGACGCGTACTACGAGAATCTAAACGGCCAAAAAGGCTCGCTCACCGGCGCCGACGGTGAATGGTCGCTCAACGCCGTGCTCTACGCCCAACTCCAACATTATTTGACAGAGAAATTTTCCTTTGTTTTAGGTCTGCAGGGCATCTACGCCCAGCGCCATTTTTCGGACTTCTTCAATACCTCGGTGGACGGCGACCAGTCGCGCAACATAATCTATCGTGGCATCAGTCCTAAAGCTGGCTTGATCTACGAGTTTAATGACAAGAGCCAGGTTTTCGCGAATATCAGCCGCAGCCTGCAGCCTTCGTCATTTGACGATATGGTCTCCTTTGACACCGGGCCCAATACCAGCCAGGTCTTCACGCCCCTGCAGATGGAAACGGCCTGGACGGCCGAAGTCGGAACGCGCGGCGAACATGGCCCGGTTGAATGGGAGCTGGCCCTTTACCACTCGTGGGTTCGCCACGAGTTAGTGGACGTGTACAGCGCCGAAACGGACCTCGACCTGGGAAGCCTGAACGTTCCCCATTCCGTGCATCAAGGTGTGGAAGCGGGCATGGAGTACAAGTTGTTTGATTCGGTGTTCATGAAAGGGGACAAAAAGCACGCCGGAGACCGGTTGACCTTGCACCAGGATTTCACCCTCACCGATGCGCACTTCACGCACGACCCGGAGTTTGGAAACGACCGCATCGCCGGCGTGCCGATCTTCGTCTATCAAACACAATTAGTGTACGAGTCCGGCCGCGGATTTTACGCGGGACCGAATTTGAATTGGGTCCTGACGCACTTCCCCGTTGACAACGCGAACACGCTCTATGCTCCGGCGTATGCCCTGTTGGGATTTCGGGCGGGAGTTCAATTGGGGAAAGGTTTTTCGGTTTTCTTCGACGCCCGGAATTTATTGGACCAGCGTTATGCTTCCTCGGTTGACCCCATTTCCAGCGCGTCGGCCTTTGGACCGCAGGTTCAAGTGTTCCACCCCGGCGATCCCCGCTCCTTCTACGGCGGCCTTTCCTACAAGTGGTAGTCTTGATTGGCCCGAATTTCGGGCGACTTTTCGGGAAAGCGATTGTTCCGGTGGCAGCCGCCGGCGTCTGGCAGGTAGAATTCGCGCTGAGAAAACGCAGAAAAGGCTTGCCAGATGGCGTATAGACATTTAATCAAGAGAACGATGGATGCAGCGGCGCCAGGCAAGAAGATCATTTTAGTCGTTGAGGACGAGCCGACGTTGCGCGCCTTGGTGAGCAAAGTGCTTGAACGCGGCGGCTATGAAGTCATTGAATCCTCCTCCGGCCTGGCCGCGTTGGAACTCTGGTCCACAACCAAACCCCACATTGACCTTCTGCTGACCGACATGGTTATGCCCGACGGCATATCGGGCCTGCAACTGGCCGAGAAACTCAAGGCGCATAATCCCGGCCTCAAGGTGATCTTCACCACCGGTTACAGCGCCGAGTTGATGGGCAAAGACCTCCAGATCAAGGAAGGCGTCAATTTCCTGCAAAAGCCTTACCCGCCGCAGAAGCTCCTCCAGACTGTTCGCAACGGCCTGGCTGCGGAGTGATTATCTCACACTTTCCACCCTTCTCTGTGTTCATAATCCAAATACTGATTGGCGTCCGGGTCGTTGGTGAACTTCAGATTCTCACTGTCCCAGACCAGTTTGCCGCCGCCATTGCGGATGCAGACGCTGCCCAGCAGCACCGCCTCGGTCAGCGGACCCGCGAACTCGAAATGGGAGCGGGTGGGGGAACCGGTCTTGCAGGCTTTGATCCATTCCTGGTGGTGGCCGATGGAGCGCGGCAAAATTTGGGGTGGACGTTTGTATTCCTGATCCCGGCTTTCCGGCAGCAGACGGGGATGCTCTCCGCCCCAGCCCGTGACCAGCATCTTGCCTTTATCCCCAACGAAGAGAATGCCGTCTTCATGGTTCAGTTCGCCATTCTCACCCAACTCAGCAGGGCGCTCGGGCATGAGGCCGCCGTCGTACCAGTGCAACGTGACGGGCGGCATATCGCCTCGCGCCGGGAATTGGTATTGCACTAAACACGCCACAGGAACGGTCTCGGGAAAAACCGGCGTGGAACTCCCCTGAATCGTTTCGGGCGCTCCAAGTTTCAAGGCCGAGAAAACGGGGGCGATGTTGTGGATGCCCATGTCGCCGAGGCCGCCTGAGCCGAAGTCCCACCAACCGCGCCACTTGAAAGGCACGTAAGCCGGATGATAAGGGCGCCGCGGCGCCGGTCCGAGCCATAAGTCCCAGTCGAGCGTATCCGGGACCGGCGGAGTGTCCTTGGGCCGTTCGACGCCTTGCGGCCACCACAAGGGCAATTTGCCCGAATGGGTGGGGCGATCAGACCAGACATGCACTTCGCGAACGGGGCCGATGGCGCCGTCCCAAATCCATTCGTTGATCAGGCGGTTTCCTTCGAAGGCCATGCCTTGATTGCCCATCTGCGTGGCCACTTTGGTCTCGCGCGCCACCTGGGCCACGACGCGAGCTTCACGGACGGTGCGAGTGAGGGGCTTTTCGCAATAGACATGCTTGCCCGCTTTCATGGCGGTGATCGAGACAAAGGCATGCAAATGGTCTGGTGTGCCGATCACCACCGCGTCAATGCTCTTTTCTTTGTCCAGCATCTGCCGAAAATCCTTGTACCGTTTGGCCTTGGGGTACTTGGCAAAAGTTTTGGCGGCGTAGTCCCAATCCACGTCGCAGAGCGCGACAATATTTTCGCTGCTGACCTCTTGCAAATCCTCGGCGCCTCGGCTTCCAAAGCCAATGCCGGCAATGTTGAGTTTGCTGTTGGGGGAGGCTTGGCCCCCACCGCCGAGCACGCGCCGGGGCAGGACCATGAATGCGCCGGCTGCCGCCGAGGAGGCGAGAAACGCGCGGCGGTTAAGGCGGGGTTTGGCCGAAGAAGAAAGTTCAGGATTTTTCATAGTGTGATTCGTTCGCATCCTGAACCATGCAGATTCAATATGCAATCAGCTTTCGTACTTTTGCCACTTTCGTACTTTGGAGCAGGAGACGACTCGAACAGGAGTCAACGGAGGAAACGGAGAGATGGACAATGTACCATGATGCTCTGTTCTCTCTGTTTTCTCCTGTTTTTACGCGAATTTTTTCCGCGCCCCATCGTCTGAGATAGCGGAGGAACCGAGTAGGCAGTGAGACGGCGTGGAAGCAATTCCACGCCGTCATTGCTTTTGCCTCACTTTGCAATTTGAACTTCCCCCGCCCTTGCCCTATAACGAGCGCGTGTCCAATGACGCCAACGTATCAGTCAATGCCAGCACGCGCTATTGCGCGGTCTTCGGACATCCCATCGCCCACTCCGCGTCCCCGGCCATGCAGAACGCCGGCCTGGCGGCCTTGGGCCTGAATTGGCGTTATCTGGCCTTTGACGTTCACCCGGACCATTTGCGTCCGGCCATCGAAGGGGCGCGCCTGATGGGCTTCCTCGGGCTGAACCTCACCGTGCCCCACAAATTGCTGGCCCTGGAAATGGTGGATGTGGTGGACGATGAGGCCGGCGTCTGGGGCGCTGTCAACACCATCGTTTTTGAAACGCGCGACCCTTCCGGCGCGTGGGTTCCGTTAGGCGCTTTGGATGGCCCGCCGAGACAGGAGGTGCGCAGCCACGGCTTCAACACCGACGCCGACGCCATTGTGCAGGCGATCAAGGAGGCCTTCGCCTGGGAAAGTCTGCGAGGTGCGAGCGTCCTTTTGCTGGGAGCGGGCGGCGCGGCGCGGGCGGCGGCGTTGCGCTTGGCGCGCGAAGGCGTGAGCGCCCTTTTTCTGGTTAACCGCACCCAGTCGCGAGCGGCCGAACTCGCCGCCGGTCTGGCAAAAATTTGCCCCGGCGTCGTGGTCGTCCAGGGCTACCCGCCCGCATCTGTGGATTTGGTCATCAATGCAACGTCCCTGGGATTAAAGGCGGAGGACCCGCTGCCTCTTGATCCGCATTGGCTGAACGCAAACCGTCCGCGATTTGTGTACGACATGATTTACCGTCCAATGGAAACCGGTTTGCTGCGCGCGGCTAAAAAGGCGGGCTGCCGCGCCGCCAACGGCGCCGGCATGTTGCTTCACCAAGGGACGCGGGCGCTGGAATTGTGGACGGGCCGTCCGGCGCCAGTCGGTGTGATGCGCGCGGCGCTGGAAAAGAATCTTTACGGATGAATTCTATTTTCGATCCTAAAGTCCTGGCGCAAGTCCCCCCCCAATTTTGGACCGTGGTCTTCTTTGCGCTGGGTTGCGTGGTGGGCAGTTTCTTGAACGTCTGCATCTACCGGATGCCTCGGGAGGAGAGCATCGTCCATCCGCCCTCCCATTGCCCGCATTGTGGATATTCCATTCCGTGGTACCTGAACATTCCGCTGGTGACGTGGCTTTGGCTGCGCGGCCAATGCGCCAACTGTCACAAAGAAATTTCCATGCGCTACTTTTTGGTGGAGGCGCTGACGGGAACAGTTTTCGCCCTGTGCTGGCTTTTCTTCGGGCATCGGTTCCCCGCGGTGGCCGCGGTGCAGTGCGTTCTCATTGCGGGATTGATCGCGGCGACGTTCATTGATTTTGAGCATTTCATCATTCCCGACGAAATCACCATCGGCGGCATGGTGGCGGGATTTATTCTGGCTTTTTTTGTCCCGGCGTCGCATTTGACTTTTCCCGGTTTCGCTCCCTGTCAAACACCAGGGCCGGCGATGCGCGACAGCCTGCTGGGCATGTTGGTGGGGGCGGGGCTGGTTTATGGCATCCTGCGCCTGGGCAAATTGCTCTTCGGGCGCTACAAGCTGGCGCTGGCGCCGGGCAGCCGCATTCTTTTCACGGAAACGGCCCTCAAATTGCCCGACGGGGAGATGCCGTACGAGGATTTGTTTTATCGTCCCGGCGACACTATTCGCATCGAAGCCGAGCAAGTGGAATTGATAGACCGCTGCTACAAGAAGGTGGAATTGCGGCTGCAACCCAAACAACTGCGCATCGGCCAGGACCTCTTCGACCCGGAGAAAGTCTTGCATCTGGAAGCGGTGGCCGACCATGTCGTTCTGCCGCGCGAGGCGATGGGTTTGGGCGACGTGAAATTCATGGCCGCCATCGGAGCCTTTTTGGGATGGCCGGCGGTCATTTTTTCGTTGGCGCTCAGTTCGGTCATTGGCTCCGTGACCGGTGTGACCCTGATCGCCTTGAGGAAACGCGAATGGTCCGCCCGGATGCCCTACGGGCCGTATATCGCGGTGGCGGCGGTGATTTGGATTTTTGGCGGATACAAATGGCTCAAGGTGATATTTTAATGACCCTTCACGGTACGGCCACAGCGCGATAGAAGTCTTGCGTGTCGGGAGGGTCAATGGAAACCGGCAAAATTAAACCAGGATTGAAATTGGTGGCCACGGGACTCCAGTTGATCAAGTCAGGCGATTGCTGGATAACGTAAGTGACGTTGCTCTGCCCCGTGAGCGTGAAGTTCAGTTGTCCCAGGCTGGCCGCCGGCTGCGACAATTGTGGGGGCGTAAGAGCGTTGTACACCTGGATGATGGGCGCCGCGACGGTCGTGGCCTGGTTGGCGCCGGGTTGGGAATAGACGCGCCAGACGCTGTCGCTAAAATCCAGGACGTACAAATTGCCGACGTTGTCCCAAGCCACTTCGACGCATTCCTGATTGGCGTTGCCCTCGGGATCCTGGCCGATGTAGGCGATCAAAGAGCCGTCGGCCGCCAGGAAGATGCTCACCCCTCCCTCTTGTAGGTCGTCGGGACCATTGCCGTTATCGTAACCTCTTGTGGCCACGGCGACAAAGGTCGCCGTGCGGTCCACCGCCACACCATAGTTGTTGACAAGCGCCGGATTGCCGCTGCCGATTTCCCAAAGCGCGGTCGTATCGGGAGGCCCGTTGCTCGGCGGGGGCGGAAAGCACAACACCCTGGGATTCGGGTCATTTGTGGCGGTCACGCGTTGAATCGTGTAAATGTTGCCGTTGGTGGCCACCGAGACGGCGTAGGGCGCCAGCGTGAGATCGGAGTTGTTGGTCAGCGTCACGTCCACCGTGCCTGCGTCGTTGCTGGAGATCACGCCATCGGCGTCGAACGTCCAGGAGAGGATTCCCATCCCGCCGAAAGCAAGCGGGTTCACATCCGCCATGTAAATCTGCATGTTCGTGCCCTCGCCGGTTACGCATGGGCCGCTTAGCGAGATGCTGGCGTACGGGTAATTGTCGGGCCGCAGCACCTCAAAATAATTGGTGGAAAGCAATTGGTCGAACGACACCACGACTCCATTGGCGGCTCCATTCTGGGCCCAGTCATCCACGTACAGCCTATCGTCGGAACCAACGTCCATCTTCCACGGGCTTGGCTCGGGAAAGCCCCCGCCGCCCCAGGGATAGCCCCCGGTGGAAAATCCTCCTTCCTCTGCCGCGCTGCCATCGGCGTTGCATTTGAGGATGCCGGGGGCCATCCCGCCGCCGGAATAGGTGTTGCCGATGAAAACGCGCCCGTAATAGGGGCTGGCGGCGTTTCTATTGACAGCAATGCCACTGGGATAGAAGACGTAGAAATTAGTTCCGTCATCGGTGATGTTCGTCCATTCGCCATAGCCGGCGGCGGCGGCGGTGATGCGGACATTGTAAACACCCACGGCCGCCGCCGAGCCGTCTTCGTTAGTCCCGTCCCAGACGACGGTGTTAAGGCCCGTATTGGTGCCGGCGGCGCAGGTTTTAACCACATGGGAGCCGGCATAGATCTGGACGGACACATTGGTCGCGGTGTCATTGAGCACAAAACTGATCGTCACCGGGCAGCCGGGCACGACGACACCGCCCTGAAGCGAACCGTTGAGTCGGATGTCAGTGGCATAGACGTTGGCCCGCGCCGGGAGGCAGGCGCAAAGAAACAGGAGAAGCCCAACCCAAAACATGTTGTTGCGGCCACGCGCTCTCATTCTCCAGGCTCCTTTCTCAGTGCCGGAGACTACTCCATGTCGGACACAATTCAAAGCTTTACTGCTAAATAACCCAAAAATTAGGGGTTGACAGTTTAAAAGCGATACATCAATCTATCCGTATTCGTTGATAAAACGAATCTCATTCAGAGTGGTGGAGGGACTGGCCCTGTGAAACCACGGCAACCGGCGACGGCAACGTCGCGCCAGGTGCCAATTCCAGCCCGATGGCGCGCAAGCCGTTTCTTGCGGCGCGCGGGCAAAAATGAGAAGAGCATGTCTTCTGCGGATTCCTCTTCTCCTGATGGGATGGGGCATTGGTTGCCCCTGCATTGTGAACGATTATGGAAAAACATGCCGGCTTCATGAAGGCGCTCAAATGCCGCGAATGCGGACGCGAATACCCTTTGACTGCCAACCATGTCTGCGATTTTGACTTCGGCCCCTTGGAGGTCGTTTATGATTACGACCGCGTCAAGCAAACCCTCACCCGCGCCGCCATCCAGGCCCGTCCCAAAAGCATGTGGCGTTTCCGCGAATTGCTCCCGGTCGCCGGCAATCCCACCGTCGGCCTGGAGGTCGGCTGCACGCCCTTGATCAAGGCGGACAGGCTGGCGCGGCGCCTGGGCATCCGCGAATTGTGGATCAAGAACGACACCGTCAATTATCCCACCTTATCCTTTAAGGACCGCGTCGTCAGCGTGGCCTTGAGCCGCGCCAAGGAACTCGGCTTCACCACCGTCGCCTGCGCCTCCACCGGCAATCTGGCCAATTCCGTCGCCGCCAACGCCGCCGCCGCCGGCCTCAAAGCCTACGTCTTCATTCCGGCGGACTTGGAGCAAAGCAAAGTCCTCAATTCGCTTATTTATGGCGCGACGGTCATCGGCATCAAGGGCCATTACGACGAAGTCAACCGCCTCTGCGCGGAGATCGCGGGCAAATACCCGTGGGCCTTTGTCAATGTCAACATGCGCCCCTATTACGCCGAGGGTTCCAAAAGCATGGGTTTTGAAATCGTCGAACAATTGGGCTGGCGCATTCCGTCCAACACCGTCGTGTGCATGGCTTCCGGCTCGCTGCTGACCAAGATTCACAAGAGTTACCAGGAGGCCATCAAGATGGGTCTGGCCCCGCAGGCCGCCTACCGCGTTCATGGCGCGCAAGCCACCGGTTGCTCCCCCATTTCCACCGCGCAAAAGGCGGGCTTGGATTTCTTTAAGCCGGTCAAGCCCAACACCATCGCCAAATCGCTGGCCATCGGCACGCCCGCCGACGGTTTCTACGCCCTCAAGGTGATGAAGGAGACCAACGGCCGCGCCGACGATGTGACCGACGACGAGATTCGCCAGGGCATCAAGCTGCTGGCCGAATGCGAAGGCATCTTCGCCGAAACGGCCGGCGGCGTCACCGTCGGCGTGGCCAAGAAATTGATTGCCTCCGGCGCCATTCCGGCCGATGATGCCGCCGTCCTGTGCATCACGGGCCACGGACTCAAGACGCTCGACGCCGTGGCCGGCCATGCCGGTTACACGCGCGAGATCAAGCCGAGCCTGCGAGAATTTGAGAGCCTGCTGGACGCGGAGACGCGCTCGCCGGCACGAGTCTGAAAACACAACAAAGAAGCATTATGCCAGTCAAAGTTCTCATCCCCACGCCATTGCGCAAACTCACCCACGACGAAGAAGTCGTCCAGATCACCGCCGCCACCGTCGGCGGCGCCATCGCCGAATTGCAAAGCCGCTACCCGGGCATCAAAGAACGGCTGACCGACGAAGCCGGGGGCGTGCGGCGGTTCGTCAACGTCTATGTCAACGAGGAGGACATCCGCTTCCTGCAAAACCAGGAAACGGCCTTGCACGACGGCGACGAGATCAGCATCATTCCCGCCATCGCGGGCGGATAGAAAGAATTCCCATGCCGGCCCGCAAATCCAAAGCCGCCACCGAGCAAGTCCAAAAACGGCTGTGGCTGATGTATCCTGTGAAGTTAATCACCAACCCCGTGGTGTGGGAACTGGGCCACAAATTCCCCGTCGTCACCAACGTCCGCCAAGCCAGCGTGACTGATGAGATCGGCATCGTCTGCCTGGAAATCAGCGGCCCGCAAACGGCTGTCAAAGCCGCCATTCAATGGTTGGAAAAAATCGGCATCAAAGTGGAACCGGTTGAAATCGGAGTCATTGAGAGCTAAGGGTTTCCCCTACAAATATTTAGCGGTTTTTTTTGAGTCACTGCTTGACCCGCCCCTTGGCTTGCGATAAAGCTAGGAAAGTCCTGACCTGCCGCGCTCATTTTTGGCAGGCGGCATTTGGTCAAGCGTAAAAACCGTATGACAAAGCGCGATCTTGTAGTCCTTATCAGCGAAGAAACGGGCATGGTTCAACAGCAAGTCTTGGAGGTGGTCCAGAAAACTCTCGATCACATTTGTGAGACTTTGGCCGACGGCAAGACCGTTGAGTTGCGCAATTTCGGCGTCTTCGAGGTCAAGGTGCGCAAACCGCGCGTCGGGCGTAACCCCAATCGGCCCGAAACCGATGTGCCCATCCCCCGCCGCGCCGTGGTCAAATTCAAACCGGGCAAGGAGATGCGCGAAGCGGTTTTGAAATTATCCCCCTCCGGCAGCTCCAGCAAAGCTTGAGGCAGTCCCAAATTCAGTTCTCTCGTTCAGCTCCCGGCGGCGGCATGGGTTCGCCAGTCTTTTGGTTTCTTCGCCATGCGCGCTTGCCGCTTCTGGCCGCGGTGGCTTTCTGGCTCGGTCTCGCCCGGGCTGAAGACATCCATACCGATAGCCGCACTCCTTTCCTGCACAACATTCCCCTGCACGACGCCCAAGGCCGGCTCATCTCCCCTGCCCCTCCCGTGAGCGACGACGGCAAGCCACAGGACTCCAAAGCCAATCCGTATTCCCCGGCGCTGACCTGCGGCAAATGCCACGATTACGACGCCATCAGCCAGGGATGGCACTTCAACGCGGACTCGCCCACCGTCAAGCCGGGCCGGCCCGGCGAACCGTGGATTTTAACCGACCCGGCCACGCACACTCAGATTCCGCTTTCCTATCGCGGGTGGGCTGGCACCTTCAAGCCTTCGGACCTTGGCCTGAGCGATTTTGAATTTGTGACCAATTTCGCCCGCCATTTTCCCGGCGGCGGCCCCGGCGAACCGGGCAAAATCAAGTCCCGTGACCCTCAAATGGGCCGCATGTTGATCACCGGCACGATGGAGATTGATTGCCTGATCTGCCACCAGACCACCGGCCGCTACGATCACGAGGCCCGCTTCAACGCGCTGCAAGCGCAGAATTTCCGCTGGGCGCCGTCCATCGCCTCCGGCCTGGGCGTCTTCGCCAGTTTCAAGAGCGCCGGCAGCATCGCCGATTCCTGGCATCCCGGCCGGCCCGCCCCCACCACGTTGCCCGCCATCAAATACAACCGCGCCCGATTCGACACCGAGAACAATGTCCTGTTCCAGGTCTCGCGCCGCCCACCTGTCAATAACTGTTATTATTGTCACACCAGCGAATCCGCCTTGGGCGACGCCCGCTGGCATGGCGATTTGGATGTGCATATCAAGGCCGGTTTGTTGTGCGTGGATTGCCACCGCAATGGACTCGATCACGTCATCGTCCGCGGCTACGAAGGCGAAGCCCGGGACCGCGCCATCACCGACTCCGCCGTGGACCTGCGGACTCTGCTGATCCGCCGCGACAACTCCGCCATCAACGCGGATGCCGCCCGGAAACTGGCCCGGCAGCAACTCCAATCCGAAGCGGGCCAAATCGAAACTCTCACCTGCCGCGGCTGTCACACCGAGGGACGGCTGGGTTCGCCCCGCCCGGTGCATAAAGGCCTGCCGCCGATTCACCTGGCGAAACTTTCATGCACCGCCTGCCACTCCGGCCCGCTGCCAGCATCCGAACCCCAAGTAGTTCACACTTCAATGGCGCACAAACTTGGCTTGCCCGCGCCCGAACGTGGAAAGAACACCGCGCCGGTCATCCTTGAACCGGTTTTTCTGCGTGGCGCGGACGGCAAGATCGCTCCCTTCAAGATGGTTTGGCCCAGCTACTGGGCGCGCCTCAACGGCACCAATCTCGTTCCGTTGTTGCCGGACGAAGCCGCCAAAACGGCAACCTTGCCCCAGCCTTCAAGTGACGCCGCCGCCCGCGACCCGTACAACACCAAACCGTTGACAGACCAGGAAATTCAAAAGGCGCTGGAATCATTCCCGTCGGAACCTTCCAGGGGCGAACCTGTTTTTATCGCGGCCGGCAAAATCTACCGCGTCCAGAAGGGAGTTTTGAGCGCCGGCGAATTCCCCGCCGCCCAACCCTATGCCTGGGCGCTGGCGCATGATGTCCGGCCCGCCTCCCAAGCCCTTGGCTCGCGCGGCTGCGCCGAATGCCACGCCAGCGATTCGCCCATGTATTTCGCCACTGTCGCCGCCCGCGGCCCGGTTGAGCCAAAAAACGGATTAAGCAAGGAAATGTGGGAAATGCGCGGAGACGATAAGACCGTCGCCTCCTTCTTCGCTTTCACCTTTCATTTCCGCCCGCTGCTCAAGTGCATTGTTTTTGCCGCCGCCTTTGTGGTTCTGGGCGTTCTGATTCTTTACGGGTTGCGCGGACTCGGAGCGATCACCGCGCCGGCGTCCTCGACGGGAAAGGAGCGGTCATGAGCCGCGCTGCCGGGAAATTTTCTTACGCCGTGCTATGCGCAGCCGGCCTTGTTCTGGCGGTAACGGGTATTGGCACATTCGCGTTGGGCAAGGCGCCGATGACCCATTGGGTCTTGATGCTCCACGTGGCCTTCGCGCCGCTTTTCGCCCTCGGACTGGCCGCCGTGGCGCTGACCTGGTCCGGCCTTTGCCGCGCGGGTGTGGAATCGCCTCTAAACGCTCCCGCCAAGGCGCTGCTGTGGCTGATTCTGCTGACCGGATTGGTCGTCACCCTTTCGGGAGTCGTGCCGATGACGCCGCTTTTTGGCTCGAACGGCCAGCATCTGCTGTACTTGACACATCGTTACAGCGCCATTGTCTTGACAGCGGCGGTCCTCCTGCACCTGCCCCTGCTCGTCCGGCACAAGTGATCCCATGAACTTCCTCGCCCAACCGGACACCGATCCGACTTCGCTCTACCGCGAGCACGACGGCCTTTACGCTGTGGACATGCTCACGGCGGCCATCTGCCATCTCGATTTGTTCAGCTTTCTGGCGGAGCAGCCGGCGGATCTGCCGGCTCTGTGCCGCGCGCTGGACGTGCGCGAACGCCCCGCCGACGTCATGCTCACGCTGCTGACGGCGATGGGCTTGCTGCACAACAACACCGGTGTTTTCTCCTTGACTCGAACGGCGCGCGAACATTTGGTCAAAGCCTCTCCGTGGTTCATGGGCCCTTATTTCGCCACGATTCAGCAGCGGCCGGTGTGCCGCGACATCCTGGCCGTTCTGCACACGGACCAACCATCCAATTTTGCCAGTTTGCGCGACGAAAAACAATGGGCCAGGGCGATGGAGGGCGAGTCCTTCGCCAATACCTTCACCGCCGCCATGGATTGCCGCGGCGCTTTCTTGGGCCCAGCGCTCGCGGCCAAGCTGGATTGCTCGCGGCATCACCGCCTCCTGGACATCGCCGGCGGCTCCGGTGTCTATGCCTGCGCCATCGTCGCGCGCCATCCGCATTTGTGCGCCTGCGTTCTGGAAAAAACCCCGGTGGACCGCCTCACCCGGCGCAGCCTGGAGACGCGCGGATTCGCCGACCGCGTCGAGGTCCTTGTCGGCGACATGTTCGCGGAAGCGCTGCCGGTGGGATTCGACCTGCATCTTTTTTCCAACGTGTTGCACGATTGGGACCACGGGCGCGTGAGGCAACTGCTGGCCAAGTCCGCCGCTGCGCTCCCGGCCGGTGGCATGGTTATTATACACGACGCTCACATCAATGCGGACAAGACCGGCCCGCTGCCAGTGGCCGCTTACTCGGCACTGTTGATGACCATTACGGAGGGCAAATGCTATTCGGAGAAGGAAATGGCCGGTTATTTGGCGGAGGCCGGATTTGGGGACGTCGCTTACGCGCCCACCGCCGCCGATCGTAGCGTCATCACGGCGCGAAAAATGAAATAAGCCGGAACCATTCAGTAAAAGCGCAAGAACTTCAACGCCAAGGCGCAGCGCGGTAAACCGCAACCAAACACATGATTTGAACAGGAGGCAACAGAGGAAACGGAGAGATGGACCATGTCCAGCGATGCTCTGTTCTCTCTGTTTTCTCCTGTTCAAAGCATCTTGCTCCAAAAGTTATAATCCACGGCCTGACACGGCACGCCGCAACCAAAACCCTGCCGGAAGGGACAGGTGTGCGCAGGGCGCGGAGAAAGAGTCCTTGGCGGATCTCCTTTCCGGTTGTTGCTCCGCGCGCTCCGCGTTCTCTGCGCGAAAAAAAATCCTCGCGACCATGCGTGATTCTGACGGATTGCAGTGCAGAGAGCGCGGGGAAAAAGTTTTGCCAAAAAGGCAGACTTCTCCGACATTGCAATGCAAAGAGGATTTTGCCTTTGCCTGCCAGGCCACTAAACGGTGATCGTGTGTCAGGATGCCATTTACTCACGCAATCTTTGCGCCTTTGGGTCGTTGCGTCTTCGCGTTAATTCCCAACGGCATGGATGAGGATGAGCTGGCGTCCTTTTATTTAACCGAAGTCCGCCAGGGAGGCCTTCAAGCGGAGATCAGTTCGTCCTGCGGATCACCCACCAGCCGCTGAATTTCGCTGACAATCCTGCTCAGGGCCACGGTCTTGTCGAGATAGCTGTCGGCCTTCTTTTCAATGGTGTCGCGCACGACCTGCTGGTCATAGACGAAGCCTGTCAAAAGCAGGATGGGCGTGGCCGGCACGAGCTTCTTGAACTCTTCAATCAACTCGAAGCCGTCGCCCTCTTCGATTTGGCAATCCATGATGATCAATTGGGGCGGGTCATCCTGGATGATCTTGCTGGCCTGCTCGCGCCTGGCCGCGGTGGAGACTCGGTAGCCTTTGCTGCTCAGAACCGCCTGCAACAATTCACCAATGATGGGTTCGTCATCAACCGACAAAATGTGTTTCTTCATAAACGAGTTCTCACCGGCAGATTTCAAGCAATAATCATGCCTCTCCCGCTTCTGTGAAAATCACCCTTCGGCAGGCCTGCAAATGCGGCTTTTCGGCGCTTCCAGCCGGTTTGCTATCTGCGGCGCAACCGCAACAGAAAAGCCGCCGCTCCGATGGGACCAAGACCAATCGTGCCTGGCTCAGGGACGGTAGTAGCCAAACTGAAGCTGGTCAGGCCAAGTCCAGGCCCAATGAATACCGGTGTTCCGAACAACGAGCCTAGCGCAAGTTGATTGGCTGATATATTGTAACCAGCGGCCTGTTGGGCGTCCACAGCCGCCGCATAACTGCCATACAGGCCTCCGTCAGTGTACCACGCCGCCAAGCCAACGTTCACAAATGTCCCAGGCGGGATGCCCGGAGCGGTACCCGGTCGGCTTATTCCATATAACCCACCGTCCTCAATGCCGTCAATAGCCAAGGGCGATAAAGTTTGAATATCAGTGAGAACCGCAGCCGCAGTCGTGTCAACATAAAGTCCAACCTCAAAATTCGCGGCGTTTTGATAATTGACGCCTTCGAAGCTTGCTGGCGTTGGGCCAACTCCGGGTCCTGGCGAGGTACTCGTATCGCCTATCCACCCTCCGGTGTAAGTGGTCGTGCCTGGCGGCGCATCCTGCGGCGAGTTCCCTGTCTGTATCACACTGGGAGTAGCCGTGCTCGGAGAATAGAAAGAGATGTCCCAGTTCGGTCGGGCTATCCAAATAAGCACTCCTTGGGCAAATGCGCCGATCACACCACATGACAACAGGCCCACCAAAATAAGTGTCTTTTTCATCCGTCCTTTCATTGAGCACTATTGTTCTTTGTTTTTAGGCCTTATTGGGGCAATACGCTTAGACAGTACGTAACTCGCCCCGATCGCGCTATGGGGTGTTACCCTAACCCCCGTTGAGCCGTTTAAATTCCAAGGCTATGGCGCAAGGGGACGAACGGTATGAAGCTGAAGCCAGCGCACGTCCACGTCGCGGGGCACGTCGAGGATGGGCCAGGCCGGACCTTGGTCGCCCACGGCGCTTGGACCGAGGGGTGGTGTAGTTCTGAAATCCAGCCAATGTTGAATGGAGGAGTGCCCATCCGCCCAAGCGAAACCAGCGGCACGGTTATGGTACATGCCAGGCATGTCCTCGCCAAAAGCATAGAGAGTGGGCTCATTCGGCTGGTCGCCCGCCATGTCGGTGCCAAAATTTCCGTAATTCTCGCAGTCCTGGCGTTCGTCCAGGAACACGAACGTATCGCTAGGTCCGGGCGACTGGACGGAGATCAAATCGGTGGTTTTCATATAAACGGGGTACTGGTTGCCCCAGGTGGGTGTATAGTAAAAATCGCTCGCTCCTGTGCCGCCGAACCCTCCCAGGAAAAAGTTCATCGAAATGGTGCGAACTCGCGGCAACAGTTGGCCCCCGTGATTGATCACGGAGGTATCCGAGGGGCAGCGATAGACCCAATAGGAACCGATATACGGATAGAGCGGTCCCACCGTGATGTCCACCGTTGGATCATAGTTGGCAGGAGTATCCGAGAAATCCTCGTCAAACTTGGTCCAGGCATACTTGTTCAATGGGTCACCATCGGCGCCTTGACTGGCCAGGACGATGAACTCCCTGTTTTCCTGGGCATACATCCGCCAGCCGAGGGCCATTTGCCTATTGTTGCTCATACACTTGATGCCCTGGCTTTCATCCTTGGCGCTTTTCAAGGCAGGCAACAACAGGGCCGCCAGGATGGCGATGATAGCGATGACCACCAACAGTTCAATCAAGGTAAATGCGCCGCTCCGGCGCGGAATGCTCCCCTTCTTTTGGCTGAGGATGCTTTTCATCGAAAATAAGAGTATTATTCACCAGTAATACACTTCGCGTACTTGGAACTATTCAGCTTTTTTCAGTAAACCATCTTAGTCTCATTCTGTCAAATCCTTTTGGCAAAGGCAATGAGTTCCTAGATCGCATCCAATTCAGGCTCAACAAATTGATAGTGTTTGCGTTCTGTGGATTGGCGACCCTAAGGGGAATCGAACCCCTGCTCTCGCCGTGAAAGGGCGATGTCCTAACCGCTAGACGATAGGGTCGTCCAAGAACGGAGGAATATAAGCGTCTTCTCCATCTTGTCACGCCAAAACCGCCGCCCGCCGATCGGGCGCAAATCTGGTTTTGACCCCTACCTATACCTTCCCCCCCCATTTTAGCCGTCACACCGTCACATTAACACGCTCTTCGATAAACCAGGAACAATCCCGTCCCTACGCGTTTCATGGACAGCAGTCGAAAGCGGGCCGCTTGCGAGAGCCGTGGGACGCCCTGGCCATCGGCCAGCGTAGGCGCGTCGCGTCCGCCGAAGATAAGCGGACACAAGGTCAGATGCACCTCGTCCACCAAACCCGTCTCGAACAGCGCCCCATTGACTTCGCCGCCGCCTTCGCAGAGCAATCGTTTCACCTTCCACTTCGCGCGCAGCCAGCGCAGGGCGGCCGCGAAATCAATGCCCTTCTTTCCACAGACCTTCACTTCGTCGGCCACCGCTTGGAGCCGGCGCAATCTCTGTTTGGACGCCCGTCCGCTTGTCAAAATAATGATCGGCGAAAACCGATGCCGGAAAATTTCCGCCTTTGGATCAATCGTTCCCGCGCCGCTGACGATGACGCGCAGGTTGTATTCGGCCAGGCCGCGTTTGAGACGCAGCCGCCGATACCTGGCCGGGCCTGGCCCCATGTTCACGCGGTCCAAATCAACCGTGCGCGCGCCCGCCATCACCGCATCGGCCGTGGCGCGCAAGGCCAGCAAGTGCTCGCGGTCGCGCGGACCGCCGAATGGCTCGAACCGCCGGCTGGCCGGGGAAATTTTGCCGTCGGCCGTGATGGCGGCGTTGAGAAAGACGAATGGGAGGCCGCGGCGATTCATCGCGCCGCCGGGTCAACGCCGCCGGCCCAGGGCGGCGGATTTTTCAAATGGAATAGCATCTCACCGGCCACGGGGACGAGCAAGATTCCCTCCTCTTCGCGGTTGGCGAAGTCTTCCTTTTGGATACTCGCGGGATGGCGGTAGCCGAGATTGATTTTCCGGCAAACCTCCTCGGGGATGGCTGTGGCCAGGGTGACGCGCGCGCGCGGCGTTTCGACGCCGTTCTCATAAGTGCCAAGCCCGAAGACGTGCGTGCTGTGCGCGAGCACGCCCCAGGGGTAATCCTTAAATCGGTCCCACTGCTTGAGAAAATAATCGCGGCAATGATAGCCCACCTCCAACAAAGCCTTGCCGTGGCTCACACAAACCTCGCGGATATGCGGCGCGTAGATGATCAATTCACCGCCATCGGCCAGCACTGGTTCCAGTTTATACATGCACTTGCCACCCGTCCAAAGCTCATCGTACATGGCCGGCGCACAGGAGAGGATCGTTTTGAATGGGTGCTCCTTGTAAGTGATGTGCAATCGGCGCGAAAGCTCGCTGGCCGCGTCCCAGGCCGCCTCGGGCGTCCCGGCGTAGATTCCGGCCAGGCCGTTTTTTCCCGTGACCAGGCAGAAGCAGAGCTTGGGCTGCGGCACCATCGCGCCCGCGCGGTCCACCACGCGGCGCACCGGCGTCCACTTGTTGCCGATGATCATGGGATTGGTCACGACCGCGCCGAGCCAATGGAAGAAATTCAAGATGCGCGGCCCGCTCACTCCTGGAAAAAGGTATTTGTTGCCGCCGGAAAAACCGACCACTTCATGCGGAAACACCGGGCCGATAATAATGATTTGATCGTACTCCAACACGAGACGATTGATCTCTACCGGCACATCCATCGCAAAAAGTCCGCCCGTCAACAGGCTGATTTCCCCGGCGGGGATGCTCCCGATGGTCCGCAACGCCGCCGGTTGGTCCCACGCATGATTATGGAAAACAACCTTGCCATAAGTCCTGGCGCGTTCCTCAGGCGAGATTTCCAAACGCTGGCAAATCGCCGGTTCGCTCATCGGCTGATGCGTGCCCAGCGCGATCAAGACATCCAGTTTGTCGGTTATGCCCCCCAGGTGGGCGTGGAGCGTCTTGAACACCAATCCGATGGGCGCCCTCCGCGTGCCATCGGGCACGATGACCAGCACACGCTTATGGCGATAGGCCTCCAGCGGGCAGGCCATCGCGACCACATCAGCCACTTGGGCAGTGGCGACTTGTCCGTTGGCCGGCTCGCATTTGGCCAGCAAGGCCTGTTGGCTGTTCGTATTCATGGCCTTGAGAAGCATACAACCGGCCATTGGAGACTCAAATCCTAAACCGAGCCAAAGATATTTGAAATTTGGATCATGAAAATCTCTCCAATCCTCAACGGTTTTTGATTTCTCTGCACTGCAATATGTCAAAATCAATCATCGCCAGAAAACTTGTCAGGGGAATGATTGTCAGAGGAATGCGGAAAATACCTCGCAGAATGATTCCACTGCCCATCATTCCCCTGACCATGATTCCCCTGACACATCCCCGCTTTTCTTTTTCCATCCCCATCCTCGTCTGGTTTGCGGCTGCTTTTGTTACGGGCTTGGTCGATGGCTTGTGACGGCATATAATTTGCAATTTGCATTCCCATCTAAGGGTGGTATAGTGGTTCCGTGTGGCGCCGACGCGCCTGTTCTTTGAAAAATAGGGGTTCGTGGTCAGGGGCGAGTGGTTAGCCGGTCTCGGAACCGCTGCCCTCCGTCATGCACAGGCCTCCGGGCCAGCCATTGAATCGGTCAGGAAGAGCGCCCATCAAGCCTGATCAAGGCTAGTCAAAGCTAGTCAAGCCTAATCAAGCCATCGAAAAAAATAAAATCGGGAAAATTGAGTCGTGGAGAAAATGCCCACAGATGTGACCCTGTGGTGTTCCTTGAGAACCGGTAATTGCGCCCGGCGGTCTGTTCGCGTCATTTTTGAGTGGCCGCTTTTTTCCTTTCCAGTCTGTTTGTCACCGCGCGGTCAAGCGACAGCTTGTCGGGACCGATGAGAAAGATCGTCAAACAGCATATCAGCAAGGTGAAGGTCGTCATTCCGTTCCGCAGCAGCAGGCCCTTGTGGACGACGAATGTTGCCACCGTCATGTCAATTGCAATGAGCAATGCCGCCGGCCGTCTTAAAAATCCAATGACCAGCAAGATTCCGCCGATGAACTCCGTCACCTTGCACAAATACGCCCCAACCGCCGGGAACGGGATGTTGAAAGACTCAAGTGTGCCCGCGAAATCGGACATGGAAGCCGGATTGAAAAGACTCAGCCCGTACCGGATGAAAATTATGCCGCACCAGATTCGGAGAAGCGAGACCGAATCACACCAGACAGCGGCCTGGCCGAAAAGGAATTTGTTCATCGTTGGTTCCCGGCATTTCCCCAAATGACCGTGACGCTGTTCGCGGTGGAATTTGCCACCACGATGTCCGCTTTGCCATCGCCGTTCAGGTCACGAATTGCAAGGCCCTTGGGATGCCCCGGGACGGAAAGGGTTGACTGGGCCGCAACCGAACTGTTCTGGCTCATAAAGAAGATGGTGATGCTGTCGCTGTCCGGGTTCGAGACGACGACATCCGCAACGCCGTCCCCATTGAGGTCCCCAATTGCGACCATGTTCGGGCGCTTGGCGGTGGCAAATGGCGAGCCGGTCATCGGGGTGAATCCGCCCCGTCCGTCTCCAATCAAAATCGCCAGGCCGTCCTTTCCTGAGCGGTCCGAAGTGCTGCCGGGGGAATTCACAATCGCCAGGTCAGGAATGCCGTCTCCATTGATATCGCCGATGGCGACGTTGAAAGGCGAATCGCCGCAGGGAAAAGGAGAACCCGGAGGTTGCCGGAAACCGCCATGGCCGTCGCCAAGAAGAATCGTGACATTATCGCCCTCCAGATTTGGGCTGACAATGTCCGCCTTGCCGTCGCCGTTTAGATCGGCGACGCGGATTCGCTGGTATGGATGCCTGCCAACCGGGATATAAGTGCCCGGTGTCGTGAATCCGCCTTTCCCGTCGCCGAACAGGATTTCCAGCCGGTCCTCCGCCCAACTGTCGGTAACCAAATCAAGGTTCCCGTCCCCATTGAAGTCGCCGGTGGCGATGCCATGGGGATGCGGCCTGACGGCAACCGTGAGCGGCGATTGCCGTGCGGGCGCGAAGCTTCCCCGGCCGTCGCCCAGCAGCAGTGTCAGGTGCTGTGTTTCATGATTTGCGAACGCCAGATCAATGGAGCCGTCCCGGTTGAAATCGCCGACCGCGATATCGTTCGGACTTTGCCCCGCCGGAAACGGCGAGCCGGGCGCCGGCAAAAAGCCCCCTTTGCCATCCCCCAACAGCACGGAGACATCCCCGCTCTGCTCGTTCGCGGTGGCGATATCAGGTTTTCCATCGCCGTTGAAATCAGCAATCACAACGGTGCCCGGCCCGGTTCCGACAGCGAAACGCGAGGTTTTCGGAGAATAGGCAAAAACACCCCGGGCTTGGGAAATAGATGCGCCGCTGCTTGTGGTTTCAACCGGACTCAATGCAGGGCGGCCAGACTGGAAGCCGAAGCAAAGACTGGCCACCCCGACGGCAATCCACAAAAAGGCGCGCCTGGCTCGGATCTTGCGGAATCGTGCAGACCTCAGGCTGGTTTGGTCCAGTGGCTCCCGGGGGTTGGCAGAACTGGAAAACTGCCGTCTTGGTCTGCTCCGCATGGAACCAAGATCGGGCTCCCATCGCAAATGTCAACCCAACGGGGGAAACCATCCTGATCGTTTGCGCGACTGGAAGCTCACGCTTCTGCGAACCTCTCAGTTCCTCTGTCAAGAGGTGCTACACGTACCGCTTACGACCCAGCGCCCGAAACCAGACGTGGAAGCCCAGCCGGATACAATCCAGCCTCCAGGGCTTGTCGGCGTTGCGGCCCGCCGCCCTCCGCCCGCTTGCCGGGGCAATGTTTCATCAAGATCGTAGAACTTATTCCATTTCCCTGTGACAATCGGTGTCGTGGCTGCGCGGCAGCGCAGCCCTGCCGGAGAGGGGGTGCATTGCGAAAGGGGGCGGTGGGACAAAAAAGCATTGAATATGTACGGTTGCATTCCCATCTAAGCGTGGTAGTGTACGATATGTGCGGCGCTCACGCGCCTGTTCTTTGAAAATAGGGGTTAGTGGTCAGGGGCGAGTGGTTAGCCGGTCGCGGAACCGCTGCCCTCCGTCATGCACAGGCCTCCGGGCCAGCCATTGAATCGGTCAGGAAGAGCGCCCATCAAGCCTGATCAAGGCTAGTCAAAGCTAGTCAAGGCTAATCAAGCCATCGAAAAAAATAAAATCGGGAAAATTGAGTCATGGAGAACAAGACTGGAAGCCTCGCCCAAAGACGAATGGCCGCGAAAGAGCACAGCGCGGCCAGCCGCAACCCAAGAGATGATGGGGATGGAAGAAGAAGCAGCGGAGAAGTGTCAGGGGAATCATGGGCAGGGGAATGATGGGCAGCGGAATAATTTTGCGAAATACTTTTCCACATTCCTCTGTCCATCATTCCCCTGCCAGATTTTCTTGAGAATGGTTGATTTTGGCAAATTGCGCTGCACGGGCACAGAGCGACAAGCCGCGCCCAAAACCCGCCCGGAAGGAAACTGTTGCGCGCAGAGGCGTTGAGTTCGCAGAGATGAAATAAACTCTGAACGTGTCTCTCTTTCTTCCGGTTGTTTCTCTGCGCTCTCTGTGCTCTCTGCGCGAGAAAAAATCCTCGCGAACATGCGTGAGTGTGACGGATTGCAGTGCAAAGATCGCAAAACAAAACAGTGCAAGTGACATAACCTCTTGTCTTTGTGTTCTTTGCGTTCTCTTGTGGCAAAAGTCTGGTCACGAAAGCCAGCCGGCCAAACTCACGCAAGTCGTTGATTTCCATGATAATTCCAGATAATTCCGGGTTTTCTAGGAACGGGAACAAGTGCCATCATGGCCGCGTTTCCCGCAAGCAGTCTCAAGCAGTCGCAAGTTAGCCCGACTTTCGCAACTGGAGGGCGATTTTAACTTTTTTTGAGGGGTGGCTGGCGTGGTTTACGAGGGAAGGCAGGGCGGTTTTGTGCTCGGATTTCGTTTGGTGCAGACCTACCCCCTTCCACCGCGGGCGCTGATTGCGGTAAGATGCTGGCCCTTGTTATGGCCAAGCCATTTTTGCATTGTCATCACCGGTTCAAGAACGGCAAAGATCATTGCTATTGGAGCATCGCCGAAAAGGTGCGCACCGCGCGGGGCTGGGTG
>Ga0302326_10000278_pt1 | contig 149607 bp, 135 predicted proteins | sample Palsa_T0_3_FD_202264 | JGI IMG/M metagenome (GOLD analysis project Ga0302326, IMG submission 202264) | Peat permafrost microbial communities from Stordalen Mire near Abisko, Sweden - Palsa_T0_3 | ecosystem: Environmental > Terrestrial > Soil > Palsa > Peat permafrost | place: Sweden: Abisko... | reverse complement strand
CCCCTCCCACCCCCCCCCCCCCCCACACCACCCCCCCCCCCCCCCCCCCCTCCTTTTTGTTCGCCGCGGGGGGGGGGGGGGGCGCCCGCCCCCCCCCCCCCCCCCCCCCCCCCCCGCCGCCTCTCTGAAAGATCCTTGCCGTCGTGCCGTTCGTAGCGACCGTTCGCCGGGTCATCGGGGTTTCGGTCGCGACGCTTCTCGCGGCCAGCAGGGCTTCGGCCCAGGAGCCTGCCGCGCCCGCGCCTGCGCCCGCGCCCGCGCCTGCGCCCGCGCCCGCGCCCGCGCCCGCGCCCGCGCCCGCGTCCGCGCCTGCGTCCGCGCCCGCGCCTGCGCCCGCGCCCGCGTCCGCGCCTGCGCCCGCGTCCGCGCCCGCGCCCGCGCCCGCGGCTCCGAGCGAGACACTCGAACAGCAAGTCGCCCAGCTGCGTGAAGAGGTGCGCGCGCTTCAGACCGCTCCACCTCCGCACCCCGTGGAGGAGAAGCGGCCCACACCCGTCGAGCAGCCGCTCGGCTGGGAGGCCTTTTGGCCTTGGGTCCTTCCGCCGGACGGGATCTCCTACCGGGGCTACGTGCAAGGCCAGTACGAGACGCACCAGGACTCGGAAGACCAGCTCCTTCAGGGGGGCGCTCTCGAGAACAAAGATCGCTACAGCATCCGGCGCGCGCGCGTCAGCGTCCTCGGGGACTGGGAGTACGCCGCGCTTGCCGTCGAGCTCGACGCCAACACCACCAACGGCCCACAGGTCGACCTTCGAAAGGCCGAGGCCTCGCTGCAATATCGGCCGGATCGCAAGAAGCCGCCGATGATCATGGCGACCCTGGGACAGTTCGATACGCCCTTCGGCTATGAGCTGGTCGAGTCGCCTAGCACCCGGTGGTTCACGGAGCGCTCGGTGCTTTCGCGGTCGTTCTGGCCCGGGGAGCCGGACTTGGGCCTGCGCCTGGCGGGGGCGCTCGGTTTTTTCCGATGGACCATTGCGTCCATCAATGGCAATCCGCTTGGCGAGAGCTCGCCCTACGCGCTGCAAGATCCGCTCGCCGCCAAGGATGCCGTCTTCCGCTTCGGGATCGACACCCTCCCCCGTGAGGACCTGCACATCGCCGGCGGCATCTCGGCCACGCGCGGCAGGGGGTTTCACGCCGGCACCGACGCCACCAGCTCGAGCCTTCAGTGGGTGGACATCAACGGCACCGGGATGGTGCAGCTCATCGACCTTCAGCCCATCATCGGTCGCGCCGCCACACCTTCCGAGAGCTTTGAGCGATGGGCCGCAGGCGCGGACGTGCGCGTGCACGTGCAAACGCCGCTCGGGGTGACCAAGGTCTACGCCGAGATTATCGCCGCCGAGAACATGGATCGCGGCCTGCTCGTGGCCGACCCGGTCGCGACCGGAGCCGACCTGCGCGAGCTCGGGTTTTACGCGGGCATCGTCCAGGAGATCTATCGCTACGGAGCCGTGGGTTTTCGCTTCGACCTTTATGACCCGAATTCCAACGCCTTCGACAAGCGTACCGGCTTGCTGCTCCCGTACAATCAGACGATAACGACGGCCTCGCCGCTCATTGGGCTGAGGCTGCCCGATGATCGCGCACGGCTCATTCTCCAGTACGACATCATCCACAACGGGCTCGCGCGCGACGCCGAGGGCGTGCCCACGAACCTCAAGCAGAACACGCTCACTCTTCGACTTCAGGTGAAGCTGTGATGCGTCGCTTCTCGCTCGGAGCAGCGGCTCTCGCACCTCTGTCCCTCGCGATGTGTGGCGGCGAGGGTCCGAGCACGGTGCCGACCGAGCCGATCGAAGTGACCGGTGGCCAGTTCATCCCGGGGCCGCTGCCTGGGACGCCGCCCGGCGTGGCGAGTCAGGTGCCGGCGGGCAAGCTCGAGGTGACTGGAATCAACCTGCAACCTCGGCCCATAGGGGCTGGTTGGGCGAATCAGGCCATTTCCGGTCTCGTCACCACCGATGCCGTGGCGGTCGGGGTCGAGTTCGCGGACATGGGCACCGGGTACTGGGTGGTCGTGGTCGGTGCCCCCGACACGCAGAACCCGGGGCAGAGCGATTTCAGCTTCACGGCCAACTACAACGCGAGCAATCCGCCGGGAACGCACGAGCTGCGCTTCGTCGCCATTGGCCCGACGGGTCAGGCCGGGCCGCAAAACCAAGGCGTGGTCTGCTTCGACACTGCGGTCCCCGACAACTTGCATGCGTGCGTCCCGTCGAACGCGCCTCCTGCGGCGGTCATTTCTCTGACGTGGGAGAACAGCTTCGATCTCGATTTGCACGTAGAAGTTCCGGGGGGTCTCGACATCGGGCCCGCGTCGGCCACGGCCGCCCTTTTCGACGCGGGAGCGCCGCCGCACTTCGACATCGACTCGCTCCAGAACTGCGTGGCCGGAGGCGGCGTGAGTCGAGAGGACCTTGTCTTTCCAGACGCTCCGGCGCCAGGCACCTACAACATACGCGTGGATCCCTTTGCGTCGTGTGGTCAGCCCGTGGCCGACTTCACGGTCACTGTCTACGTGAGCGAGCCCGCCGACCTGTGTGCGGCTTGCCGCAGTCAACCCTCCGCTTCCACCTGCACGGGTTGTCAGCTCGTGCCCGTGTTCAGCCAGGCCGGCGAGCTTCTCGCCAGCCAGGCCACGGGAGGCGCGTCGCCGGGCCTCTTCGTGCACAGCCAGACTTTTTGAGAAAGGACGGGCAGCATGATCGTCAAATACCTCCTCAAGGTCGCGATGCTGGGAAGTACGTGGGTCATGTACCTGCTGCTTTTGCTCAGCGTCTTTTCGATTGCGGCGATGGTCGACCGCTGGCTTTTCTTCCGCAAGCACGGCAAAGGCGGCGAAGAGTTCGGCGACGCCCTCATCGACTTGCTCGAGCACGGGGATCGCAAGGCCGCCGACGGCCTCATCGCCCGCCATCCCGCGATCGAGGCCGAAGTGTTGGGAGCGGCGTTGCGGTGGGCCAGCGGCGGCGCCGAAGCCCTCGCGGCGGGCATCGATGGCGAGATGACTCGGCGACGCAAGGATCTCGAGCGCGGAATGACGCTGCTCGGCACCCTGGGCAACAACGCCCCGTTCGTCGGGCTGCTCGGCACGGTCATCGGCGTCATCGTGGCGTTCGCGGACCTCGCTCAGGGGTCGAGCAAAGTGCAAATGGACAAGGTCATGGGCGGGATCGCGGAGGCGCTGATCGCCACCGGAGTGGGCCTCTTCGTCGCGATTCCGGCCGTCGTGGCCTACAACGTGTTCCAGAAGAAGATCACCGACGTCGAAGACAACGTCTCGTCGATCGGCAAGCGCCTGTGTGCGCAGCTTGCCACCAGGGGGACGCTGGACGCCACCGACTCGCTTTCGGGTCTGAGGGGGGCAGCTCGGGCGCGCGAAGCCTCGGCGCCCCCTGCGCGTCCGTCGTCGAGTCAGCTCGCCGCGGAGGATTGAAAGATGGGCGGATCGGTTGGCGGCGGCCGCGGACGCAGGGGCGGAATCGTCGGCATCAACGTGACGCCGATGGTCGACGTCATGTTGGTGCTCTTGGTCATCATGATGGTGTCGGCGACGTACATCGTCTCTCGCGCGCTCAAGGTGGAGCTGCCCAAGAGCGCGTCGTCGGATGAAGCCGCCCAAGGGCCCATCACGGTCACGCTCACCAAAGAGCACCAGACCCTGGTCAATCAGGAACCGGTCTCGGGCGATGCCGAGCTCGTCGCGCGCTTCCAGAAAGCGCGTGCTGCGGGCGGGGAGCCCAGCGTCGTGGTCACCGCGGACGGAGCCGCGCTCCACGGCTGGGTCGTTCACGTGATTGATCTCGCCAAGCAGCAGGGCATCACGAAGTTCGCGATCACTGTGGCGGCCGAGTGAAACGCAGCGGGCGATCCATTCTGCCGTGGATCTACGGCGGAACCGTCGCCGCCCACCTCGCCTTTGGCGCGGTCACCGCCCTCTTGCCGACGCCGGAGCGCTCGGAGTCCGTGGCCATCGAGCTTGCCGACATCAAGAAGAAGAAAGAGCCGCCGAAACCGCCGCCGCCGCCTCCTCCGCCACCCAAGGAAGACAAGCCCAAGCCGCCTCCGCCTCGACCCGCCGCGCAATCGCAGGCCAAGCTCGCGGCCGAGCAGCCGAAGGTCGACGCTCTCCCGCCCATGGCCGAAGTGGGCGCAGACGGTTTCGCCGACCTGGGCGGGGTGTCGCTCGGCGGGGGAGGGGGCGAGGGCGTGCCCATCGGCGGGCCTGCTCCGGCCGCGGCGGAAGCCGCGAGGGGAGGGCAGGCGGCTCCGAAGGCCACTTCTCGACGAGTCGAGCAGCTCGCAGCCACGGCGACGGGGGGATGCACCGAGCCCGTCGTCAAACCGAGAGCCAAGAAACCCGGGCAGGTCAAGTACACGAAGGAAGCGCAGATCGCTGAAATCGAAGGCGTCGTGAAGGTGCAGGTGACCGTCGACGAGTCCGGCAAAGTCATCTCGGCTCGTGTCCTCAGCGGTCTTGGCTATGGCCTCGACGAGATCGCGCTCGCCGCCGCGCGCGACACCGTGTTCGAGCCCGCGACTCTGTGCGGCAAGCCCCTCGTCGGGACCAAGATTCTCCCCTTTCGCTTCCAGCTTCAATGAGTCGCGGCCTCGCTCGAGCCTTCTTCGCGCTCGCCCTGCTGCTCGCCGCACGCCCGGCCGCTGCGCAGGATGCGCCGGGACCAGCGCCGGCGGCAGCGGCTCCGGCCATCCTGCCGCCCAAGCTCGTAACGTTCGTGCAGGCCGAGTTCCCGCCCTCTGAAGTGGCCGCCGGAAAGGGCGCCACGGTGGTTCTCCAGATTGCGATCGATACGGCCGGCAAGGTGGCAGGCGTCACCGTTCTGCAAACCGCCGGCGCCGCGTTCGACGCCGCGGCCGTGGCGGCCGCCACGCGGTTCGTCTTCGAGCCGGCTACGGTGGGCGGCAGGCCCATCCCCGTCAAGATCACCTATCGATACGCATTTACGATCACCGAGAAGCTCGTCAAAAAGTACGCGGCCGACTTCGTCGGGACCATTCGAGACCGCGCCAGCCGCCAGCCCATCGCCAACGTGCGCGTGGCGCTCGACACCGGCCAGGAAGCCGTGACGGGCGAGGACGGCAAGTTCAAGATTCTCGACGTCCAGCCGGGAGAGCACGGCGTGACACTCTCGGGCGAGAGCGTCGCCACCGTGGGCACGATGGAAACCTTCGAGCCCAGCAAGCAGCTCGATGCGACCTACGACGTCGACAAGAAGAAGGCGAGCTCGGGCAACGAAGAGGAGGAGGACGAGATCGTCGTCACCGCTCCTCGCCTCAAGAAGCAGATCGTCTCGACAGAGGTCCAGGCGACCCAGGCGCAGAAGGTCCCTGGCACGCAGGGCGACGTGCTCAAGGTCGTCGAGAATCTGCCCGGCGTGGCGCGAGCCGCGGTCGGGTCAGGCGCGCTCATCGTTTGGGGAGCCGCCCCCGAGGACACGCGAGTCTACGTCGACGGCATCCACGTGCCGCGGCTCTATCACGACGGCGGATTTCGCTCGATCATTCCCTCGGGCTTCGTGAAGTCCGTCGAGCTTATCCCCGGCGGCTATGGGGGCGGCTACGGCCGAGGCATCGGTGGAATCGTCACAGTATCGATGCGCCCTCTCGACGACGATGGGTCCCACGGAAGCGCGGGGGCGGACGTCATCGATGCCTCCGCGGACGCACGCGCCAAGGTCGGCGATCGCGTTCACGTCGCGATAGGCGCGCGCAAGAGCTACCTCGACTCGGTCTTGTCGGCCGTGGCGTCGCCGAGCATCGGCAACTACATCCCGATCCCCAACTACTGGGACGGCCAGGCGCGCGTCTCGGTCGACCTCGCCCCCCACGAGACGATCGAGGTGGGCGGCCTCGCCTCGAGCGATCGCATCAATCACACGCTGCTCAATCCCAATCCGCTGCTTTCGACGCACCAGACCTCGGGCGTAGATTTTCAGCGCTTCTATTTGCGCTATGAAAAGCACACCTCCGACGGGGCGGTCATCACGGTCCTTCCTTGGTTCGGCTTCGACTCGACGAGCCTGGTCAATCTCTTCGGAACGACTCCCACCGACCTTACCAACCACTCCACGATTCTCGGCATGCGGGCCGACTGGCACGGGGCGCTGCTAAGCCACCTGCGCGGGAACGTCGGCCTCGATGCCGAGGTCGTCCTTTCCGAGCTGCACCAGTCGGGCTCGATCGGCGCCCCGCCGCGCGAGGGGGACATTTACGTATTTGGCGAGCCGCCCCCGTCGCAAGTCAGCGACGACTCTTGGAAGACGACGATTGCGACGATGGGCGCATTCGCCGAGGTCGACTGGGCGCTCTTCGAGGAGAAACTGCACTTGGTCCCGGGCGTTCGCTTCGAGCCTTACATCACGGCTGCGAACAAGATGGAGCCCACGGTGGGAGGCCAGCCGTCGATCGGTATCTCGCACGAGGAAGCCGAGATCGAGCCTCGCATCTCCGTTCGCTATTCGGTTACCGACCGCATCACGGTAAAGGGCGCAGTGGGCGCGTACCACCAGGCGCCCAAACCCGAAGAGCTCTCCGCGAGCTTCGGCACGCCGTCGCTCGTACCGTCCGCGGCGCAGCACTACCTCGTCGGGAGCTCGTTTCAGCTCACGGATTCGCTGGCCGTCGAGACGACCGCTTTTCTCTCCGAGTCGCAAAAGCTCGTCGAGAGAAGCCAGGAGCAGAACCCCTACGACGCCCAGGCCCTCGACCAGACCGGCATCGGGCGGTCGTACGGCACACAGTTTCTCCTTCGCCAGCAGCAACTGGGGCGATTCTTCGGCTGGGTGAGCTACACGATCATGCGCAGCCAGCGAAAGAATGCCCCTACGCTCGACTGGCGCCTCTTCGACTACGACCAGACCCACGTTTTCACGGCGCTCGGCTCCTACGACCTGGGCCACGGCTTCGAGGTTGGGGCTCGCTTCAGATACGCGACCGGCTATCCGCGTACGCCCGTTATCGGGCACTACCAGGACGTCTACTACGAGCCCATTTTCGGGCCACAGAACTCGATCCGTATTCCGTCTTTTTACGCGCTCGATGTACGCCTGAGCAAACGCTTCAAAATTGGCCGGGCCGATTGTGACACTTACCTCGACGTTCAGAACGTGACCGACCACGCGAATCCAGAGGAGATTGTGTACAATACGAACTACACCCAGCGCGGGTACATCACCGGCATGCCGATCCTCCCCGTGCTCGGGGGGAGGCTGACGTGGTGAAGCGGCCCTCTCTTTCTCTCCGCGGGGTTCTCGGCGTCCTCGCGCTCGCCTGCGCTTGCGAGCCCACCCTCAATGACACCGTTTCGGTGGTCACGGCCCCTCAGCTCCTCGCGGTGCGAGCTGGGCCCGAGGGTGGAGAGGCGGAGGCCGCACCGCTCGGGTCTTTGGAGTTTAGCGGCCTCTATGTCGACTCCTCGGGGCCCATCGTGCCAGGGCGGATCGACTGGGCCATTTGCAACGAGCGCAAGCCTCTGGCGGAGCTCGAACCGGTGAGCCCCTTGTGCCTTTACGCGTCGGGCTCCTGGTTCACCTCACTTGGCATTGGAAATCCCGTGAGCGGCACCATTCCCGGCAACGCTTGCCAGCAGTTCGGGCCCCAGGTGCCGCAGCCCGTGGCCGGCCAGCCTCCCGGGCGTCCAGTCGATCCGGACATCACAGGAGGGTACTACCAACCCGTTCGCGCCCTCGCCCCGGGCACGCCCTCCAATCTCATCTTGATTGCCGAGACTCGTCTCATGTGCGGGCTTGCACAAGCCCCGCCAAACGTCGTGGCGGCCTTCACGCAGCGCTACCACCCCAACACCAACCCTATCGTTAAGTCGCTCGGCATCTGTCCACCCAGCGCTGGGAGTGTTCCGTGCCAGGGCGGCCCGCCGCCGTGGGTCCCGGCTTCGGCCCCGGGCGCGACGTCCAACCAGGTGCCCGCGGGCCAGCATCTCAATCTCGAGGTGGCCTGGGCGGCGTGCCCTCTCGTGGACGCTCCCAATGACGGCGTGTGCGGCCCCGACGAGACAGCCGCGAGCTGCATGTCTTGCGGGCCCGGCGTGGCCGTGAGCTCGGCCGACTGCTGTCCGGGAGCGGCCATGGACTGCGCACACCCTCTAGGATGCACGGGAGCCGAGCGATACGTCGTTTTCGACACCTCGTCGGGCACTCTTGTCGATCAGCGCGAGGGGATCGCGGTCTCGTGGTTTGCGACCGGGGGATCGTTCGACTCGGACGCGACCGGGCGCGCGGGCACCGACACCGAGAGCCTTGTCACCCAGACCACGAGCGACAACGGGTGGCAATCGCCGGCGCAGCCGGGCCCCGTCACCCTCTGGGTCGTCTTGCGTGACGACCGCGGAGGCGTTGGTTGGCAAACCTTCGCGCTCGACGTGCGCTGAGCCCCGGCCGGCGGCCGCAAAGCCGGGCGACCCGCGGGCTCCGATTATCGTTGGCTGACGCGGGGGCATCTGGGCATACTCCGCGCGCTCGAGGCGGTCCCGGCGTGGTGCGGCAGTCCTTTTGCGTGGAGGGTGTCATGAACATCGTGAACGAAGGACAGCAGCGTATTCCGAGGCGGCGGTGGATGATCGGGATGCTCTTTGGAACGGGCGTTCTCATCAACTACTTCGATCGCATCAATCTTTCGGTCGCGGGCCCCCAGCTGTCCTCGGAGCTGAACCTCAGCCCCGCGAAGCTCGGCTTTCTCTTCAGTGCCTTTTTCTGGACCTACGCGATCCTTCAGATCCCCACCGGGCTCGTTCTCGATCGCTTCGGCGTCAAGACGGTCGGGCGCTGGGGCACGTTCCTTTGGGGCGTGGCGTCGACGATGACCGCGCTCGCAGGTGGATACGCCGGCGTCTTCGCGGCGCGGACGCTGCTTGGGGTCGCCGAGGCCCCCGCGTTTCCCGTGAGCTCGAAGGGGACCGGCTATTGGTTTCCCCGAAGCGAGCGTGCTCTGGCAACGTCGATCTTCGATGCTGCAGCCAAGTTTTCGAATGTCATCGGCGTGCCGCTCGTCGCCTATTTCGTGGTCCGCCTCGGATGGAGGTGGGGATTCGGCGTCACCGCCGCGCTGAGCTTCGCGTACTTCATCGCGTATACGGTCATCTACCGGGACCCGAGCCAAGACAAGAACCTCAGCCCCGTCGAGCTTTCCTACATTCAGCAGGGCGGCGCCACTCCCGAAGGGCTCACCCCTACCAGCGCGACCGGGATGCTGAGCTACCTGCTCACCAATAGGAAGGTGTGGGGCCTCACGATCGGGTTCGCGGCCTACGGGTACTCCTTCTACCTATTTTTGACCTGGCTCCCCGGCTACCTCGTCAAGACGTTTCACATGAACATCATGAAGGCGGCAGGTTACGCGGCCATTCCCTGGAGCGTGGCCACCGTCACCGACTTGGTGGTTGGAGGGTGGCTCGTCGACTATTTGATCTCTCGCGGCTCGGACGAGACTCGAGTGCGAAAAACCGTCCTCCTCATCGGGATGTGTATGGGGCTGGCCGTGTTCGGGGCCACTCAGACGGCCGACCTGAAGTGGGCGATCGCTTGGATATCGATCGCTCTCGGTGGCCTGGCCTTTGCGGCGCCCGTGGGCTGGTCACTTCCTTCGCTCATCGCCCCCAAGGGCGGCGTCGGCACGGTTGGCGGCATCATGAATTGTGCAAACAACGTGATGGGCTTTCTTGCCCCCATCGTGACAGGGTACATCGTTGGGTCGACCAATTCGTTTACGTACGCGCTCATCGTGGCGGTCGTAATTCTCGCAATCGGGATCGTGTCTTTCGCCTTCGTCCTCGGCAAAGTCGAGCCGATCCCGGATCCCGGCGCCTTCGTGCGCTGACGCGCTCGGCAGCGTGTGTCGAGCGCCGAGCGCTCTCAACGCTGGATGCGCGCCGAGCCGCCTTTGGCGAACTCCTCCACCTGCTCGAGCGTTGCCATCGTCGTATCGCCCGGATACGTCGTGAGCAGAGCCCCGTGCGCCCACCCGAGCTCGACGGCGCGCTGCGGCGCCTTGCCGGCCAGAAGGCCGTAGATCATGCCGGCCGCGAAGCCGTCGCCTCCACCGACCCGGTCGAGCACGCCGAGCTCGCACGTAGGCGCAACGCACGTTTCGCCGTCGATCCATGCGACCGCGCTCCAGCTGTGCCCGTTGGTCGAGTGCACCTCTCGGAGCGTCGTCGCCACTGCCTTCACCTGAGGGTGTTGCTTGACGACGCGCTCGATCATGCCGAAAAACGCCGTCGAATCGAGCTTGGACGTGGTGGATGCCACTTCTGGACCGGGAACCCCCAGGCCCTTCTGAAGGTCCTCCTCGTTGCCGACCAGGACGTCGACGTGGTCGACAATCCGCCGAAGCGTCTCCTGGGCGCGTTCGAGGCCGCCGAAGATCCGCCACAGCTTCTCTCGGAAGTTGAGATCGAACGACACGACCGCGCCCGCCGCCTTGGCGGCCCGCATGGCCTCGATGATGAGCTCGGGCGTCGTTTGGGAGAGCGACGCAAAGATCCCACCACTGTGAAACCATCGCACGCCGGCCGCGAAGATCTTCTGCCAATCGAAGTCGCCTGGCTTGAGCCGAGCCGCCGCCTCGTTCGACCGGTTGTAGAAAACGACTGGCGCTCGAATGCCGTGACCCCGATCGCTGTATACGGTCGCGATGTTCGGCCCCGTGACTCCGTCGTGAGCGAAGCGCTTGAAGATGCCGCGAACGCCCATCGCGCGGACGCGCTCGTTTACCAGGTCACCGATGGGATAATCGACCATCGCGCTGGCGACTGCCGTATTCAGGCGGAAGCAGTCGGCCAGGTTGGCGGCCACGTTGAACTCGCCGCCGCTGACGTGCACCTGGCATTCCGTGGCCTTGCGAAACGGAATGATCCCGGGATCCAAACGGTGGACTAGCGCGCCCAGCGACAAGAAATCCAGAGCACCTTCCGCTCGAATCTTCAGGTTGCCGTGCATGTGGATTCTCCCTGCATGTCTGTCGCCTCCAGATCGCCCCGGCGCGCGGCCAAGGCGGCCCTGTGAGCTATACTTTGCCCGAGGTCACCGAGTCGAGCCGAAGAACCGCTGCGCCGACGGTGGCCGAGCTGCCATCGCGCGCGAGGGCGCGGGGGGGGAGCGCACCTTGACAATGAGGCCCTCTTTCGTAACGTGGGGCCGCTTTTGCGGCCCCCGCAAGGAGAACCGACTTGGCCACCGCCCCTGCCAGAGCCCCCGTGGCATCCGCCGTAACCGGAGCGGTCGCGCCGCAGAGCTACATGGCGCCTCTGTCGATTCTCACGTCGCTCTTTTTCATGTGGGGCTTTCTCACGTGCCTCAACGACATTCTCTTGCCGCACCTCAAGGCGGCCTTTTCGCTCTCGAACACCGAAGCAGCGCTCGTTCAAACGTGCTTCTTCGCGGCCTACTTTTTGGTGTCGCTTCCGGCTGGGGTCCTCGTCAAGCGCCTCGGCTATCAGCGCGGGATCGTCGTCGGTCTCGTCATTGCCGGATGCGGCTGCGCGCTCTTCTATCCCGCCGCAGCCATCCGAGCCTATCCGCTCTTTCTCTTTGCGCTGTTCGTTCTGGCATCGGGCATCACGCTGCTCCAGGTGTCGGCCAATCCTTACGTCGCGGTGCTCGGCCGGCCGGAGACGGCATCGGCGCGGCTGACGATGACGCAGGCTTTCAACTCACTCGGCACCGTCCTCGCCCCCCAGTTCGGCAAGTTCTTCATCTTGACGACCGCGGCCCTCGGGGCGACAGAGCTCGCGGCGCTCTCGGCCGACGAGCTCGCGGTACACCGAGCCGCGGAAGCCGCTTCGGTGCAAGTGCCCTATCTGGGCCTCGCCGCCGTGCTCGTCGTCATCGCCGTCGTCATGAGTCGGCTCAAGCTTCCGGTGGTCGCCGAGCCCGCGGTGAGCGGTGTGTCGGGTGGAGCGTGGGGGCATCGCCACCTCGTTCTCGGGGCCGTGGCCATCTTCGTGTACGTCGGGGGTGAAGTCTCCATCGGCAGCTTTCTCATCAACTTCATGGGGCTGCCCGAGATTGCCGGCCTTTCTCACAAGGACGCGAGCGACTACCTCTCCTATTACTGGGGCGGCGCGATGGTGGGTCGGTTCATAGGCTCGGTCTTGCTCTCGCGCATGCGGGCCGGAGTCCTTCTGGCCATCAACGCGGCCGTCGCGTCCTCGCTGGTCGTCCTGAGCATGGTTCTCGGCGGTCACGCCGCGATGTGGGCTCTCTTGGCCGTCGGGTTGTTCAATTCCATCATGTTCCCGACGATCTTCAGCCTCGCGCTCGACGGGCTGGGCGCCGACACCGAGCAAGGCTCGGGCATTCTCTGCATGGCCATTGTCGGAGGCGCGCTCGTGCCGCTCGTTCATGGCGCGCTTGCGGACTCCATCGGCCTTCATATGGCGTTCATCGCTCCGGCGCTCTGCTACCTCTACATCGTCTATTACGGCCTCAAAGGCAGTCAGCACGCTCCGAGCGGGCGTATGGCGCCGGTCGCTTGAGCTCCATGAAGCCCGAGCCCGGCGCGCGCGAGTCGGGGCTTGACGCGCAGGGGCACGCCCACAGTCATGAGCCTCACGCTCATCACTCTCACGATCACCACGGCCATGCCCACGCTGGGGGCAGCGTGCGCGCGTTCAGCATCGGGGTCGTGCTCAACTTTGCGTTGGTCGTCGTCGAAGTCGTCTTTGGCCTGCTCGCGCACTCGATGGCGCTCTTGGCCGACGCGGGCCACAACCTCGGCGACGTCCTGGGCCTGGTCCTCGCAAGCGGGGCGGCAATCCTCGCCCAGCGAAAGCCCACCAAGCGGCGCACGTACGGATACCGGCGGCTCACGGTCTTCGCCGCCCTCGCGAACGCCGTCCTTCTGCTCGTGGCCACGGGCGGAGTCATGTGGGAGTCGGTCCGGCGGCTGGCGACGCCTCAGAGCATCGACGTGGGCACGGTGGTCTTGGTGGCTCTCCTCGGCGCCGTCGTCAACGGCGCATCGGCGGCCCTTTTCTTCAAGGGACGCGGCAGCGATTTGAACGTGCGCGCGGCCTTCGTGCACCTCGTGGGCGACGCCGCGATATCCCTGGGAGTCGTCGGCGCGAGCCTGCTCATCCGAGCGACAGGGTGGCTCTGGGCCGACCCTGCCACCGCGATCATCGTCTCGCTCCTCATTCTCGCCAGCACGGGGTCGCTCTTGCGCCGCTCGATGGACCTCGTGCTCGATGCGGTGCCGGAAAGGATCGACATCGATGCCGTCCGTGCCTTCTTGGAGCAGCGACCCCAAGTGCGCCAGGTGCACGATCTCCACGTCTGGGCGATGAGCACCACCGAGACGGCGCTCACCGCGCACCTGGTCATGCCCGCGAGCTCCATGCAGCCGACGTTCTTGAGCGGTACATGCAAGGAGCTCCACGACAGATTCGGCATCGAGCACGCCACGCTCCAGGTCGACCCGGACGATGCGCCGGACCCATGCGTCCTCGCTCCTGAAGAGCGCGTTTGACGGATAGCCGCCGGAGTCACGGCATCGACGTTCGAGATGAACCGCCAGGACGCCGGGGATTATCTTGGCGTTCCTTGGCGTCCTGGCGGTCAATCTTCACGGCTTCTTGTCGCAGCCAGGCGATGGCTTCGAGGGGCGATGCATTTCGGTCTTCGCGAACCGCTCCGAATGTGATCTGCTGGGCCAACCATGAAACGAACCAGCGCGACCCTTCTCCTCCTCGCTCTCGTCTCCGGCGCCTTGGCGGCCTTCGTGGCCGCTTGCACCGACAGCACCAACTCGGCTCCGCCCCAGTCCGCGAGTAACTCGCCCGCGCCTGTGGCGAAGGGCGATGCCGGTGGCGGCGGCTGGTAAACCTTAGACCGCGGCTCGCGGCAGGCGGGTCGCTCTGGGTGGGCCTGGCGGTTTGGGTGGCCTGCGCGCCCGCGCCGCCCGTGGTGCCGCCAACTCCCGAAGAGCCTCTCTCCGCCCTGAGAGCTTTCGAAAACGAGACGCGAAGCAAGGTCGACTTCGCGCATGCCAAGACGTCCGATTCGAGCTTCGGTCCGGATCCGTACGTCTTGCGAGCCGCGCCTTGGGGCGACGGCGAGGCGCAGCCCCATCTGCTCGGCCTGCTTCGCGGTCGGAGCGCGCTCGTGGAGCTCGACAGCTCTTTGCGCGAAGTTTTGCGCTTGCCGGCTCCCGAGTCTCCTACGGGTTTGGCCATAGGGGCGAATGGCGAAGTGTTCGTGGTGGGCGAGCTCTCGAGCCACATCGCCCGCTACGCGCGTGTGCGCGGCACCCTCGAGCAGGTCGGATTCATCGATCTGCCGGGCGTCCGGGCGATCCGCGACATCGCCGCCGGTCCCGAGGGGAATCTCTACGTCGTCGAGGAGCACGACGGGCGTCTCATCACTCTCGTCCCGCCTGCGCCAGGTGGCGGATCGCTTCCGCGGGCTCGCGCCGACGGGGCCTCGTGTCACGGTCCTCTCCACGTCCTGCGGCTGGCGAAAGAGGTCGTGGTCGACTGTCTTCTCGACCATGCCGTCGTCGTCCGCAGCGTCGACGCTCGCGGCTTTCCTCTCGAGCAGGGCGAGGTGCGAATCACGCACGACGGCCCCATGTGGGGAGTCGATGCGATCGAAGACGGTGACTCGCTCGTCGTGGCAGAAGGAGGGGTCGAGGATCATCCCCTCGATCGCACGGAGGGCTCGTTCGGGTTCATCGATTCGTTTGCCACCGTGTACCGGATCGCGCACGAAAAGGTGACGAAGGTCCGCGAAGACAACACGTCGGCCCTTGGCCTGGTTACGCCCAAGGCGCTCAAGCTTTCGCGGGGTGCCCAGGGCCGGCTCGAGCTCTCCATGGCGGCCTACGGGTCCGATCGCTTCGCCGTCCTCGACGTCGACGGGGGCGGGCCTGCGACGATCTCGGAGCTTGCTCCGGGGAGCGCGACCCTCGAGCGGCTCTCGGACGGGACGTTCGTCATCGCCAACCCTCTGCTCGACGCTTGGGTGCACAAGACGGCTCGGGGCAGCTCGGTCGTTCCCGTTGCTGACGACGGATTTCCTCCGCGCTCGGTCGATTCGCGTCTCGGCGAAGCTCTGTTTTTCACGACGCTGATGGCGCCCTGGGACGTGTCCGACGGCCGCCTGAGCCGTTTCACCTGCGAGACGTGCCACTTCGAGGGATACGTCGACGGCCGAACCCATCACACGGGGCGCGGCGACGTGCGCGCCACGACCAAGCCGCTGCTGGGCCTCTTCAACAACAGGCCGCACTTCTCGCGCGCGCTCGACCGAGACATGACCACGATGGTCAATAACGAGTTTCGTGTGGCCGGGGCCAACAGCGGCCACGACCCATGGTTTTCCCTCTCGCAGGGGCAGGTGCCGTGGGGCCCCGAGCTCTTCGCGGGCAAGAGCGAGCTCGGTCCTGAAGCCCTCCGGCTCGCGCTGATGACGTTTTTTATCGATTTTTCACATCGCCCGAATCCGTCGGTCATCGGTCGCTCTCAGTGGAGCGCGCAAGAGCGCGCCGGCGCGGAGGTCTTTCGCGACAAGTGCGAGTCGTGTCACGAGGCGCGCCTCGTCGCCGACGACGCCTCGAGCCGCGTGCCGTTCGACAGGTGGGAGGGGCTTGTCATGGCGCGCGAGGGCGCGATCGTGTGGGCCCACTCGGACTACGAGAAAACAGGCGTTTTGCCCTATGTGAGCGAGTCTGGGGCGCGCGTCGTTTCGCTCCGACGCCTGTACAAGAAGTATCCGTACTTCACCAACGGGTCGGCCAAAGACTTGCGCGCCGTGCTCGACCTTGCGCGCTTCGGGGAGGGCCACTTTTTTCACGAGGGCGAGCAAGCCGCGCCTTCAGCGCGGAGCGGCGAAGGGGCGACGGCCCTCTCGGGCGACGAGAAGGTCGACCTCCTCGCCTTTCTCGATCTGCTCTGACGGAGGCGTCGGCGCTTTGAGCCGGCGATGCTAGCTTTTGGGCCATGCGAAAAGCGCAACCCTGCCCGAAATGCGCGCACCTCGAAACCCTGTTCGTCCCGCACATCGCCGACAGGGACGATCGAGACGACGTCCGTCCACTCTCTCTGCACGTGAAGCATCACGATTGGAAGGACGAAGAAATCGGTAAGATCCAAGCGTACGTTTGCCGAAGCTGCGGGTACACCGAGCTTTACACCGCCCACGCGGACGCGCTGCCTGTCGAAAAGATCCCGGGAGCCAAGCTTCTCCACGCCAAGGAGTGAGAGGTCGCGAGGCCCTTTGCGCCAAGATTAGCGTGAGGCCTTAGCCGAATTGCGCCGAGCGCTTGGTAAACGCGCCCCACCAGAGGCCCGTGATCGGAAAAGTGACGGCCTCGGAGCGATCCAGCGAGGCGCCAAACGCGATGAGCAGGGGCACGAAGTGCTCGTGGGTCGGCAACGCCATCTCGACGCCGGGAGCGAGCGTCCGGTATTGGATGAGCGCGTCGACGTCGCGCTTCGCGAGCGCTTGCGCAGTCCAGGCGTCGAAGTCGATGGCCCACTGAGGCGCGCCCGGGCTGCCGGGCCGCGCCGCGCGCAGGTTGTGGACGATGAACCCGCTTCCGACGATGAGCACGCCCTCGTCGCGAAGAGGCGCAAGAGCTCGCCCGAGCGCCACGAGCGGGGCCGGATCCATCGTCGGAATCGACATTTGCAACACCGGGATGTCGGCCTCGGGAAGCATCGCGACAAGGGGCACATAAGCGCCATGATCGAGCCCGCGAGCCGGAGCGTCGGAGACCGAGTGAGAGCCGGAGAGAAGCTGCCGGACTCGAGATGCGAGCCGTGGGGCACCCGGCGCGGGATACGTCGTCTCGTAGTACCGCTTCGGGAACCCATAGAAGTCGTAAACGAGCGGCACGGTCGCCGTGGCCCCGAGAGTGACGGGGCGCTGCTCCCAATGCGCGGAAACCATGAGGATCGCCGTCGGTCGCGGCATCGACTCGGCCCAACCTCGGAGCTCGCTCATCCAGAGCGCGTCGTCCAGAAGCGGCGGGGCTCCGTGCGCGACGAAGATGCTCGGCATGCACGCGGACGTCAATGTCGCGCGCCTATCGGTAGGCCCGTTGCAAGCGGTCGAGCGCCTCGCTCCCGGGGCAGAGCTGCTCGAAGGGCACTTGCGACAGGGGCTGGGCCACGGTCTTGGCCGCCTCGTGCATTTCGGAGCCCTTCTCGTCCACGAAGAGAAGGCCCACCGGGGTCTCCCCGGATGCCTGCTTGTCGTGGAGGTACGACCAAACCTCGCCGCGGCGCGTGGGGTCGTACTCGCCCGGGCCGACCTTGTGGAGCCGAAGAACGCTGCCGTCGTGGAGCGTGATGTTCGTCGTCGTCCCCTCGGCGTAAGACGCCTCGATGGGGCGCGCGAACGGCACGAAATCGGTCTCGATGATCGGAAGCTGGTGCTTGCGCGTGTACGAGTAGCTCTTGGTGGAGCCCTCGTGGTCGTTGAACGTGACGCACGGGGAGATGACGTCGACGAGCGCGAAGCCGTTGTGACGAATCCCCGCCTTCAAGATGGGTACGAGCTGTTCCTTGTCGCCCGAGAAGCTGCGAGCGACGAATGTCGCGCCAAGCGTCAGGGCCAACATGGCCGCGTCGATGGGCGCCTGCGTATTGGCTTCGCCGCGCTTGGACTTGGAGCCGACGTCTGCGGAGGCGGAAAACTGCCCCTTGGTCAGCCCGTAGCAGCCATTGTTCTCGATCACGTAAAGCATGTTCACGTTACGGCGGATGGCGTGGCACATCTGCCCGAGGCCGATCGACAGAGAGTCGCCGTCGCCGCTGACGCCGATGTAAGTGAGCTCGCGATTGGCCGCGGCAGCCCCGGTGGCAATCGCCGGCATGCGTCCATGCGCCGAATTGAACCCGTGCGCGCCGGACACGAAGTAAGTCGGAGTCTTGGACGAGCAACCGATGCCCGAGAGCTTGGCCACCATGTGCGGTGGCGTATCGAGCTCGTAGAACGCTCGCACGATCGCCGCCGTGATCGAATCGTGCCCGCATCCAGCGCACAGAGTCGACATCGACCCTTCGTAGTCGCGCACCGTCAGCCCGAGCTTGTTGGCCTTGAGCGAGGGGTGCCGTGCAATCGGCTTTTTGATGTAGCTCACAGCTCGCGCGCCTCCGCATCCCGATCCGTCCCGCGCTGTTGCGAGAGGACACCTTCGATGACCTGCCGCGCCTGAAGGGGGAAGCCCCCGTAGGCTCGTACCGATCGCAGCGACTCCTTGCGGGCTGCCGTTTCGAGCAGGATGAGGGACCGAAGCTGCCCGTCGCGGTTTTGCTCCACCACGAAAACGACCTCGTGGTCTTGGAGAAAGCTCTCGACCTCGGCTCCGAACGGAAACCCTCGGATGCGCATGTAGTCACCCACGTGCCCTTGGCGCTCGAGCTCTTCGAGCGCCTCACGCACCGCGAGATCGCAGCCGCCGATCGTCACGATTCCAAAGGTGGCGCCCTTGCGCCGCTCAATCACCGCCTCGGGCACGTGGTCGCGCGCGATCCGGTGCTTGCGCAGCAAGCGGTCCATGACCTCTTGGTACTCGTCGGGGATCTCCGTGTAGCCGCCCAGCTTGTTGTGCCCCGATCCGCGCGTGAAAAACGCGCCCCTCTCGTGCACGCCGGGAAGGGTGCGAGCGGCGACGCCGAGCTCGTCCTCCGGAGAGTAGCGATGGTACTTGGGCATCGCCTCGAGCTCCTCGCGATTGAGCACTCGCCCTCGGTCAGGACGATAGCTGTCGTCCCACTTGAGACGAGGAATCACCCAGTCGTTCATGCCGATGTCCAGATCGCTGAGCATGAAGACGGGCGTCTGAAACCGCTCGGCAAGATCGAACGCCTCGATGGCCAGGTAAAAGCACTCCTCCGGGTTCGCCGGGAAGAGCACGATGTGCTTCGTGTCGCCGTGCGAGGCGTACGCGCACAAGAGCACGTCGCCCTGCTGGGTGCGGGTCGGCATCCCCGTCGAAGGGCCCACCCGCTGCACGTCGACGATGACGACCGGGATCTCGGCATAATAGGCGAGGCCGACGAGCTCGTTCATGAGCGAGATGCCGGGGCCCGCCGTCGAAGTGAACGCGCGCGCGCCGTTCCAGGCCGCTCCGATGACCATGCCCACCGCGGCGAGCTCGTCTTCGGCCTGCAGGATGCAATAGCGCCTTTTGCCCGTCTCCTTGTCGGTGCGAAGGTTCTCGCACAACGTCTTGAATGCATCGAGCACACTGGTCGAAGGCGTAATCGGATACCAGGCCGCCACGGTGGCGCCCGCATAAACGGCGCCGAGCGCGGTCGCCGTGTTGCCGTCGATCAAGATGGCGTCCTTGGTCGCGTCCATCTTGCGGAGGCGGATCGGCAGCGGGGCGTCGAGGTGTTTGAGCGCGTAGTCGTAGCCGAGCTTGATGGCTTTGGTATTGGACTCCATGAGCGCCGGCTTGCGCGAGAACTTCTCCTTCAGCATCCCGGAGACGATCTCCATGTCGATATCGAGCAGCGCAGCCAGCGTGCCGGCGTACGCGATATTCTTCATCAGCGTGCGCTCGCGAGCCTCGCGGAAGGCCTCGTTGCACATCTGCGCATACGGCACGCCGAGGAACGTCACGTCCGAGCGCCGCAGCGACGGATCGAGCGGCCAGCTCGAGTCGTGCAGGAGCCAGCCTCCGGGGCGCACCTCGTCGACGTCGCGCGCGTACGTTTCCGCGTTCATCGCGACCATCAAGTCGTAGTCGCTGGTCCGCGCGGTGTGGCCGTCCTTGTTGACGCGGATCTCGTACCAGGTCGGCAGGCCCTGGATGTTCGAAGGAAACAGGTTCTTGCCGGAAACGGGAATCCCCATCCGGAAAATGGCCTGCATCAGCAGCCCGTTGGCGCTCGCCGAACCGGTCCCGTTGACGTTCGCCAGCTTGAAGGCAAAGTCGTTGATGCGCTCTTGGCGCGCGCTCTGTCCAGGAGGCCGAGAGCTCATCGCGGCGCTCACGGCTTGCTCCCTGCGTATGGAATCGTGAGCGTGTACTTTTGCATGTCCCACGCGGCCGTCGGGCACCGCTCGGCGCAGAGGCCGCAGTGCACGCACAAGTCTTCGTCTTTCACCATGACGCGACTGGTTTGTACGAGCGGCCCCGAAACGAAGAGATCCTGCTTGGTGTTTTTGGCCGGCGCGCTGAGGCGTGTTCGAAGGTCGGCCTCGACGCCGTTTTCGCCGATCGTCAGACACGTCACCGGGCAGATGTCGATGCACGCATCGCACTCGATGCAGAGCGAATCGGTGAAGCCGGTTTGCACGTCGCAGTTCAAGCATCGCTCGGCTTCTCGAGCGGTCTGCTCGGCCGTGAAGCCGAGCTCGACCTCGACGTCCAGCTTTTTGAACCTCTCGACGAGATCCACGTGCGTCATCTTCTGGCGCTTGACCGGGTCGTAATCGTTGTCGTAGGCCCACTCGTGCAGGCCCATTTTCGTGGTGGCGAGCGTCATGCCTTGCGGCGGGCGCTCGGTGACCGCGACGCCTTGGCAGTGGTTGTGAATGCTGATGGCGGCTTGGTGACCGTGCTCGACGGCCCAGATGATGTTCTGCGGCCCCCAGGCGGCGTCACCGCCGAAGAAGACGCCCGGCCGTGTCGACGCGTAGGTGACCTTGTCGACGAGCGGCGCACCCCATTTGTCGAATTCGATACCGACGTCGCGTTCGATCCAGGGGAAAGCCGCTTCTTGGCCAATGGCGAGGATGACGTCGTCCGCCGGCAGGAACACGAGGTCGATCGGAGTCTGCGTGAGCTTGCCGCCTTCTTCGCGCGACTCGTAGCGCTGGAACTCCATCCCGCGAAGCTTCCCGTCCTCGATGACGAAACGCTTGGGCTCGTGATTGATCACGATTTCAATCTGCTCTTCCTCGGCGTCTTCCAGCTCCCACGGCGAGGCCTTGAAGTAGCCGCGCGGCTTTCGCGCCATGACCTTGATGTCTCTGCCGCCCAGGCGACGCGACGTCCGGCAGCAATCCATCGCGGTGTTGCCGACTCCGATGATGAGAACGCGCTCACCGATTTTCTCGATGTGCCCGAACGCCACGCTCTCGAGCCAATCGATGCCGATGTGGATGCGATCGGAGTCGTATCGGCCAGGGACCTCGAGGTTCTTGCCCCGAGGCGCGCCGCTGCCGACGAAGACCGCGTCGTAGCCGGCGTCGAGCAGCTGGTTCATGCTCTTGACGGGCGTGTCGTAGCGAACCTCGACGTTCCCCATCCCGAGGATCATGCCAGTTTCCTCGTCGAGCACGTGCTGCGGGAGCCTGAAGGACGGGATGTTCGAGCGCATGAGCCCCCCCGCCACTTTGAGCTTCTCGAAGATGGTGAGCTCGTAGCCCAGAGGAAGCAGATCGTTGGCCACGGCGAGCGAGGCGGGCCCTGCGCCTACGAGCGCCACGCGCTTGCCGTTCTTTTGCGGCGGCGCCTTCGGGAGCCGATCGGAGACGTCGCCGCGGTGATCGGCGGCGACGCGCTTGAGCCGGCATATCGCCACGGGCTTTTCGTCGATCCGACCCCGCCGGCACGCGGGCTCGCACGGCCGATCGCAGGTGCGGCCAAGAATCCCAGGGAAGACGTTGGACTCACGGTTGAGCATGTACGCGTCCGCGTAACGCCCTTGCGCGATGAGGCGGATGTACTCCGGCACGTTGGTATGCGCCGGACACGCCCATTGGCAGTCCACGACTTTGTGGAAGTAGCTCGGGTCACGAACGTTGGTCGGCTGCACGGGGCGCGGGAGCTTACTACAGAGAAAAGCGAGCGCGAGCGGTTGTAATAGCCCACCAAGGGCGCCCCGCCAGGACGGCAGGACGAAGGCCGCCCATGAAGAAAGTCGGTGGGGCCCCCGAAGGTGTAGTACGAGCTTACTTAGCCCTCATTATCGGCTTTTCGGGTTTCCCCGTTCGGCCTCCGATGCTGATCCACGTCTACCAGTACCCAAAGTGCAGCACGTGCCGGAAGGCGCTTTCGTGGCTCGACGGTCACGGCATCAAGTACCAGGCGCGCGATCTCGTGGCCGAGCCCATCCCCTTGGGCACCCTCACGGAGCTGCATCGCCGCTCCAAGCTGCCCATCGCTCGCTTCTTCAACACGTCGGGCGAGAGCTATCGCGCCGGCCACTTCAAAGAGCGCCTTCGGACGATGACCGAGAGCGAGGCGCTGTCGGAGCTTGCCAAGGACGGAAAGCTCGTCAAGCGACCCATCGTCGACGCGGGCAAATTCGTCCTCGTGGGCTTCGACGTCGAGGCCTTCTCGGACCAGTTCGCCTAGGGGGTTGGCGGCGAGAGGGCTGCCATCGAGAGGGCTGCCATAATGAGCGGACCGAGCTTGTGCTCGGTAACGTAGCGCGCTCCCTCCGCCGTCAAATGGCCGTAGTCGAACACGACGAGGTCTTTCGTTTCGTCGGCGCCGACGGACGTGAGGCAGCCTTCGGCATTACACAGAAACTCGCGCAGCGAGACGTACGTCACCCCGTCTCCGAGGTTCTGGCCTTTGAGCCGTTCGTCGATGGCCAAGGACTCCGCGGTGACACCTTGCCAGGTCCGTCTCGGCAAGGGCAGTCCCTTGAGAAGAAAGCCCCGCGCCAGCGCCGAGGGAAGGCTCCGTTTCCAAGTCGGAATCTGTCCCACGAAGATCACCCGCTGCGCGCCGGCACGCTTGAGGCCCTTCACGCCATCGGTGAGCGAGGATTCGTAATCGGCGCCGTAGATGATGTGGTGGGCAAAGAACAGGACGACCTCCGGCTTTACCGCGCGGATCTTGTCGAGCACGTATCGATTGATCGCCGCGCAGCTTGGTCGCTTGTCCGTGAGCGAGAGCGGTGTGCACCAGCCGGCGCTGAACATTCCGACGTTGATGCGGTTTCGACTCAGGTACGGCCGCAGTCCCTCCGACAGGTACGCCGAGTGCGAGTCTCCGACGATGAAGACCGTCGGGCGCCCCGCAAAGGTTTCATCGAGGCAATGGTTTCTGTCGAAGAAATCGGCTCCCTCGTTCTCGAAGCGAAAGCAGCTGCCGCTCCCCCAGTAGTCCTTTTCGGCCTTCCCCCCGCGGTAGTCGAAGGACAGCAGGCGCTCGCTTCGGCGCTGCAACCCGAGCTCGAGCCTCCCCGTGCTCATGAGGCCCCCGAGGGCCAGGACGGCAGTCATGGCGACGAGCCCCGCGGCGATCGTCGGCAGCGGGCGCCTCGGGGTCAGGCGCTTTTGGGCGCGGATCGGCGTTTCGATGAACCGATAGGTGAGCGCGGCCAGGACGAAAGCCACCGCCAGGGTCGCGAGGCGAATGCCAATCGAGGAGTCGAGCTCGACGAGCCTGCCGAACGACAGGAGCGGCCAGTGCCAGAGATACAGCGGGTAGCTGATTCGACCGACGAACGTCAGCGGGCGAAGCGCGAGAACGTGACGGTTGATCCAAGCGTGGGGGCCGGCCGAGATCGTCAACACCGCCCCCACCGTCGGCAAGAGGGCCCACCACCCCGGAAACGGCCGTTGCTTGTCGAGCAGGACGACGCCTGCAGCGATGAGCAATGCGCCCGCCGCCGAACGGACGTTCTCGGAGCTCAGCGCGCGAAGGCGCGGGGCGCCTGGCGGCCCCTCATCGAGTGCGACGCGCGCCCATGCAGCGCCGAGCAAGAGCTCCCAGAAACGAGTGAACGGAAAGTAAAACGCCGTGACGGCGTTGAAGTGCGTCAACGCGACGTTCAGCGCGAACGACGCCGCGGCGATGATGCCGGTGACGCGAAGCGGGCGAGCCTGGCGCGCATACGCCAGAAAGAGAACGAGGGGCCACGCAAGGTAAAACTGCTCCTCGATGCCCAGCGACCAAAGGTGCAAGAGCGGCTTGAGGTCCGAGTCCGTGTCGAAATAGCCGGACTCGGACCAGAGAACGAAGTTCGAGGCGAACCCGGCACCGGCGACGATGTGACGGCCGAGCTTGGTGTAGTCGTCGTAGAGGAGCCACGCTCCGCCGAGGGCCGCGCATCCGGCGAGCACCACGAACAGGGCAGGGAAGATGCGGCGGATTCGGCGGGCGTAGAACTCCGCGAAGTCGAGACGCCCTTGGTCGAGGGACTTGAAGAGCGTGCTCGAAATGAGAAATCCCGAGATGACGAAAAAGACGTCCACACCGACGAACCCACCGGGGACCCGGGTGGGGAAGGCGTGAAACCCGACGACCGACAGGACGGCGATGGCTCGCAGGCCGTCGATGTCCTGCCTGTGGCGCAAGTGCGGGTAGGCGTCGCTCTTCAGGGCGCCGCACCGTCGTGCGTCACCGCCACGCTCGTCTCCTCCATCCTCACGTCGAGGCCGCAGGGCCCGACCAGACGAACCTTGTGCAGGAGCGAGTGCTTCAAGACGCAAATCGGGATCACTTGCGGTTGGCCTGGGCCGGCGACGATTTCAATGCGGCCGCCCGGCTGCAAGGTCGCGTGAAATCTCGCGGTGCCGCCTGGGACCGATGTGCATCCTTCGACCAGGTCGTACATCGCGCGCTCCGCGAGCCGCGCGCTCGCAGCGCCCAGATTCTGGCAGCCATTGGTCACGATTGTGGCGTTGACGACTTTGGCGGCCCGCGCGGGCGTCGAGCCCCCTTCCGCGTTTCTTGCCGGCTCGGCCGGGCCGCATGATGCGAGGACGACTAGCGCGCTGAACGAGGCTGAGACGACGACGGATCGCACCGCCGCCATCTTCCCATCAGACGAGTGTCGACGAAAGGCTTGTCACGTCTTCTGCGAAACGCGCCGTCGAGCTCGCACCAGGCGCACGGCGGCCAAGCCCAGCATGCCGACCAGCGCACCAAGGGACGCGGCCGATCCTCGGCTCGACGGAGGAGCCGCCATGCAGCCGCCGCCGCCGCCGATTGTCGTTGTGCTCGAAGCTTGCGCAGACCCTGCCGACCCTGATCCCGACGTGCCGATCGACCCCGAGGAAACGGACGCATCCGGCGCGCCTGGCGCATTGACGCCCGGCTCGATCCCCGAGGCCGGAGACCCCGCTGAAGAAGACGTCCCGGAGCTCGAGACGCCGCAACTGTTGCCGTAGCTCGGGCACACGAGGTTGATGCTCTGGGTGACGTCTCGGATATTCGAGAGCTCCGACTGGTCGGCGGAGGCCTGAAAGACCAAGTCGGCCGTCATGGCCGCGTGCGCGATGTCGCTGCGGACGCGGGTCACGCGAGCGTTCGGGCCGGGCAGGCCGGCGAAAAGAGCATTCACGTCCTCCGTTCGGACCTCTTCCGCCGTCTGGAACCCGCCGTCGGCACCCGCGTCGGGGTCGCCCACGGCAAGGTAGTCGAGGCTCGGGTCCGAAGGCGCCACCTGCGACAGGCCTCCGCCGTAGTATTGGCCGCCGCTCAAGATGACGTTGCCGATGAGCTGCTCGCTCAAGTCGAGAGAGCTCTCGATCTCCCACCCTCTGCCTTTGAGGGCGGCCTCGTCCGCGGCGCGAAGCGTCGTGTAGTTGCTCGAGCTCGTGCTGAAGTCCCACACGAGCGAGCTATCGTCGATATGGAAAAAAGGGAAATTCTGCGGCTCGTACCGCCCGTCGCTCACGATCCAGATCGTGATGCCCACGGTGACCCCTGTACCGATCGAGGCCATCCGGAGCGGGAGCGAGAGTGACGCGCCGGGGCTCGTCACGCGCACCGGGCGCATCGACTGAACGCCCTGGTTTGGCAGAAGCTTCATGGCGAGAAAATCGAAGCCCTCTTTGACGTACTCGTCGATGACCGGCGTGACGTCGGCGGGGATGACGAAACCGTTCTGCGCGAGCCATCCGTTGAGCGCGCTCGAGTCGGTCGCGTGAAGCTGCACCGTGGCATAGGGGCCCACGTTCTCCTGCTTGGTCACCGTCACTGCCGGAGCCGTGACCTCCGACGACGTGCCAGAAGACGCGACGCCGCCTGCCGCGAAAGCAGGGCAAGGGTTCGGAGGGCAACTCACGTAGGGAGCGTTGATCTGGGTCGCCGTCAACGCGTCGAAGGAATCGAACAGAACGTCCGCGCTGAGGCCCACGTCGACCGTTCCGTGAATCGGGAGCACCCAGGCGAACGACGACGGGCTGCCCGCGTACTCGATCTGATCGTAGAGCGTGGACTGCAGGGTGGAGACCGCCAGCAGCATCCTCTCGTCGGTGATGTCCGAAAGCGTCTGCATCGGCGGGGGCGGTGGCTGAAAACACCCTCCGCACGCAGCCGCGTCACGCTCTACGAAGAGGCTCAGAGCCGCCGCCGCCGACATCCCGCTGGCGAGCGCGAATCGATTCATGACGTCCTCCGACGGGCACGGAGCAAGCGAGCTGCGACCAGGCCCAGCGCTGCAGCGATGACCCCCAAGGTGGCCGCCGCTCCGCGACCCGGCGGCAGCGAAGCGCTGCAGCCGCCAGGCCCCGCGACGCTCGCCGCGGCCTGCGCCGGCGTACCGGTGCCCACGACCGAACAGCCGTTATAAACGGGGCACGTCAGGTTCACGCTCCGGGTCACGTTGCGGACGTTCGAGAGCTCGGACTGATCGGCCGAGGCTTGAAGCACGAAGTCGGCTGTCATGGCCGCATGCGCGATGTCACTCCGGATGCGCGTGACGCGCACGTTCGGTCCGGCCATTCCTGCGAAGAGAGCGGTCACGTCATCGGTGCGGACCTCTTCGGCGGTCTCGGTCGCGCCCCCGTCGTCGTCGCCGCCGTCGGCGCCCGCATCGGGATCGCCCACCGGAAGATAATCAAGGCTCGGATCCTCGGCCGGCGCAGCGATGCCGCCACCGAAGCCGCCTCCGTAGTACTGACCCCCGCTGAGGATGACGCTCGTGATGAGCTGCTCGTTCAGCGTGATCGAGCTCTCGATCTCCCAGCCTTTGCCTTTGAGGGCGGCCTCGTCCGCGGCGCGAAGCGTCGTGTAGTTGCTCGAGCTCGTGCTGAAGTCCCAGACGAGCGCGCTGTCGTCGATATGAAAGAAGGGAAAGTTTTGGGGCTCGTAGCGGCCATCGCTGACCACCCATATGGTGATTCCGACCGTGGCCCCCGTCCCGACGGCGGCCATTCGAAGCGGCAATGAGAGCGATGCCCCGGGTGTGGTAACGCGGACCGGCCGCATCGCCTGCACGCCTTGATTCGGCAGAAGCTTCATCGCGAGAAAATCGAAGCCCTCGGTGATGTACGCGGCGATAACCGGAGCGACGTCGGCGGCCACGTTGTATCCGTTCTGCGCGAGCCAGTTGTCGAGCGCGCTCGAGTCGGTCGAGTGAAGCTGCACCGTCGCATAGGGCCCGACGTTCTCTTGCTTGAGGACCGTCACGCTTGCCGCCCCGGCGTCGGCGGAACCGCCTGCCGTGGCATTCTCCGCTGGAGCAAAGGCTAAGGAGCAGTTGGGCGAGGGGCAGTTCGGCACAGGCGGAACGATCTGCGTCGTCGTCAAGGCATCGACGGAATCGAAAAGGACGTCCGCGCTCAGGCCAATTTGGACGGTTCCGTGGATCGGAAGGACCCACGCGAAATTGGACGGGCTACCCGTATAGCGAAGCTGGTCGTAGAGCGTGGACTGCAGCGTCGAGACCGAGAGCAGCATGCGCTCATCGGTGATGTCCGAAACCGTCTGCGTCGGGGGATGGAAGCATCCACCACATGCGGCCGTATCGCGTTCTCCCGCGAGGGCAAGCCCGGCCGACATAGCGATAGATAGCCCGCAAATGCGTGTCGTTCGATTCATGACGCCCTCCACATCCCGCACGTGACAAAATCCGGCGCCCCCCACGATGCACCTACCGCGCCAGGCATCTTTCCTCGTCGGGGCGGGTTCGCAGGCTCACGGCGACCCTGACAGAGCCACCCGGCTGTGGCCCATGTTGGCACAGCCGCCCGATTCACACGGAGCGGCCTGGCTCGGCCGCGCTCCCCGTGGCGCCGCGCGTGGCACCGGACCGCGGCTTGCTTGGGAAAAGAGCCAATGAGGAGGCGTTTGTCGGCCGCGTCTTCGCGGAGCTACCTCCTTTTTGGGCCGGCTCTTGCCCTGGCCATCGCGTCGGGGTCTTGTCGAGCCGCCGACCCGACGCAGCTCGTCGTGGGAGTTCAAAGTGACCCGATGGGGGGAATCGTGTCGGCGCTTCACGTGGTGATTCGTGTGGCCGGCGCGGTGGTCACCGACGAAGTGATCAAGCCGCCACACGGCTCGAAGGTGGGATTCCCGCAGCCTTGGGAAAAGGCAATCTCGGGCGCCGGCAAAGGTGCAGCTCGCGTCGACGTCCAAGTCGACGCCATTGGCGATCCGTCGGCCCCGACCCCGCTGCTGACGCGTCGCTCTTCGACCCATTTCATTCCGGGTAGCGTGGCGCTCCTGCGGGTCCCGCTCGAGTCGCGGTGCGTCGTCTACCCTGTAACCCCGCGGGGGCAGAGCAAGGTCCCTGGGCCCCTGAGCGGACCGACATGTACGGCTCCGGCAAGCTGCATCATGGGACTCTGCCAACCCCCGGACGTCCCCACCGGTCGTCTCGAGGCTTACGCCAAGAACTGGCCGAGCAACGCACCCGACCGGTGCAAGCCCCGCGGCGGCGGCGCCCCCGACCTGCAAGTCGGCACCGGACAGTCCTACTACCTGCCGCTCGCCAAGGGCCAGGTTTTGCAAGCGGAAGCCGGCCCGCAAGGGGGCCACCACATATGGATCGCTACGAGGATGAAGAACATGAAGCAAGCGGGATCCACCACCCGGATCGTGGGCGTCCAGCCCGACACCGGGGCGGCGATCCCGCCTACCACGCTCGCATTCACTTATTCTCCGGACGAGGGGGGGTACTGCAAGCTCTATGGCATTCGCTATCAGCTCGACAACGAAGGGATCGACTACAAACAGTTTCTCGGCAAGCCACTCGACGTCACCGTCACGGTTACCGATCCGTCGGGCTCCCGAGCGACCGCTTCAGCGCGCGTGCAGATCGCACCGACGCTCGTCAATCCGTGACCGCGCTTTTTCGAGTGAGGCTTGCATGACCGCTCCGGCGCGCGCGATTCTGGCGCTGCTCACGGGGATGCTGCTCGGTTGCCACAGGCAACCGCCTGCGGCGGCGCGCGCGGCGCGCGAGTGGCAACTTCTCGCGAGCGAGCTGCCTTCGGCGTTGATGTCGGTGAGTGGCCGATCGCCCTCCGATATTTACGCGGTAGGGGCCGACAAGGGCCGGGGCCCGCTCGTCTTGCACTTCGATGGCAAGGGATGGAAAGAGCTCCACACGGGGCACACCGGCGATCTCTGGTGGGTGCAAGCTTTCCGGAACGGTCCGGTCTTGATGGCTGGGGCCAACGCCACAGTGCTCCGATTCGATGGCGTTCGCTTCGAGCGCATGCACACTCCCGGGCTGGGGCGGCAGACTGTGTATGGAGTCTGGGGTACGGATCCCGGCGACTTTTACGCGGTCGGAAGCGCAAGCGGTCGCGACGGGTTTATCTGGCACTACCACCACGGCGCATTCGAGAACGAAATCCTACCGCTCGATCTACCGCGAGTATCCGCCAGAGAGGTCCCTGGCTTCTTCAAGGTCTTTGGGCTGGACGACGACGTTTGGGTCGTGGGCGCGGGGGGAGCGATCTTGCACCGCAAGGGGATGGCTCCGTTCACGGTTGTCCCGACGTCGACGAAGGACACCCTCTTTACCGTACACGGCACCGGCGATCGCCTGCTCGCCGTCGGCGGCGCGGGAAACGGCGTGCTTCTCGAGGGATCGAAAGGAGGCTTTCGCGACGCTTCGCCCCTCGGGGCGGGGCTCATTCAGGGTGTCTACGCGACGGATCAAGGCGATTGGGCCAGCGGCGAGCGAGGCCTCATCTACACGCGCGCCGGGCCCGGATCGGGGGCCTTCGCTGCGGTGGATCACGGATTGACTCTCCCGCCGACCTCGTCGCTACATTCGATCTTCGTCGACGCCTCGGGCGGCGTCTGGTCGGTGGGCGGTGGTGTCCTCAGCCCGGCGCTCAACAATGGAATGATCGTTCACTTCGGGGACCCCGTGCCGCCCGTGGTGATCGACGACGACGAGCCGGCCGACGCGGGAGCGGGCGTGGCCTGTCCAGCCGCGGTGGTCGACGCCGCCAAGGCGGGCTCGATCGCTCGACGGTGGGACGAGCAGGCTCTGGCAGCGATCCGGGTCGATCTTCCGAGGCCGCCCGTGCATGCGCGCAATCTGTTTCATCTGTCGGCCGCGATGTGGGACGCGTGGGCGGGATACGCCGCGAAGGCCACAGGCGTCTTCGTGAACGAGCGTCACACGGCCGAGACCGTCGAGCTCGCGCGGCGCGCGGCCATCAGCTACGCGGCATACGACCTGCTCGTCCATCGCTACCGGTCCGCGGTGGGGGGAGCCAGAACGGTCGCGTGCTTGCGCGCGCTCATGGGCGATCTCGGCTACGACCCGGACGACGCGCACGACGCGGGAGATGATCCCGTGGCGTTTGGAAATCGCGTCGGGCACACGGTGATCGCCAAGACCGAGGGCGACGGTGCCAACGAGGCCGACGATTACGCGGACCCGTCCGGCTACGCGCCGCCAAACCCCGCGCTCGTCTTTGACAATCCGGGCGCTCCCCTCAAGGAGCCCGAGCGTTGGCAGCCCATCAATCTGTCGGTCGCGGCAACGCAGAACGGCATCATCCTGCCCGCGGGCGTGCAGACGTATGTTGGTGCGCAATGGGGTAGCGTTCGTCCCTTCGCGATGAGGCGGACGTCGAGCGCGGTCCCGTGGCACGACCCCGGTCCGGCGCCTCGGCTGGGTGCTTCGATGAAAGCTTGGATCGTCGAGGTCATTCAAAAGACCGCGGCGCTCGATCCTTCGAATCCCGAGACGCTCGATATTTCACCCGGCGCCTACGGCCACAACACCCTAGGCACGAACGACGGCAAGGGTTGGACGAAAAACCCTGTCACCGGCCAGCCCTACACCCCCCAAGTCGTCCTGAGGGGCGACTTCGAGCGAGTCATGGCCGAGTTCTGGGCCGACGGGCCGAAGTCCGAGACTCCTCCGGGACACTGGAACACGCTTGCGAACTCCGTGAGCGATTCGCCGGGCTTCGTGCGGCGGCTTTTCGGAAAGGGCGAGCTGGTCGACCCACTCGCGTGGGACGTGCATATATACCTGGCTCTCAACGGCGCTGAGCACGACGCGGCGATCGCAGCCTGGGACATCAAGCGGCGCACCACCACCGTGCGCCCGATATCCCTCGTTCGCTGGATGGGGGAAAAGGGGCAGTCGTCCGATCCGAAGGGTCCTTCCTACGACCCTGGCGGCCTCCCACTCGTCCCGGGGCTCATCGAGGTGATCACCAAGGAGAGCAGCGCACCCGGAGCGCGGCACTCGTACCTTGCCGCATTCGTCGGCGAAGTGGCGGTGCGCGACTGGCTGGGTGAGCCTGGCGATCGCGCCAATCAGGTATCGGGCGTCGGGTGGGTTCGCGCTGTGAGTTGGATTACGTATCAGCGTCGTACTTTCGTGACGCCGGCCTTTCCCGCGTTTATCTCCGGTCACAGCACGTTTAGCCGCGCGGGGGCCGAGGTCCTCGCGAGTCTCACGGGCAGTCCGTATTTCCCGGGCGGCCTCGCCGAGTTCGTCGCACCCAAGGGGACGTTTCTCGCGTTCGAGAAAGGGCCCACAACCGAAGTGCGATTGCAGTGGGCGTCGTATTACGACGCGTCCGACGAGGCGGGACAGTCGCGCTTGTGGGGCAGCATCCACATTGCTCCCGATGACTTCGCGGGTCGCCGGGTCGGCCACCAGGTCGGCCTCGACGCTGTCGCGCTGGCGTCGAAGTATTTCGAGGGGACAGCGAGCCGTGCGCGCGGTCCCGACGGGCCGTAGGGCCTGCAGCGCGTCTGCTAGACTTCTTTTTGCATGAAGGCCCCGTCCGCACCTGTTTTTCGAGCGAACGACTTCGTGCTCACGGCTGCAGTCGCGATCGTCGGACTCTCGGGGGTGGGCTGCGGAGCGATTTTCGGCGGGGCCTCGACCAGCGCTGTGCCTGACTCCGGCGCCCCGCCCGTCGAAGCCGCGGCCGCAAGCGGTAGCAGCGACGGCGGCTCCGGCTCGAGTATCCCGTCATCGAACCTCGCGTGGCTCGCACCGATGAACGCCGCCCGGGCGATGGTGGGTGAAGCTCCCCTTCACTGGGACCCGTTGGCGGCGCAAGTCGCCCTCACATATGCGAGCCAGTGCGACCCCGTCCACAACCCGAACGCCGACGCCGAGTACAAGGCGCTCGGCGGAACGAGTGGTCTCGGAGAAAACATCGCGGGCGGAGCGCCGACGCAAACTGTGGCCAACGCGGTCGGCATCTGGGTCGCCGAACAAACGAGCTACGACCATGCCACCAACGCGTGCACCGGCGGCAAAGACTGCGGGCACTACACGCAGATCGTTTGGTCGACGACGACAGGGGTCGGCTGCGGGCAAACGAGCTGTACGACGGGTTCACCCTTCGGCGCATACGCAGGGAGTCAATGGGATTTCGCGGTGTGCGACTTCAGCCCTCCTGGGAACATCACCGGCCAGCTGCCCTATTGAGAGTTTGAAGCCCTTGGGACTGGCGGCGAATCCGCGCTGATGCTTGAATGCGCGTCCCGCGTAGGGCTCGTTGGGTCAAGTGACGATCGCCGGGGCTCGCGCAGACACCACAGTTCGCACGAACAAGATCACGGGAGAGGGTACTGACATGACTGTCTTCGCTCGCGCTTCGCTCGCCGTACTTTTGGCCGCAGCGGCCTTCGGCCCACTCCCAGCGTGCACTGTGCACGCCACGGCGGAGACGACGGCCGTGCCGGCCCCTGCGCCGCCGCCTCCCGCGCCTGCTCCTGCCCCGCCCCCGGCGGTGGTCGTTGAGGCGGCGCCCCCTCCGCCGCCTACTGTGGTGGTGACGCTGTCTCCGGTGGCGCAGGCGCATCCCGCGTATTTGCACGCGCTCTCCGATCTGCGTAACGCGCGCTGGAACCTCGAGCGGCGCGGCGGCGACTTGCAGATGAAGTGGGACGAGCACCGTGCCCTCGACGCAGTCGATCGGGCGATCGCGGACGTGAAGAAGGCCGCGATCGACGACGGCAAGAACATTCAGGATCGCCCGCCGGTCGACGCGCAAGAGCCGCGCGCAGGGCGGCTACACAAGGCCCTTGCGGCCCTCCAGGCGGCCCATGCCGACGTGACGCAAGAAGAGGACAACGCGTTCGCGAACGGGCTGAGGGCGCGCGGGATCAAGAACATCGACGAGGCGATTCGCTTCACCCAGCAAGGCATCGTGGAGGCCGATCGCGCCCCCGCGCCCGTCGCGCCGGTGGCGGTGGTGGTGGTGGCTCCGGCGCCGGTCGCGCAGGCGCATCCGTCGTATTTGCATGCCCTCTCCGATCTGCGTAACGCGCGCTGGAACCTCGAGCGACGGGGCGGCGACTTGCAGATGAAGTGGGACGAGCACCGTGCGTTCGACGCGATCGATCGAGCGATAAACGACATCAAGAAGGCTGCGATCGACGACGGCAAGAACCTGCAAGATCATCCGCCGGTCGACGCGCAGGAGCCGCGAGCCGGGCGTTTGCACAAAGCGCTCGAGGCCCTTCACGCGGCGCGCGCCGATGTGTCGCAAGAAGAAGACAACGCATTCGCCAGCGGCCTGAGGGCGCGCGGGATCAAGAACATCGACGAAGCGATCCGCTTCACCGAGCAGGGCATCGCGGAGGCCGATCGCGCTCCCGCCCCCGTCGTGGCGGCTCCTGTGGCTGGCGTGGCTGCTGCCCCGGCTGCGGCTCCTGCCCCGCCGCCGGCACAAGCGCATCCCGCGTACTTGCACGCGCTGTCCGATCTACGAAATGCTCGGTGGAACCTCGAGCGCCGCGGTGGCGACCCGCAGATGAAGTGGGACGAGCACCGCGCGTTCGACTCGATCGATCGAGCGATCGCCGACATCAAGAAGGCCGCGATCGACGACGGCAAGAACCTACAAGACCACCCGCCCATCGATCTGCAAGAGGGTCGCGCGGGGCGCTTGCACAAGGCCCTTGCCGCCCTTCAAGCCGCTCGCAACGACGTGAGCCAGGAGGAGGACAACGCGTTCGCCAGCGGGCTGCGGGCGCGCGGGATCAAAAACATCGACGAGGCAATTCACTTCGTCGAGGAAGGCATCGCGGAAGCCGATCGCCTCATGACGACTGCCGCTCCGGCCCCTGCTCCAGCGGCCGCCGCGCCCCCCAAAGCCCACCCGGCCTACCTTCACGCGCTCACCGACCTGCGCAACGCGCGAGCCAACCTCGAGCGACGCGGCGGCGACCCCACCATGAAGTGGGACGAGCACCATGCGGTCGAGTCGATTGATCGAGCGATCGGCGACATCAAGAAGGCCGCAATCGACGACGGCAAGAACGTCGACGACCATCCTCCGATCGACGCCCACGAGCCGCGCGCCGGCCGGTTGCACAGGGCCCTGTCCGCGCTGCAAGCTGCACGGAAAGACGTGAGCGAGGAAGAAGACAACGCGTTCGCGAGCGGCCTTCGCGCGCGAGGTCTCCACGATATCGACGAGGCCATTCGCTTCGTCGACGAGGGTATTTCCGAGGCCGAGCGCAAGATCTAGGCGAGTTGGGGCGCCGAGAGCCCTTCGGGTCCCTGCTAGCGAGGCATCAGAGGTCGTCGCGCGACGACTTCGATGTGCCGCCCTGGGTCACGCTGAGCGTTGGGCGTATTCGATCGCGGTCCGCGGGCGCTCGGACCCTGCCGCGAACGACCTGGCGGCGCGGGAATGACCGCCGGCCCGCGCTGCGGGGACGCGTTGCCCTGTGAGGGTGCCGGCGCGCTCCGCGGCGCATTGCGCGAGGAAGGCGCCGGCCGGTGTGGCTGGAGCGACTCGCGCCGCTTGCGCTCATCGTAGTTTGCGTCCTCAATGAGCTCGAGAACGGCCCGGGTGTTCGCACGGCGTTCGGACGGACGGTAGCGGCCGGTGAGTTGCGTGTCCGGCGTGATGGCATTCTGCTGAAAAAGCTCCCACATCTCCTCGGCGTACGGGAGGCGCCGAGCGTGCGGCGCGAACTGGCCGAGAAAGCGGTGCAGGTTCTCGACGTCGCGGAGCAGGAGCTTTCGCGCATTGGCGTTGTGGGCGGTATCGACGGATTGGGGAAAGTCGATGAGGACCGGGCCGTCGGCGCCGACGAGGACGTTGAAGTCCGAGAGGTCGCCGTGCACGACACCGGCGCACAGCATCCGAATCACCTCGCGGAGGAGCCGCTCGTACATCGCTCGCGCGCCGTCGGGATCGAACCCGAGGTCGGCGAGACGCGGCGCCGGGTTGCCCTCGGCATCGGTGATGAGCTCCATGATCAGCACGCCGTCGATGAAATGCTGGGGCACCGGCACGCGCACGCCCGCCGCGTGCAGGCGATGAATCATGTCGACCTCGGTCGACCGCCATGCGGCTTCGTCCTGCGCGCGACCGTGCTTCGAGCCCTTCTTGATGGCTCGTTGGTCGCGCGAGTTTCTGACCTTGCGCCCCTCGGTATACTCGGCGCGATGCTTGAACGTGCGGTTCTGAGCGTCCTTGTAGACCTTGGCGACGCAGGGCTTGCCGCCCGACATGACGACGTAGACTTGCGCTTCCTTGCCGCTCATGAGGGGGCGAACGACCTCTTCGAGGATGCCATAGTCGAAGAGCGGGGCGAGACAGTCCGGGATACGCATGCGGTATAAAGGTGAGACACCCTACTCGATCGCGGCGGATTCGTGGCAGAAGGACCGTCGCCGCCGCGCCGGCATGCAGTGTGGCCACGATTTTCTACGGTTTCTCGCAGGGATCCACTGCTTGACGAAGTCGCAGCATCTGCGCGTGACCATCGACGGGTGGACCCCTGCGCTTGAGCTTCAACGACGGCACGTAACGAAAAAAACAGGAGCGAAAGAGAAGCCATGCCTGCCACCGCGCTCGATCTCAAGACTGCCCTCGTCGTCATCGATCTTCAAAAGGGGATCTCGGCGTTTCCGACCGTTCATCCTTTTCGCGACGTCGTCTCGAACACGGTACGGCTGGCAGACGCATTCCGTGAGGCCAAGCTGCCGGTCGTGCTGGTCACGGTCGCATTCTCCGCGGACGGCGCAGAGGCGCTTCGTCCGCGCTCCGATGTCGCTCCGCGGGCACGTTCGACGGGCCCCGAGTTTTCCGAGCTCGTTTCGGAGCTCGGGCCGAAGCCGGGAGACATCCTCATCACGAAGCGCCAGTGGAGCGCGTTCTACGGTACGGAGCTCGATCTTCAACTCCGCCGCCGCAAGGTCACCGGGATCGTCCTCGCAGGCGTGGCGACCAGCATTGGCGTCGACACGACGGCGCGCGGCGCGCACGAGCGGGCGTACAACGTCACGTTCGCATCGGACGCGATGACCGACATCGATCCGGCTGCACACGAATTCGCGATGAAGAAGATCTTCCCCCGTATCGGCGAGGTCGACTCCACCGACGCGCTACTCGCTTTGATGCGCCGGTGAGCGTCGGAGGAGGGCCGTCCGGGCGTACGCCCGCGCGACGACCTCCGGTCCGAGCATGTCGAGTGATTGGGCGAGGCTCATAGCGGAATAGACGGTCGGACTGGCGCAGTCGTGACCGAGATCGAGAAAAAGTATGGCCTCGTGTCGATCCGCGGCTGGCTCGTTTGACGTTAGGTCGTAGCCGGGCCAGAGAGGCGCTGGCTGAACCCCAAGGAGAGAGCCCATGAAATTCCTGATGACCTACGAACAAGCCACGCAGGCGCCCCCCACGCCCGAGAAGATGGCGGCGATCGGCGCATTCAGCCAAGAGATGTCGAAGTCCGGCGTGCTTCTCATGACCGGTGGGCTGCAAAGAGCGACGAAAGGAACGCGCATCAAGCTGGCAGGGTCCGCCTTCACGGTGACCGACGGCCCGTTTGCAGAGACCAAAGAGCTCATCGACGGCTTTGCCCTGGTCGAGGTGAAATCCAAAGAGGAAGCGATCGCCGTAGCGAGGCGCTTCATGTCGGTCGCGGGCGACGGGCAGGCGGAGATCCTCCAGGTCTTCGATCCGCCGGGCGCCGGCGAGCCCGGTGTCGCTCACGGCCAGCCCCGGGGTCCCCGCTAGCCCTGGAGCTGGGCCCGCGGCCGAGCTTGCACGGGTCGCCTGACGTGCTGCAATCGCTCGGCGGTGAGCGGGCCCGATACGCAAGTAGCGATCCGCGCGACCTTCCGCATCGAGTCGGCGAGGCTGATCGCTGGCCTGATGCGCCTGGTGCGCGACGTTGGCCTAGCGGAGGACCTGGCTCAGGACGCGCTCGTCGCGGCGCTCACGCAGTGGCCGGAGTCCGGCATCCCGGACAATCCAGGGGCTTGGCTCCAGGCCGCGGCTAGAAATCGCGCGATAAACGCGCTGCGGCGAAACGCGCTCGCTTCGCGCAAGCACGAGCAAATCGGACAGTTCGACGCCGAGCGAGAGCGGGCTTTTCCAGATCTCGAAGCGAAGATCGACGACGCCGTCGAGGACGACATGCTGCGCCTCGTTCTCATTGCCTGTGACCCCATTCTCCCGATCGAAGCGCGAGTCGCTCTCACGCTCCGCCTCCTGGGCGGGCTGACGACGGAGGAGATTGCGCGCGCTTTCCTCGTTTCCGAGCCGACCATCGCGCAGCGAATCGTCCGTGCGAAACGCACGCTCGCCGAGGCTCATCTGCCGTTCGAGGTCCCCCGGGGAGAGCGTCTCGCCGCCCGTCTGTCGTCGGTCTTCGGCGTGATCTACCTCATCTACAACGAGGGCTACGCCGCGACCAAGGGCGAAGACTTGACCCGCCCCCAGCTCTGCGAGGACGCCTTGCGGCTCGGACGCATGCTCGCGGAGCTTGTTCCACAGGAGCCCGAGGCCCACGGGCTCGTCGCGCTCATGGAGCTGCAAGAGTCGCGGTCGTCCGCGCGCGTCGACGAAGCGGGTGATCCCGTCTTGCTCTTGGAGCAGGATCGCGCAAGGTGGGATCCCCTCCTCATCGGTCGCGGTCTCGCGGCCCTCGGGCGTGCGGAGGCTCTCGGCGAAGGACGTGGCCCGTACGCGCTGCAGGCCGCCATTGCCGCCTGCCACGCCCGAGCCCGCACGGCGGCCGAGACTGACTGGACACGGATCGCCGGGCTCTACGGCGATCTGGTCGAGCTAGCCCCCTCTCCCGTGATCCAGCTTAACCGTGCGATGGCCGTGTCGATGGCCATCGGCCCGGCCGCGGGTCTCGACCTCGTCGACGCGCTCGCTTCCGAGCCTTCGCTTCGCGACTACCACCTTCTCCCGAGCGCCCGGGCGAATCTCTTGGCGAAGCTCGGTCGTTTCGACGAGGCTCGCGCGGAGTTCGAGCGCGCGGCGTCGCTCACCGAGAACGCGAGGCAAAGAGCCCGCCTCCTCGAAAGAGCGGAGACGTGCGCCGGAGCGGCTGGGATCGCCTAGGCCGCCGCCAGCGAACGGAGGTCTTCCGCGAGCGCCGTCATCGACACGTATCGCTCCTCGCGCGGCCGCCGCAGGCACTTGAGGATCACGGCTTCGACCTCCGGCGGGACGCCCTCCTTGATGTGCGCACGGAGCGGCGGCGGGGGCTTGGTCATCACGTTGGCAAAGATAGAGAGGTGACCCTTGCCCCGGAACGGGGTGTCGCCCGCGAGCAGCTCGTAGAGCAGCACACCCATCGACCAGACATCGGCGCGCAGGTCGACGTCGCCTGCGGCCATCATCTGCTCGGGCGACATGTATTCCGGCGAGCCGACGATCTTTCCCGTGCTCGTGATCCTCGCATCGCCTGTCGCTTCGTCGGCTGCGGCGATGCCGAAGTCGATCACCTTCACGATGGGGCGCGCGCCTGGACCGGCGCTAGCGAGAAAGACATTGGATGGCTTGACGTCACGATGGACGACGCCGAGGGCGTGGGCTTCCGCGATGCCCTCGCACGCGTCGGCGCACCACGCGAGCGCCTGCCGGTAGGGCACGCGACCCTGCGTTTCGACGATGCGGCCGAGGTCGGTGCCTTCGAGGTACTCGAGGGCGAGGTACGGCAGGCTGCCCTGTGTGGCGTCGAGGTTGCCGACGTCGAGGAGCTGGCCGACGTGGGGACTGCGCAGCCGCATGAGGACGCGCGCCTCGCGCACGAACCGCTCGACTACCTCCTCATGGCTCCGCCACTCGGGCAGCAGCACCTTCAAGGCGGCGCGCTTGCCCTCCATGTCCTGCGCCTCGAACACGGCACCCGATGCGCCGCGGCCCAGCTCACGGGTCAGGTGCCAACGGCCGGCGACGGTCGCGCCCGGTCCGACCGACACCGGCAGGGCCGACGGAGCAGCGCCCCCTCGATCGAGGTCGCGCCGCAGGCGCAGCTCTCGCGCGACCTGCCGGCCGAGGCGCTCGAGCGCGGCGAGCTGCCGAGCGGTGAGGGTGCGTGCACGCGTGTCGGCGACCGAGAGCGCCCCCACCGACGAGCCCTCCTCGATGAGCAAGGGGACGCCGGCGTAAAAGCGGATGTAAGGATCCCCCGTGACCAGTGGGTTGTCGGAGAACCGCGCGTCGAGATGCGTATCTTCGACGACGAGCGGGTGCCGGTGGTTGATGCAGTGACCGCAGAACGACAGGTCGCGCGCCGTGCCCTCCTGCTTGACGCCCACACGAGCCTTGAACCACTGGTAGTCGGAGTCGACCAGCGTGATGAGGGCGATCTCGGTTCCGCAGAGGTCTGCCGCGAGACGCGCTACGTCGTCGAAGGCTTCCTCGGCCGGCGTATAGATGATGCTACACGCTTTGAGCAGCGCAAGTCGTCTCTCCTCGTCGTCCGGAATGGCCGGCTCGAGCATGGTTTTTGGGAATACCACTTCGCGTGATGCCGTGCGAGAGGCGCCCGGAGCGGCTAGCCCGTGCTGTTGCCGCGAGCGGGCTCGTACCAGCTCCACTGTTCGGCCAGTCTCCCGTCGGCGATCCGGAACAGCGCCACGCCACGCCGAGGACCGTTGGGGTGGCCGTCGGCATTTCCCGGCTGGACGCCCGTACGGACCACGACAAACTCCGCGTCGGCCATGATGACCTCGGCCGAGACGACCACGTCGGGATAGAGCCCGTGGAGCCGCGGGACCACCGAGCGTGCAGCGGCGGGACCCAGCAGGTCCGGGTGCGCGTGCTCGACGTATGTCGCGTCCAGCAGCTCGTCGGCCACCGCGCCCTGACCCGTGTTCCACATCTCGAAGTAGCGAAGGACCAGCGCTTTGCTCGCCTCGGCCGGAAGGATGGCGGGACCGCAGCGGCCGGGGCTGCCATGATCGGAATAGGCGGCTGAAGGGATCATCGGGCTCCTCTCTCGACGGTTCCTGGCGTACAATAGGAACCGTGACTCCGTTTCAATCTATATACGGAACCATCCCTCCGTTTGTCAACAGACGCCGGGTGGGGCGCGTCCCATGATGCAGACCCGACCGCTACGCGCCGATGCCAAGCGCAACCGGGAACGCGTGCTCGAGATCGCGCAAGAGGTTTTCGCCAGCGAAGGGCTTGCCGTGCCCATCGATGAGATCGCGCGCCGCGCGGGCTTCGGCGTGGGCACGCTCTATCGGCACTTTCCCACCAAGGAGGCCCTGTTCGAGGCGATCGTCGTGGGGCGAATGGAGAAGCTCGTCGAGGAGGCGCGGGTAGGCGCCAAAGCCGCCGATCCCGGCGCCGCATTCTTCGGGTTCCTCACCCGAATGGTGGAGGAAGGTGAGGCGAAGAAGGACTTCTTGACGGCCCTCGGGGGCACCGGCTCCAGCCTCGAGCGGATCGGTGCGATCAAGCAGCGAATGAAGCGACTGATGGTCGTTTTGGTCGAGCGAGCGCAGAGGGTCGGGGCCGTGCGAGCTGACGTGGGCGCTGGAGACGTGCTCACGCTCGTGATGGGCACCGTGGGCGCCGCGGATCGGCACGGCGCGGGCCCGGCCGAGCGCAAGCGCCTCCTTCTGGTCATCTTCGACGGACTTCGCCCGCGTTCGGAGAGGCCGATCGCCAAAGCGGCTCGCGAGAATCGCCGGCGCTATCGACCAGGAACGAGCCCGTAGGGGGGCGCGAGGGATTCGGCCTGTCGCTGCCTATCGCTTGGTCTCGGCGATCCGTGCCTTGAGTAGCTTGCGGACAAGAGAGGTAGGGAGACCCGATTCGGGAACGAAGTGAAGGGCGCCCTTCGTGTGCTCGTAGCCGGCGACCTCTTCGGCAAGGGTTCTGAGCGTCCTCCCGCTGAACGGGAAGTACGAGCACCCGTCCGTCCGTGCGCAGAATCCGGCAACGACCCTTCCTCCCAAACGAAACGCGGGGATGCGGTAGCTGATGCACTCTTCGGCTTCGGGCACGATTGAGCGAATCGTCTTCCGGAGCTTCTCGAGGGCGGTGCGCCTGTTGCCGCTCACGGTCGCGAGATACTCGTCGATCGTGTTGCTCTTGGGGTTCATCGCGTCCTTGAGAATAGCGTGAAAGCGAGGTCAACATACCCGGCGCGTTGCGGCGTCGGGTGTGAGTGACCACCGCCGCACGACTGGGCAGAACAAACCTGACAGTAGGCTGACATCGGGATTCCGTAGGGTGGGTCGCCAAGGAGACAACCCCATGAAGAAGCACGATGCGCCGCACTTGGTTCTCTGCGAGCTCGAGGACCCCGAGATGCCCGGAAAGGAGAGCCTCTCGCCGTTCTGTCTGAAGGCCCACCGAGCGCTCAAGCTCGCCGGGCTAACCTACGAACGCGCCTGCGGCAGCCGGCCCGGCGCCTGGAAGGAGCACAACCCGATCGGGCAGGTGCCGGTGCTGCTCGTGGACGGAGCGCCGATCTGCGACTCGACGGCAATCCTGCGCTGGACGCAGGCGGAGGCCCCACATGCGTTCGACGCGGGGCTCGACGCCCGCGCACGCGCCGAGAGCTGGCTCTGGGAGGAGCTGGCCGACTCCTCGCTGAACGGCTACCTCGTCGCCGCACGCTGGGCCGATGAGCGCAACTGGCCAGCCGTTCGGCGCAAGTACTTCGGGAAAGCGCCCTGGTTCGTCCGCGCGCTCATCGCGCCACGCCTCCGTGCCGGGGTGATCGCGAAGCTTGTGGCGCGGGACGTCTGGCGAGCCGGCGCTGAGGCTTGCTGGCGGCGCTTCGGGTCGACGCTGGACGATCTCGAGGCCCGCGCGCCTGCGAGCGGGTTCTGGCTCGGGCAGGCGCCGGGGGTCGCCGACGTGGCGATGTTCGCGCAGCTCGGTAGCCTGCGGACGGAGCTCACGCCGTGGCAAGACCGGGAGATCGAGAAGCGGCCGCGCCTCGTCGACTGGCTCGACCGCGTCGACGCCGCGACGCAGGCCCGAGAGTCACGAGGGACGTTGGTGCTCGATCAGACTCGCATAGCGAGGCGCGTGGCCGGCGCCCCTAACGGTCCGGCCACTCGCCCCGCGGCGAACGGAGCCTAGCGCGAGGCCGCCTGGATCTTCGCTGATGCGCTAGAATCGAATTGAGTCAATATACAGGGACGCGTATGTGAGTCTTGGCTCGCTTGCGCGTCCATGTAGCCGCATGGCCCACGAGGGTCGCCAAACCGTGGCGGCTGCCTGGCAAGTCGGAAAATTGCGCGAACAGCCGATTCCAATTGCGCGGGAGCACGGACACGTATGGCCGTACGAACAACGTCGACTTGGGCTCTCGCCGCTTCGGCGAGCGCAATGATTGCCGCACTGAGTGAGTGCAGCGCGTTCGATTCGCCTCCGAGTTCGCGCACCGATGGCCCGGCTCTGGTGGGGACGACTTCGGAGGCCATCGTCACGGCCAACAACACGATCACGCAGGCCGCCGACGAGGCGCGCACTAGCTGGTACCCGGATCAAGTCAGCCTGAGCGTCGGAGCCGTTTCGGACCCGACCAAGTTCGGCCTGATTTTCTCGCCGGTCAGCTTGCCTCTTACCCCGGGAGAGGAGGTGGTGGCACAGCCCCTGGTCAGCGCCGACCAGACATCGGTCTTGGTCGTGACAGAGCAAAATAACGCCTACGTCATCGACGCGGCGACGGGAGCCATCAACGCGAAGCGTGCTTTTGGCACGGCGTTCAACGCCGAGACCATGCTCACTCCCGGGTGCGGGGACTTGGTCTCCATCCACGCCGGTCAGGGAGGCATCGGCATCACGGGGACTCCGGTCATCGACGTCACGACCAACACGGCCTACTTCGTCACCAAGAGCGTCGACGCGAACCAAAATGTGACCGTCACCTTCCGCGGCGTCGATGCGACGACGCTCGTCGATAAGTTCGCGACGCCCCTCAACGGGATCGTCGCGGACAACGCCTCCTTCATCACGTTCAACCCCATCAACGAGCATCAGCGGCCAGGCCTTCTCTTCGTCAATGGCGTCGCCTACGCGGCCTTTGGCAGTCACTGCGACGCGCCCACCTTTCACGGCTGGATCATCGGCGTGAACGCGACCGGGCAAATCGTGGCCAAGTTCGTCACGGAGGTGAACCCCATCGCCGGTCAGTACGGAGCGGGCATCTGGCAGTCCGGGGCCGGGCTGGTCTCGGACGGTCCGGGCCGCATCTTCGTGATGACGGGCAATGGATACTCTCCCGCACCCACGGCGCCGGTTGCCGGCACCTCTCCGAACGCCTTTCTCGACAACTCCATGGTGCGCTTTCAGGTCCAAGGCGCCGGGGCACTGCAGCCGGTGCAGTGGTTCAATCCGGTAGGGCTGGCCGCCGGGGATCAGGACCTCGGGTCGGGGGGAGCCACGGCTCTTCCGTCGCAGTTCGGCACGACGCCCAACCTCATGGTGGGGGGAGGGAAATCCGGAAAGCTCTATGTCGTGGATCGCGACAACTTAGGCGGCTTCATGAACGGACCGGGCGGTGGGGATCTCGTTCTCAGCACCGTGCAAGCGGCAGGTCCCATCTATTCGAAACCCGCCGTGTGGCCCGGCGGCCAGAGCATCTACATCACGTCCAACGGGGGACCGCTTCAGGCCCTTCAGTTCAGCAACACCGGAGGCACGCCGACGTTCACGGTCACGGGTGTGAGCCAGACCAATGGCCGTACCGATGTGTGGGGTAACGGAACGAGCGCGCCGATCGTCACCTCGAGCGGCACGACCACCGGAAGCGCTCTCGTTTGGGTGATCGACAACGGCGGAACCCTCCATGCCTACGACGCAGCGCCGGTCAACGGAGTGCTGACCGAGGTGTTCTCGGCGTCCGTCGGCGCGCAGGCGAAGTACAGCGCGCCGGGCGTCGGCCAAAACGCCCTTTACATCGGCACGGGCGACGGACACCTCATCGGATTCGGCGTGAACCCGAGCCCGCTGACCGGCACTGCACTCGCCTTTGGATCGGTCGTCGTGGGCGCGACGGCAACGCAGACCGCGACGTTCACCGCGGCCGCGACGACCCAGGTCACCGGACTCTCGACCACCAACGCCGCGTTCACTGTCGGCAACCCGACGCCGGCGCTCGGCACCCAGCTTATGGTCGGACAGACCCTCACCGTTCCGGTCTCGTTCGCGCCCACGAACCCCGGGGCCTATACGGCCCAGCTCGACGCGACGACAGCCACTGGCAATGGTGCAACGCTGGGCCTGTCCGGCACGGGCTCGACCAACGGTCCATCGCTCACGGCCCAGCCTACGTCGCTGGCCTTCGGCGCGATCGTCGCGGGGACCACCGCCAGCCAGAACACCCTTCTCACGAACGTCGGCAGCCAAACAGTCACGTTCCAGAGCTTTACGATGCCGACCGCTCCGTTTTCGGTCACCTCGGCCCCTGCTGTCAATGCGACGTTGGCACCGAATGCGTCGGTCGCTCTCACCGTGCAATTTGCTCCGACCGCGGACGGGAATTTCACGGGCAGCGTAACCATCCAAAGTAGCAGCACCGGTGGTGCGCTCGCGATTCCGCTATCGGGCGCGTCGGGGACGGCGCCGCAGTTGGTGATCGCGCCTCTTTCTCTCGACTACGGCGACGTGCCCGCGGGCACGGCCCATTCGATGAGTTTCACAGTGAGTAACACGGGCGGAACCAACCTCACGATCACCAAGTCGAAGCCGCCCGTCGCCGGCATCTTCGCCGCCACGACATCGCTCCCCGAGGGAACGGTGATCGCCCCGGGGAGCTCGCTGACCGAGACTGTAAGCGCCACCCCAACGAGCTCAGGTTCGTTCAGCGACGTTTGGACCATCAACGGCGACGACGGGGGCGCCGCTCGCGTCGTCACGTTCACGGCCACGTCGGGGATTGCGTTCGCGGATGCGTCGTCCTTCAATCCCGACGGATCCAGTAGCTCCGTCGGCGAGGGCTCGGACGCGTCCGGCTCTTTGGGAATGCAGGGAGCGCCGGCTGGCACGGCCGCCCGTGAGACAGGGGCGTCATCGAGCGCCGGGTGCAGCACGTCCCCGAACGCAGCGCCGAGAAGAAGTTCCGGGCCGGTGACCTTCGTCGGTCTGTGGCTCTCTCTTCTATTCGTCCGCCGTCATCGTCGTTCGCGCTCGAAGTGGGGGGAAGAACATCTAGCTTCGTGACGCGATGTTGCCCCTGTGACGCATGAGCTCTGCTCGGGGGAACCCTCTGCGGCCGTGTCTGGCGATTGGCCCACGGTTTTGTTTTTCACCAATCGGTCTCCCGCGGTGTCTCAGGGACGTACGACAAGTCTCAACGCGCCGAGGTTCCTCGGTGCGCAACCACAGTGTGCGTCTCCCCAGCGACGCAGGAGGACTCATCCATGCGCCGCTTCACGCCTGAAAACTACAAGAGAGCCGCGCTGCCGGTCGCCGCCTCTCTCCTCGTCTTCGCCGCTCTTGGTTGCTCAGCGGCTGATCCGTCGCAGTCCGGCTCATCGGTGCAGGCCCTCGCACCATGTGCCTCGGAAGATTGCGGCGATCAGGCCCGCGGCCGCCCCCTTGGGGTCGCCTTCTCCGGAGCCAATCTGACCGTGCAAAAACAAGCCCAGGCCGCACCTGAGATCGCCAGCTTCTCACCAAGCGCGGGTGCCATTGGGTCCGGGCTGACCATAATGGGAAGCGCCTTCACGGGCGCAACGGCGGTGTGGATCGGAAGCGCCCACGACATCACGTTCTCAGTCGTCAGCGCCAGCGAAATCACGGCAAAGATTCCGGCGGACGCCCCGCTCGGGGCGCAGCAACTCGCGGTGATCGTGCCTGGCGGAGCCGCCTTCTCCGGAGCCAATTTCACCGTACAGCAACAAGCCCAGTCGGCACCCGAGATCGCCAGCTTCTCACCAAGTGCGGGTGCCATTGGGTCCGGGCTGACCATCACGGGAAGCGCCTTCACGGGCGCAACGGCGGTGTGGATCGGAAGCGCCCATGACGCCGCGTTCTCCGTCGTCAGCGCCAACGAAATCACGGTAAAGATTCCGGCGGACGCCCCGCTCGGGGCGCAGCAACTCGCAGTGATCGTGCCTGGCGGAGCCGCCTTCTCAGCGAGCGACCTCACCGTCCGTGCGGGCAGCGGATCGAGCTCGGGTACAAGCTCGGGCAGTTCTAGTGCGGGCAGCTCTGGTTCGGGCGGCTCCACTTCGGGCAGTTCTGGTTCGGGCGGCTCCACTTCGGGCAGTTCTGGTTCGGGCGGCTCCACTTCGGGCAGTTCTGGTTCGGGCGGCTCCACTTCGGGCAGTTCTGGTTCGGGCGGCTCTTTGGCGGTCACGGTCAGCGGGAACAAACTCATCGACGGCAATGGCAAGTCGCTGCAGCTGCGTGGCGCCAACATGAGCGGGCTCGAGTTCGTCGGCGTGCAGGGAGGTACTGTCGGCACCTGGGGCGGAACGATCCCGAGCTGGCCCTTGTTCAAGGCCTGGGGCGCGAACGCCGTTCGCATTCCTTTGAACGTCGGATCCTGGTTGGGTCTGACGACGTACACCGCTCACGGCCAACCCGCGACGAGCTTCGGCTCAAAGGTGATCGCCGATCCGCAGGGCGATTACAAGCAGACGGTCATCAGCGCGGTCGCTGCCGCACAGGCATCGGGGTTCTACGTCATCCTCGATCTGCACTGGAGCGCTCCGCGGGTCACGCTCGACGGCAATACACAATACATCACCCCCGACGGGCAGCCGGAGTTCATGAACTCCTCGACCGACATTCCATTTTGGACCTCGATGGCGCAGACCTTCGGCACGCAGGCCACACCCCAGCCTGGGGTGAGCAATGCGGGGGTGATCTTCGAGCTCTTCAACGAGCCCTACATCGATTACTACGCTTCCGGATCCACGCTCTACGGTCTGATGCTGAACGGCGGCACGGTTTCGACATATACCTGGGCCGTTGGCGCCTACAATGTCTCGCCGGCTGGAGGGGTAGGCATTGCGGGTTATCAGCAGGCCCTCAACGCCATTCGCGGCGCAGGAGCGAACAATGTCTGCATCGTCAATGGGCCTTCGTGGACGCAGGAAGCCGAGAACTACAAGCAGTGGTTCCCGACCGATACGCTCTCACCCCCCCAGCTCGCGGCGGGTTGGCATCCCTATCCAAACGGGACCTATCCGTACACCAACGGGGACGTGTACGGCCAGATCGGCAGCGACACCGGGGCAGGTACGTCCTCTTTTGCACAATGGTTTCAAGCGATCCTCAACAACGGCACCCCAGTTATCATTACCGAAGACGGCGGTGAGGGCGGCGCCAGCGCAACGAGCGGTGAGCCGCACATGGCCTATATGGAATCGTGGGCCGATGCTCAGTTCGCCTCCTACATTGCCTGGGAGTGGACGGAACCTCAAACGTATGGGACCGCGGAGACCAACGACTTTCTAACCGTCTATGGTTCCAACGGCCAATCGATTCTGCCGATCGAGGGCGCAGGGGTCACGCTCTACAATTGGCTTTTGTCACGATGAGTGGTTCTCGGGCAAACCCAGGAGCTGCCGTGGCTACTGTCCTCGCGCTCCAGTTACCCATCGGCGAGCCGTGCTCGTTACCGTGCGGATCGGGCCCGCGAGGTGTCTTGCGAGGGCCGGCGCGGCGTACTTTGCTCCGGCTACGAAGCGGAACAGCGGGCCGAAGCACAAGGCTGTGATCGGCCCGACAAAGTACGCGCCGGGCACGGACGACTCGAAGTTCAACGAGAGGGCGGGGGAGCGCTCGACGCGACGGATTCGCTGGCGAAAGTCGTCGTCGAGATAGGTAAGCCGGTCGACGTCCGGCACGTAGCCCGTTCCCGCGATCACGTGGTCAACCTCGATCGTTCGTTGGCCGCGCCCCGGCTCGCTCAGCGTGAGGCGGACACGATCGCCGTGTCGCTCCGCGCCCACAACAGTCGTACGCACCAAGATGGGGATCACCCCTTGCACGCGGGACACGATCCACCAGGGCGCCGCGGGCCCGAGGTAGCCTTTGACAAAACGCAGCCTGCGCCGTTCGGGAACGAAGCGAATCGTGAGGGGCAATGCCTCCATGAGCCGGTTTTTCTTTCCCGGGCCCAATACCGAAATCGGCTTGTGCAAACGATCGAGCAGGGTGCGATTGGCTTTGATGCGATCGTGAAAGATCGCTTCCGCTTCGCGGACGAGGATCTGCGGGCGGCCTCCGGCCTCGTGAACGAGCGCGCCGGCCTCGATAGCCGAGGCTCCTGCTCCGACCACGGCGACTGCCTTGCCTCGAAAGAATGAATAGTCGGAAAGGTCGAAGGTGTGACTCAACAATTCCGGAGGCAGGGCACGAAACACGTCCGGCGTGGAAGCGAGATAGGAAAGGCCCGTCGCAAACACGACGCGCCTCGCGCGCAACCGCTCCTCATTGGCGAGCGTCAAGTCGAAACGCCCCGATCGATCGACGGATACACGAGACACTTCGACCGATTCGATATCGGCGACGAACCTGTCCGTCATCCACATGCCATACGCCGCGAATGACTCCATCGTGCACGGCTCGAAATCTTCGAGACCGCGCGCGCGGCACCACTCCGGGAACGAGGTCCCCTTGGTCGGAACGAAGATGTTGGTCGCATGCGCGAACGATTTGAGGTTGATACCGACGGGCATGTCCCGCCAGAACCGCATGGGTGGACCGAAAATGCGAAAGTCTACGCCCCGCGTTCGGAGGTGAGCGGCGAGCGAGAGAGCGTTGGGGCCAGAGCCAACGATCGCCACGTCGGTTTCAGGACCCATTTCAGCAATATCCCCGCGCTGGGCGAAGAATTCGTCTTCGACGCATTCCTTGAGTGGGGCGAGCGTGCATGACCCGGCGGTCAGCATACCGCGTCAGCAGCGATTCGCGGGTGATGCAAACCTGGGCCGCGCAGCAACTGCGCAACGCGACCGATGGCACGCGGCGTGCTGGCCATGTCTTCAGCATGAAGCGCACCAAGCAAACTCTCGCACTCGCTACGCTGACGACACTCGCGTCGAGCGCCTGCAGCTCGTCCCCGACTTCAGACATACTTTCCCTCTCCAGTGGCCACTCCTCGGATAGCGAGTCGGGCAGCAGCTCGGGAAGCGGGTCCGGCTCGGGGAGCGGAGACCCGGCCAGCATTGAGTCCGCTAGTAGCTCCGGCAGCGCCTTGGCCAGCGGATCGGGCAGCAGTGCCAGCAGTGGCTCAGGCAGCAGTTCCGGCAGCGGCTCGGAGAGCGGAGGGCCGGCCAGCCTTGAGTCGGCCAGAGGTTCAGGCAGTGCCTCGGGCAGCGCTTTCGGGAATGCGTCCGGGAATGGGTCCGCTTTGGGTAGTGGGGGCCCAGCGGGGCCGGCAGTAGTTCCGGGAGCGGTGCCAGCGGTGGCTCAGCTAATAGCTCCGGCAGTGCTTCGAGTAGCGCGCTCGGATCGGGTAGCGGATCGAGCTCGGCTAGCGGATCGACGGGTAGCGGATCGAGCTCGGGTACCGGGTCTGGTGTTAGCTCGGGCAACTCTCTCGGTGGCTCGGGGAGCAGCTCGGGCTCGGCCGGAAGCTCGGGCACCGGCGCAACTGGCAGCTCGGGCACCGGCGCAACTAGCGGCTCGGGCACTGTCTCGGGAAGCGGCTCGGGCTCGGGTGGTGGTTGCACCGCGGGACAGTTCGAGTGCGTCGGAGTTTGCATCGACACGACGAGCAGCTCCGCGAACTGCGGGTCCTGCGGACACTCGTGTGGAGTCAATGCCCAAGGCATCGCGGCTTCTTGTTCCGCGGGGATGTGCCAGCCGGTGACCTGGATCTCGACGACGGCGCCAATGGGCATCGCAGTCAGCGAGACCGCGATCTACTGGGATTTGGCTGTGGGTGGCGCGATGAGCGCACCGATCGCGGGAGCTCCGGTGTCCACGTTGTTCGCAAACCAGGTGGATGGCGGAGTGGTGCCTCCCCCGGGCATAGGTGAGATAGGGACCGGGGGGGACAATCTCGTCATCGATTCCACGAGCCTCTACTGGACCGTGAATTCCGACTACAACCCGCCCCCCTACACAGAGCCTTACGTCCAGACGGTGCTTTTGAGCGGCAGCGGCGCGTCCGCGCTCGACGTTCGCAGTGACATCGGACAACGATATCAGGCCATCGCTATCGATAGTACGAACCTTTATGTGGTCGCCAACGAGGTGGATCCGCAGGGCGGGAGCTGTCCGGATATCGGGATTGACGTTCTGCCGCTGAACAATGCACCGACGACGATGGTCCCACGCGGCGCCTGCTGGGTCGTTCGTTTGGCGGTCGATGCGTCCGAGAACCTGTACTGGACAGACCTCGGCCCTCCGCCGGGTCTGAATCCGGCCGTGATGACGCAGGCGGTGTCGAGCCCGACGGCGACGAAGATCGCCTCCGCCACGAGCCCCTACGGAGTCGCCGTGTACGGCGGCAAGCTTTACTGGACCGACGCTGGCAGCGTCATGGTGTACGCGATCGGCGGGTCGACGAGCCCGTCGGTCCTATCGACGTCCACCCAACCGCAGGACATCGTGGTCGACTCGAGCGGTGTCTACTGGATCGATTCGGCCAACGCAGTCATGATGGCGCCTCTTGACGGCGGAGCGGCCCAGGCGATCGCGCAGCAACAGGCCAACGTGGTGGCTCTCGCGACCAACTCTACGAGCGTATTTTGGGTCAATGAGGGCACCGAGGGCAACAACTTCGCTGACGGCGCCGTGATGAAGGTCGCGAAGTGACGCGACCGACCGAGCGGGATGCTCTGCTCGAAGTCGCCAGGGTCCCGCCGGTAGGCGGGCCGTGGCCCGGACAGCGATGGGCACGCTTCTCGCAGTCGGCGGAAGGCGAACCATGAACGGAGGATTGCCATGAAGAAAGTCAGCAAAGAGACGAAAGCTGTCGAAGGGGAAGGCAGTTACACCGCCACGCGCAGCTACGATGCGGGGCTCGCGAAGTCGGTGAAAGCTGGGCATTCGCCAGAGCTCGGAGAGAAGGCCAGCCGTGCACTCGACGGCCCCGAAGGAGACTCGCTTCGGGATGCGGAACGCATCGGCAAGGCGGGCCAGCCGACGGGCGCTCGCAAACGATGATCGGACGTGGCTTCAGGCGCGGCCGGTGAACGAGTGCGGCTGAATGCCTGGGAAGTGGAGCACGCGGCCATGATTGCCCTTCCGGCGCGGCAAAACGCGCCGAAGGCTCGCCGCAGGCACTTCTGATGTGTCTAGGAAGTCGCGCAGCGCTGCCACGAAGGCGTCGGGCTTGTCGTGATGCGGATAGTGACCGCAACGCGCGAACCGAGTGATCCGCACGCCGTCCACCGACCTCGCCAGTGCCTCCGCGTGCGAGAAGGGGACGACGGAGTCACGGTCACCCCAGAAGACTGCAATCGGCGGCAGCGTGGAAAGCTCGTCGACATGCTGGAAGAAGGTGTGGCGTTGGCCGCGCCAATCGATGATACCGCGAACCGTTCGAGCGAAGGCCCGCGCCGAGCCGCTCCGCGCGTTCATCGAGCTGAGCCACGCCAGGTCCTCGCTCGAAAGCACGTCACCCGCTGCCTTGAGCGCGAGCCTCGTGCACGGTCCCATGAACCGCTGGCCGAGGCGCTCTACGACGAGCGGAATAGACAGCAATCGCAGGGACATGAGGATCTCGCGACCGAGGCCGCCGGACGACACGAGGACGAGTCGGCGGATGCGCTCCGGGCATGCGAGGAGCATCGTTTGCGCAATTCCGCCGCCGAACGAGTGGCCAACTACATCCGCGCGGTCCACACCCGCCACGTCGAGCCAACGCGCCATGATGCGCGCGTACCAGTCCAGCTCGTAGGACGCGTCCGGGTGGTCCGACAACCCGTGCCCTGGGAGGTCGGGTATGAGCACGCGCCGATCGCGTGCCAGCTGATGAGCCACTTGCCTCCACGTGCGGTAACAGTCCTTCAATCCGTGCAGGAGCACGAGCGGCGGCCGGCTGGTAGAAACGCCCAGCTCGGCCCAGTGTAGCCGCACACCTTCGACACAACCGAAACGGTGATGCCAAGCCGTCATTGCCGACGGGGAGTCCGTCGCGCTCACCGAGGCAAGTGTTTCGCCGGAAGAGTGGCCGCTAAAGTCGTGCGTTTGCGTCACGGCACTTCGTAGTGCATACCCCACGCCACGACATGACCCGGTAATGGCGCCTGCCATTGGGAGCGGGGCCGCGCCCGATGCGCGGCACAGTGCACGCCATTACGCGCCACTCGTCGGACTTAATTCGGCCTCGTACGCAGCCAGCGGTACAGGGTCGAAAGGTCGATTCCCAGGATGCCGGCGGCGCGCTCCTTATGCCCACCCGTCTCGGCCAGCACCCAATCGGTGTAGGCGCGGCTCAATCGCGAGAGAGTCCATGGGGCCTCTCTCGGGAACGGCCACTGCTGCGCTGGTGCCCCGCTGCCCGGCGTTCCAGCACCGCCTCGAACCGACGAAAGTTGATTTGCGTCGATCATCTCGTCGACGCCGAACGCGACCGCGCGTTCGATGGAGCTGGCGAGCTCGCGCACGTTGCCCGGCCATGGCGCTTCCGACAACACGCGAAGCGCGTCCGGCCCGATCGACCGGACAGGCGACAGGGGGGCGCGCTGGCAAGCCTCCATGAGAAAGTGCGCCGCGAGCGCCGGGATATCCTCCCGGTGATCGCGCAAAGGCGGTACGAACACGGGCAGGACGTTGAGCCGAAAGTACAAATCCTCGCGGAAGCGTCCCTTCTCGACGAGCTCCGGAAGGTTCCGGTGAGTGGCCGCAATGACTCGAACGTCCACGTGGTGCGTTCGTTCACTGCCCACTGGACGAACTTCGCCAAACTGAAGAACCCTGAGGAGCTTCGTCTGCAAGTCGAACGACATATCGCCGATCTCGTCGAGCATCAGCGTCCCGCCGTCGGCCTCCGTGAATAGCCCCTTGCGCGCTTGTGCGGCCCCGGTGAAGGCGCCGCGGACGTGCCCGAAGATCTCCGCCTCCAGGAGATCGTGCGGGATCGCGGACATGTTCACCGCGACGAAGGGGCGATCGCGACGGGCGCTTCGCGCGTGAATCGCGCGCGCCACGAGCTCCTTGCCGGCGCCGGTTTCGCCCGTGACAAGCACGGGCGCGCTCGATCGAGCGACGAAATCGATGGCGCTGTGCAGCGTACGCATCGCCGGACCGGCACCAACGAGCTCCAGCTTGCCGACGGAGGTAGGCGGCAGAGAGAGGCGCGCGGCTTCGCTGGGATGCCGGCGCCCATCGAGCGCGCTCGCGACGATCTTCCGTAGCTCGTCCGCGGCGCACGGCTTGACCACGTACTCGAAGGCGCCACGCTTGGTGGCGTCGATCGCCTGCCGGATGCCGCCGGCCCCGGTCATGACGATGAAGGGCAATGCCGGGTGGGTTCGTTTGACGCGGTCGAGAAGCTCAAGCCCGCTCATGCCATCCATCACGACGTCGCAGATGATGACATCGAAGGTCTGCCGGTCGATCATCCCCATGGCGGCCATCGCGTCCGCGGCGAGCTCGCACTCGTGAGCGTCGGCTGAGAACACCATCCCCAGGGCCTCGCGCATCTCGGCGTCGTCGTCCACGATCAGCATACGCGACTGCATCGGGTGCCAATCTAACCACTCGGCTAGCGCTTTGGGTGCGCAGACGAAATTGCCACATGGGCGAGTCGTCCGCGACGCGATGTGCTCGTTTGGGTGCGTGAGCTTGAACGCGTTCTCAACGTGACATCCAATGTGAGACCGCAAGCTCTTTGCACGACGCTCGCGGAAGAGGTCCCCGCACTTCCTGCGCATTCGTCGATTTGCAGGGCACCCGCCTTATTGGCCGGAAACTCTTCGCCGAGAAGCGACAGGCAGGTTGCGAGGCAAAGCAAGGCAAAGTGCGCAGCGTCGCCGCAAGGCGTGCCGCCAAACTGCCGTCAGCCTGGCTCGGTCAGGATCAACGACGCCATGGGGAAGACCTCCCGGTTCGACGCGCTGCCGACAAACCACCGACACGCGCAATCGCCATCGGCGTCCTCGTCGATATAGGTGACCACCATTTTCGGACCCCCCGACTTGAGCTGAACCACGTCGCCAACCTCTACAGAAGACATGTTCTGGACCTACAATCCTCAGGCGCGCGCCGGCCGCAACGTGCCTAGCGCTCACGGAATAGGTGTGGCAATCGGCGCCGGAACGAGACTGACCGTGCTCGGATGACCGTTCACCGTCACGCCGCGCATCCGTTCGAGGACATCGTCGGGCTTGGTTGCCGGCCCTATCGGCGGCGAATACACGTAGACGAACGCAAAACCTCGCTTGACGCCAGTTGCCCGGTTAACGATGAGCTCGACGTGCGTGAACGCGACGCCGACTTCGGCAAAGGCCGCGCGGAGCTGTGGCTCCGTGGCCTCGCCGCCCACGCCCCCGACGAAGAACCGAAGCTCGGGTGGACGCTTGCACGGCATCGACAATACGTAGCCACGATGACGGCAGGCCGCTTCGCTTTCCTCACCAAGGACGTCTCGGTTGAGTCCGGACGGATCAATGGCGACGGCGCCGACGTTTGACACGGATGGCCCGTCGTCGTGAGGCGCCGGCCACGTACAGGCACCAGACGTCGCCCTCGTGGCCGAGGTACATGGGCTTTTCGTGCATCGGGGGCTTACGCAGCGCAGCGCTTCGGACCAAGATGTTTTCAAGCACTCCATGCACGATGCGCAGCCAAGACCTCCCAGGGGGCTCGGGTACCATGTCCACCCTTCCTTGATCAGCTCGCTCCAAGCGTGCTCGGGACCGACTGCCTCCACCGGCAGGCTGAATCTCAGGCACCTGCCGCAGCGAGCTTCGAAGGAGCTCGCGGAAAGCCGCCGAAGGCAAGCGGGGGCCACGCCTGTCATCACGTCCGGAAAGTTCGGGACAAGCATAGGAATTCTCCACGCAACACCGAATGTTCGCTCATTAGGACTGGCGACCGACCCGGCGCTTCCGGGAAAAACGCTAAGCGTGAGGGTGGTGAGCCATGAACGTCGCCTTGGTCGAGGGTTGAAATTCTCTGATCGCGAAGAACGTCCCCGCGATGCTCTCGCCCGCAGCAGCCGGGGGCAGATCGCCATCGACGCCTGCCAGGACGGCCGTGATGTTGTCCTCACCGCCGCGCCGTTTCGCCTCGTCGATCAGACGGGCGCACGCGGCATCGAGACGCGTGGACGCGAGAATCACTTGGCGGATTTCATCGGCGCTCAATTTGTTGGACAGACCGTCGGAGCAAAGCACGAGGCAATCGCGATTGCGCAGCTCGAGCTTTCCCAATGCCACGCTAACCTCCGGTTTCAGCCCCATGGCTTGAAGGACGACGTTGCTGAGCTCGGAGTCCTTGGCCTGCGTGGCGCTCATCGCTCCGGAATCGACGAGCACCTGCACGTAGCTCTGATCGCGCGTCACTTGGGCAATCTCGCCGCCGCGCAGGAGGTACGCACGCGAATCGCCAACCTCCGCGATGTAGGCGGTCTTGTCGTGAACGAAGAGCGCGGTGAGCGTGGCGCCCATATGCTTGCGACCGGGGTCTTGCGCCGCATGCCACACGTCCCGATTCGCCTGGAGAGTCGCCTTCTCGAGCAACGCGTCCGAGCCTAGGCCGTCGTCTTGCCTAGCCATCGAGCGACAAAGCGACTCCACCACGAGCGCACTTGCGACCTCACCGGCCTGATGGCCGCCCATGCCGTCCGAGACGGCCAGTAGAACCCCGCGCTGTCCAACCTCGAATTGGGCGATGCGCTGCTGCGGCAGCAGGCTGCCTCCCGTTAGGTCCGCGATCGCGAAGGCATCCTCATTGGCTTTGCGGACTAGACCGATATCCGTCTGGCCGCACATCGTCAGGGTCACTGTCATTGGGTCCTCCAGCGACGGGCCGAGCGAGCACCGCCCGCGCGGATGCTTCCAGTCGCAAGACCCGCGCCGTCGCGTCTCCTTGGCGCCCGAAAGTCAGAGCGCCCGACGCCTTCCCTCTCGAGCGCGCGTTTGCAGCTCGAGCCCGCTTCGGGAGGCGTTCTTTCGGGTTCATCCCGGGCTTGGGTGTCGCGGGGGCCTGAGGACGTCGTTGGCGGCGCTCCCGCCATTGGCGGCATCGTGCCGCTGCTGCGCCTCGCGAGCGGATCCGGTGACGAACCCGGCGCCATCGCGATACGCGTTGACCAGGCTCAGGCCGCGGTTGTCGATCACGAACTCTCGGACCTGGTTCGAGTGCGCGGTACCTCGCGACTTGCGCACGCTGATGGCGCGGTTTCGCTCGCCAGCCACTTCGAAGTTGTGGAGCGTAATCCAGGTGTCGATCAGCGAAGAGATCCCCGCGTCGGCCTCCGCGCTGGCTCCGTCGTCGACGTTGGAGCCATGTTGCGCGCTCGTGAGCAGCGCCGTGATGCCCTTGGTCTTGAGGTGATCCATGAGCCGGGTCATCATGGCGCGAATCTCGTTCTTGTTCCCGATGGCGGCAAAATCGGTGATCGGATCGAGGACGACGATCGAGGGCTTGAACTCCTCAACAGTCTGAAAAATCGTGAAGAGGTGAGTCTCGAGGCCGAAGCCCGACGGTCGCGTGGAGATGATGCGGAGCACTTTCTTTTCTACCAAGGGCGCCAGCTTCAGCCCGATCGAGGCCATGTTCCGGATGAGTTGGGCCGGCGACTCTTCGAACGAGAAGTAGAGAGCGCGCGCGTCGCGGGTGCAGGTAGACGCAAGACAAGCGGCGACGCTCGTCTTTCCGCTGCCGGACCCTCCCGAGATCAGGATACTCGAGCCGCGGTAGTAGCCGCCTCCCAGCATTTGTTCGAATTCGGAGTTGCCGCAGGAGATGCGCTCGGTCGACGCCTCGTGGACGAGCTGAAGAGACGAAAGGGGGAGGACCGAGATCCCGTGATCGCCGATCAAAAACGGATACTCGTCGGTCCCATGCCGCGCGCCGCGGTACTTGACCACCCGCAGGCGCCGCGTCGAGATCTGGTCTTGCACTCGCAGGTCCAGGAGGATCACGCAGTCGGACACGTACTGCTCGAGGCCGTGACGGGTGAGCGTGCTCTCGCCGCGCTCGCCCGTAATCACTGCGGTGACCCCTTTGTCTTTCAACCAGCGAAAGAATCGGCGCAGCTCGGAGCGCAGGATGTCCTTGTTGGAGAGTCCGGCGAACACCACCTCGAGTGTGTCGAGCAGGACTCGCTTGGCGCCGATGGCGTTGATGGCACTCTCGAGCCGAATAAAGAGGCCGTCCAAGTCATAGTCGCCTGCTTCCTCGATCTGGTACCTGTCGATCCGCACGTGCTCGACGACGAGCTTGTTCTGGGCGACGAGCCCCGGCAGGTCGAAGCCGAACGATGCCACGTTGGTCGCCAGCTCGTCACCCATCTCCTCGAAGGTAAAGATGACGCCGGGCTCGCCGTACTGCGTCGCGCCGCGGACGAGAAACTCGAGCCCGAGCACCGTCTTTCCGCAGCCGGCACCGCCGCAGACGAGCGTCGGCCGACCGCGCGGCAGACCGCCGGAGGTGAGCTCGTCGAGGCCAGCGATGCCGGTAAGCGCCTTGTCTATTCCGAGCGACGCCTTTGGGTGGGTGTCGCGGATGGGCTCTGTCAATGAGAAGGACATTGGGGCTCCTTGGCGATCGGTGCTCGCGGCGATCGGCGTAACCGCCCCTACGAATGCAACGTCCGTCCGGTGACTACGTTCTTTGAACACGCATGGTGTCTTGCCAAAGGCACTTGGCGAAACGACCAGCTGACTATGCGTGCCGCCAAGCGGCTCCTTCATTCGCTCCTGCTCCCTTCGTTTTCGGCTTCCTCGTGCTGCGCCAGGATGGCCGCTGCGTCGAGAACCCGGGACCCCAGGCGTATGAGCTCCTCTACGGCTTGCGCGCTCGCGGCTCTCACAGAAGACGACGGGATTCTGTCCTCCAGCTCGTCGAGCAGCGTCCGAGCGACCGCTATTTGGTGCCGAAGCGAGGGTAAGCACCGCGCGAGGCCAGTCGTACGAAAGCCGGCACGCGCGTCCGCCCTTTCGGTGTGCAGTTGGTAGATCGCGACGTCGTACTCGCGCGTGCTCTGCGCCATGGGCACTCCTTAGTCTCTCCCTGCCGGGGAGACGTATGCGTTCGTCGACCGCGTGCACGACGTGTGCCGCGTATCGAGCGCAGCCTGGGAAGCGATTGCGAGCGCGTCTCTCTACTCTTTCGCAGCTTGCCGCGTCGATTTCGCAAGCCGCCGCTTCGGGGCGCTCATCGCGCGAGTGTCACGCGGGCATCGAACTTGCTTGAACGAAGTCGATGGCCACTCTCCTTTCGTCGAGCTCGGCGAGCACCGTTCTGAGACGCACGCACGGGAGGGGAATTCAAACCTTCGACTGCCATTTCGGACCCCTCTTACCCCGCCCGATCGAGGCTTCGTGCATCGAGGAGGGTGCGCCCGTCGCCCGTTGCATCACGTTCACAGAATCACCCGACAAGCGTCTTTCAAGCGGCGTGTGGGAGTGCAGCGCCGGCAAGTTCAGGGTCACCTTCTCGCTCGATGAGATCGTTACCATTCTCGACGGTGAGGTTACCGTGCGAGAAGATGGCGAGGGCCCCTGCCACACGCTAGCTCCCGGCGACGCTGCGTACTTTCCGCTTGGGCTGACAACCCATTGGGACGTGCCGCGATTCGTGAGAAAGTTCTTCGTCGTGCGGGTGCCCGGCGGCAATCCGCGCGTGGCCCGATTTCGACAACGGTTCGGCATCTAGGCGCGATGAGCAAGCGCATTGCGCTCAACGCGGCCTTGCGCACTCATGGCCGCGTTCCTGCGAGGGGAGCCACTGAATGGCCGCTGTCTCGACGCCTCTGGGCGCGAAGATAAACGAAAACGCAATCGCGGTCCGGAGCACGCCTTCACACATCCCATCGCTCGACGGGATGCGTGCGGCTTCGTTTTTCCTGGTGTTCGCATCACACGCCGGGCTCAAGGACGTCGTCCCCGGTGGCTTCGGCGTCACGGTCTTTTTCTTTCTGAGCGGGTTTCTCATCACGACCTTGATGTCCGCCGAGGCCGACAAGACCGGACACGTCAGTTTTACGAACTTCTACGTGCGACGTGTCCTTCGCATCCTTCCGCCCTTCTACATCGTCCTGGTGGGCGCCACAGCGCTTACGGCAGGCGGCTTTCTCCGCGGGGTACTGCAGCCCATCGCGGTAGCGTCGCAGATTCTGCACTTTTCGAACTATTGGATCGCGAAGCATGGCGGGAGCGGCGTGGCTCCGGGCACCGGCGTCTATTGGTCTCTGGCCGTGGAGGAGCACTTCTACCTGCTCTTTCCGACCCTCTTTCTGGCTCTGAGCCGGATGCGGCTCACGGGGCGCCAGAAAGCGTTCGCCTTCTGGGGGATGTGCGCGCTCGTTCTCGCGTGGCGATGCGTGCTGGTCTTCTTGTTGCACGCCGACGGCGAGCGCCTCTCTTTGTGCTCGGACACGCGCATCGACTCGATAGCTTTTGGCTGCGCGCTTGCCGTATGGCACAACCCGGTGCTCGCGGAAAAGGGTGATCGGCCCGAATCGCTTTTCTGGAGCCGCGTCTCTCTCCTTGCTGGAGTCGGGCTCCTTCTCGTGACTTTCGTCGTGCGAGGGCCCGTCTTTCGCGAGACTCTTCGCTATACCTTGCAAGGCATCGCGCTGACGCCCGTCTTCATTGCGGCCGTTCGCCACCCCCAGTGGCTCGTCTTTCGGCCGCTCAATTGGCGGCCGATGCGTTTCATAGGCGCGATTTCGTACTCGCTGTACCTCGTGCACCACACGACGCTCGAGGCCTTCGAACAGCACTCGCGCCTGGCGGCCGTCCCGCGTGCTCTTGCGGCCTTGCTGGTCTCTCTCGCGATCGCATGGACGATGCACGTGCTGGTCGAAAGGCCGTGCGCACAGCTGCGCAGGCGACTCTCGGTCACGCACTAGCCCGAGCACGCTGAAACGCCCCTCGGAGGATCCGTCGCAAACCTCCGTGGGTATCGCCGCTTCGGCGCGACGCGAACGAGTTTCGCAGAGTGCCTCACCGAAGGGATGCCAGAGCCACCACCCTTTGCGGCATACAGTATGGTGTGAGGTCACCCTAAGTCTTAACGTTGTTCGAGATGGACCGCGCTTCTCATTCCTTGATTGGCGTCGCCATCGTCGTTGCAGTCGGCTTGCTGCTCCCCGTTCTGGCGTTCGCCCAGGCCGCACCGACGGGTGAACCGAGCGCGCGTGCCCAGGCGGCTCAACAGTTCGAGGAAGGTTCGAGGGCCTTCGATCGCGGTGACTTCGTCCACGCCGCAGACTCGTTCGAGCTCGCATATCGGATCGCGCCGCACGCGGACGCGCTGTGGAACGCGGCTCGCTCGCGACAGCTGGCGGATGAGTTGCCTCGCGCAGCCACCCTTTATGCCAGGTACTTGCGCGAAGCGCCGGCCGACGCTCGAGATCGCAACGTCGCCACCGCGTTGCTCGTGAGCCTCGCGTCGCGGCTCGGTTGCATCGAGGTGCACGGGAGTGGCATCGAGCAACTCGTGGTGGACGAACGTCCGAGCGAAGAGCGCATCATCTACGTGAGCCCGGGAGCGCACGTCGTCCGCGCAGTCGTTTCTGGAACACGTATGGAGCAGACACCCGAGCTCCGCCCTGGCGACGTCGTCGGCCTGGTGTTCCAAGCACAGGCACCGCTCAGCCCCAGGGAACCCCTGCGTCCACAGCCACCCGACCGCCCGACTCCCGAGACGCTCGCGAATCCGCTGCCCTCGCGTCGGGGCGGAGTGTCGCCCTGGTACGTGGCCGGCGGCGGCATCCTCACCGGGGTCGCCGTCGCAGCCACACTCGCCTCGGGCCTTTCCACGCTCTCCGCTCTCGATGCGTTCAATGCCGCTCCTACGGCCTCGAATCTTGCCGCAGGGCAGTCCAGGCAGGCACGGACGAACGTGCTGCTCGGGGTTTCGATAGGTCTCGGTGTCATGACGACGACAACAGCCATCTGGTTCACGGACTGGCGTGCATCCGCCCACGGCGACGTCCGGCTCGGCCTCAGCGCGACCCGGGTCGAGGCGGAGTGGAGGTTCTGAATGGATCTCCCGACCCGCATTGGAAACTACGAGCCGCTCGTTCGCCTGGCATCCGGCGGCATGGCGTCGCTCTATATCGCCCGCCACGCAGGCGCAGGAGGCTTCGAGCGGCTGGTCGTAATCAAGCGAGTGCACAGCCACCTGCTTGGCAATCGCCAGTTTTGCGACATGTTCCTGGACGAGGCCCGCATCTCATCGCTGATACGCCACGCGAACGTGGTCCCCGTGATCGACATCGCGGAGGCGAAAGGTGAGCTTTTCCTCGTCCTCGAGTACGTCGAGTCACTGTCGTTGGCGCAGCTGTTGGCGGCAGCGAAGGCAAACAACGAGCTTCTGGCGCCGGCTGTCATCTCACGCATCATGAGCGACGCGCTCGCGGGGTTGCATGCGGCGCACGAGGCGCTCGACATGCGAGGGGCCCCCATGCACGTCGTGCATCGCGACGTCAGCCCCCAAAACATCCTCGTCGATACGCACGGGATGAGCAGCATCATCGATTTCGGCATCGCCAAGGCGGCGTCGCAGCTGGCGACGACCGGTACCGGCAACTTCAAGGGCACCTTCAGGTACATGGCACCCGAGCAAGTGAAGCAGCAACCGCTCGATCGGCGCGCCGACGTCTTCTCCTCAGGAGTGGTGCTGTACGAGGCCCTCACGGGGAGGGGGCTCTTTCGTGGCGACGACGAAGGCGACACGGTCCTCAGCGTGCTCGTGACCCAAATCCCTGATCCGTCGTCGATCGCACCCGGAGTGTCAAAGCAGCTGGATGCCGTCGCGCGCGAAGCGCTCGAGCGCCGTCGCGACGGGCGCTTCGCCACCGCGGCGCGGTTTCGCGAAGCGCTCGAGGAGGCTTGCCCGCCCGCAGCGAACGATGAGGTGGCGTCTGTCGTAGCGCGTCTGGGGGGCGAGCTGCTGGCCGCGCGCCGCGACGCGTTGCAGCGAGCGCTCGCGCGCTCGACGGTCCCTCGTTCGACGAGATGGTTTGCCCGGGGTCGCGTAGCGGCCACGCTCATCGCGCTGCTTGCGGCGGGCGGCCTCACCACGGGGGCCGTCGTTCGTGCGCACCATCCGCGCATGCGGCCGCCGGCGTCGGCCACGGCGCCCGCGGGCACACCGCTGGTCGTGGCGACCTCGCCTTCTCGGGAGATACCCGCGCTCGCTGTTCCCGCCGCCACGTTCGCCCACGCGGTCTCTCCCCCAACGCCGCGACCACGTATCCCGGCGCCTCCGCCCAGCCGGTCGGTCGATCTGCACAGAAGAAATCCCTATGCGTCGCCCTGATCGGATGCGCCTCGCCATGCTGCTGGCGGCCCAGATCGGCGCAGGTGCCATTCTCACCAGGTGCCTCGTGTTCGACGACAAGGCCCTCACGCAATCGGACGAGGCGGCCGGCCCAGCGGCCGACGAGCCAGACGCCGCGAACGCGCCTGACCCCGGCATCCGCTGCGGTGCAAACAACTGGTGCTCGGGCGACACCGTCTGTTGTTTGAAGCTTGGGCAGAGCGGCTGGTTTGCTCCCCTGACCCCGTGCGGCGCGCCGGGCACGTGTGGCGACTTCTCGGAGTTTGCGTGCGACACGGCGCGCGAATGCGACGACGGCGGCGTACCGACCGGAGAGTCCTGCTGCGCGACGCGCGGGTCGGCGGCGACCGAGTTTCAGGGCTCGAAATGCATTCCTACGAATGCGTGCGCACCCGCGTCCACGGCCATCGTGCTCTGCACTTCGGGCGACAAAGCGGCATGCCCGGCCCACCAGTCGTGCGTTGAGGCCGACGCCGCGGAGCTGCCGTCTGGCTACTACGGATGCCAATGAACGAACGCCTCACAGCGTCGCCGGCAAGAGCCCACGCAGGCGCTTGACCGCGTGGTGGAAATTGGCTTTGGCCGACTCCACGCTGAAGCCGGCAATGCTGGCCACTTCTTCGAACGAGAGATCGTGAAAGATCCGCAGCTCGAGTGCGAGGCGTTGCTTGGGAGGGAGGTCGTCCAGGCGCGCGCTGACCTTCCGCCACACCTCAGCCGCTACGAGCTGCGAAGTCTGGAGCGAACTCGTGAATGCGGCCACATCTCCGATCGGTGCAAGGTCCGCCGGCGTACCGCGAACGTGGTTGAGCGCCAGGTTGATGGCGATGCGAAACAGCCACGTGCGAAACGCAGCCTCTCCACGAAATGCCGACAACTTCTCGAACGCGCGCACGAACGCGATCTGGGTGAGGTCTTTCGCGTCGGCGTCGCTCTTTACGTATCGAAGCACGAGCCTTCGCACGGCGCTCTGGTGCCGCGTCACCAACGCGTCGAATGCCGTTGAATCCCCGTCGAGAAACTGTGCCACGAGCGCAGCGTCCGGATCGTCTCCCTCTGGAGGAGAGGGTGCGTCCGGATCGTCTCCCTCTGGAGGAGAGGGTGCGTCCTCATCATCTCCCTCTGGAGGAGAGGGTGCGTCCGGCACTTCGATTGGCGATTGGCCCACAACTTTGTCTTTCACGAAACGGTCTCCAGGCGCGTCTTAGGCCGGCCGAGCAAGCACCGAGCCACAGACGTCGCGGGCGCGGCCGTTCGAGATCACCGCGATCGGCGTCTCGTTGACGGATCTCGCTTCGCGTTTCGCCAGGCGGTTTCGCATTTGTCCAAACGGCCAGCAGGGCACAGCCCACCCCCTGGCTCTCGACTCCATCGGCGCGACGGCTGACCGCGAATGGGGGGCCCTGGGCACGCAACCTGCTTAGAGCCATAGCCCATGCGCACACGGGCATTGGTCGCTCTCATGTTCGCCGCGGTCCTCGGCTGCTCGGGCGGCGGGAGGTACGTATGGGTGAACCAGCTACCGCCGGACCAGACGGCGGACGGATACATCATCGGCTCCGGCGACCTCCTCAGCGTGCGTGTCTACAACCAGGAGAACCTCTCCACACACGCCCGGGTAAGAACCGATGGAAAGATCACCGTGCCGCTCGTCGGCGAGGTCGACGCGCGTGGCAAGCCGCCCGCGATGGTCTCCAAGGACTTGGAGGCGAAGTTCAAGGAATTCATGGTCTCACCCACGGTCACGATTACAGTCGAGGAGACCCAACCCACGTCGGTGACGGTCATCGGACAGGTCGTTCACCCTGGCATCTATACGGTGGACCCGACTTCAGGAGTGCTGCAGGCGCTGGCGGTCGCCGGCGGATTCAACGACTACGCGAGCCATGGATCGATCTACGTGATGCGCCGCTCGTCGGCGCAGCGCGTAAGGTTCACATTCGCCGACCTGACACAGCTGGAAGGTCAGGCTGCGATGTTTCGCATCCGCTCCGGCGACGTCGTCGTCGTCGAATGAGCCATTCATGCTTGTGGCGCTACCGATAGCTGCGGGCCTCGCCGCCACTTTGACACTTTCGGATCGTACCGAGATGCGCCTGCGCGATCCGGGGGACGCTCCGACTGGACCGTCCATCGACGTCGCTACCATGCCCGAGGCTCGATTGACTCTAGCTTCACCGCGAACCAGTTTCACGCTGGCTTACACTCCCCGGCTGACGCTCTGGGACGTCAACGACATCGGCGTGCAACCGCTCTGGCTCGACGCGGGCTCGGCCCGCATCGAGTCGCGCTTCAGCGACACCGCTCTTTCGCTCGCACAAGACGCGAGCTACGGCTCCATGAGCTTCGCGGATCTGACCTTTGCCCCAGGTCCGGAGGGCGCGCCGCCTCACGTGGACGTCGTTCCGACCTCGAAGATCATCGAGTTCGAATCCACTTCCACGACTCTCGGCTCGCGCACGGAGACGCGACGCTGGGAGGTGGTATCGCGTGTCGGCTATCAGCTCTCGGGGGGCGCGGACGACGCATCTCGCCTGATCATTCCACTTCAAAAGGGCCCCCTCGCGGACGCGATGGCGGCCTTTGCGGCGTCGCCCGTGGACCATTTCGCCACGACGTTGACCGGGAGCGAGACGGCGTTTTCCTCCGGTCCGGAGATCATTCTCGGGGAGGAAGACGAGGGCTGGAAGCATCGCTTTTCCCCGGTCACCGAGACAAACGCCACACTTGGAGTCAGCGAGGCGCGCGTCCGCGCCTCTCCTTTTACCGAGAGCTCCGCCCCGACCTACCCCGTCGCCGAAGTCGTCTTGGAGCAAAGCATGTTAACTGCCGAGGATCGCGTGACCGTCCGGATCGGCTCGCGCATCGGTCCGGTGATCAATCGCCTCCTCGGCATCGTGGACGAGCGAGTCCAGGGTACACTTGTGTCGAAGTGGACCCATGGGCCATTTGCGGCAAGCGCATTCGCCAGCGCCCAGCAATCGGTGCCCACCGGGGGCCCGAACGCGACGGAGCTCGTCGCGGGAGAGCTTGGACTGTCGTATGCGGTCACTGAGGCCGTTGCCTTCGACCTAGGCGTGCGGGGGCTGTGGCAGAAAGTCAGCCAGCCCGTCGTTTCAACCGCGGCGCAGGGCGTCACGGACGTTGTCGAGGCGAGCGTGGTCCAAGGGATAGTGTTCGTCGGCGTAACGCTCCGTGCGCCCACGATGCGTTTGTGATGGGGCCAGGATGAACTCACATGACTATCGTTGATTACTCTCTCGAGTCCGACGTGGCACTTGCTTCCAACGACACTGGCGCCAGAGGCGGCGAGGGCTCGTGGGATCGCACTGACTGGCAACGTATGTGGCTACGCACCCAGAGCTTCGACTGGAAGACCCTCGCCCTCGTGCCCGGAGACGATCAAACCTCGACGTTCGATGTGGCCAATCTAATCGCGAAACTGGCGCGCGACCACGGCGAGTCGATCCACGTGGCGGACATGCGAGCGCTCAGACTGAAGCACGTCGACGCCTTTCTCGAAGGGACACTTTGGGAGACCAATCACGGCACTCGCATCATTTTTGCGACTCGGTCGACATCCGCCAACTTGGCCACCGTGCGCATTGCCCGCGCCGCCGACTTCGCGATTCTATGTGTGTCCGTTGGATCGACCTCGCTCGACGGCATACGTTCAACCATCGAGCTGATTGGCAGAAAGCACTTCCTCGGAAGCCTTCTCGTCCGCGGATCGGCGGTTGCGAGCTCACTACGCCCTTCGCTTCCCCCGTGGACGTCCACACCGAAGTCCCAACCGTGACGGCCCCGGCGACGGGCCAGCCCGCAGAAGCGGTGGCGGAGGCCGATCGCCTGTATCACGACGGCTCGAAGGATTCGCACGCTGCCATAGCCAACGCGCTGAAGCTCGGGAGCTCGCTTGTAGCCACACTGGTCATCGCGATCGCGATGAAGTTCTTGATGCCTCGCTACCTCGGGCCGACCCGATTCGGGACGCTGAGCTTCGCCGATGGCTTCACGGGCACTTTTTTCGTGACGCTCAGCCTTGGCGCCGAGTCCTACATTCGAAAGGAAGTTTCCGTGCGCCTCGCCCACGCGAGCGACTTCTTGGGCGGCACCCTGGTGCTGCGCGCGGTGATGTCGGTGGCGATCTTCGGAATCATGGCGATGGTGATGAATGCCACGGGGCGCTCTCGCGAGGTCCGACAACTCGTATACCTGTTCGGGGCGGCGCAATTCTTCGTGAGCGTCAACGGGACCCTCTCCGCGCTTCTTCACGCCAGGGGACGAGTCGGCGGTATGTCGGCGCTGGCGGTGGCGACGAAGATCGTGTGGGCGGCGGGAGTGGTCGCCGCCATCGTGACCGGCGCGGGGCTGTGGGGGTTTGCCGCCGCGTACCTGGCATCCGAGAGCATCGAGAGCTTCGTACTTTTTGCTCTGGCGAATCGCCACCTAGGTGTCGTGTTTCGGGTGGACGCGGCGGCGACGAAAGCGATGATCGTGTGCAGTCTCCCCTACTTCGTGACCGGGTGCGCGACCGGCGCTTACGGCAAGCTCGACGTGACGTTGCTTGGGATGCTCGGCACCGGCCGCGAGGTAGGGTGGTATGTCGCGGCCTCCGCCATTACGGGGCTCACGCTACTCATCACGCCCCTAATCGATTGGGTCCTGGCGCCAGTGTTCGCTCGCGGGGCAGCCCGGTCGCGAGACGACCTGTACTCGCACATTCGGCAGGCGACCGAGCCGATCCTCGCGGTGGCCATTCCGGCGGCGCTCTTCGTCAGCGTTGGAGCCGACCTCTGGCTCCGGCTTCTCTTCGGGCACGCCTTCGCGCCGGCCGCACTCGCTCTGCGAGTTCTCGCCGCTTCCTCGGTGATAATTTACATCGCGATCGTCTACGCCATGACGCTTGTCATGCTCAACCGCCCGTGGACCCTCGCTCTGATTTCCGTCGCGGCTCTAGTTGTAAATCTCGCTTTCAACCTGCTGCTCATTCGCCGTTCGATGGCGCTCTTTGGGGAGGGTGGCGGCGGGGTGGGTTGTGCCTTCGCAGCGCTCGGGACCCATGGGTTCGCCGCCGCAGCGATGATTGCGGTCGTGGGCAGAGAGGCCTTCAATAAGCGCACGGTCCGGATGGTTGCCCTGAGCCTGGTGGCTTGCGCGCTGGTGGTTGTCGTCGACCGTCTCGCGGCAAGCCTCGGTTGGGTGCGGATCGTCATCGACGCGGGGGTGTATCTTGCGGTGGTCGTATCCACTGGCGCGCTCAGGGCGTCGGAACTGTGGACCCTCGTGACGACGGTCATCCGCAAGAAGGGCCACGCACCTGCGTAAAGGCCGCCCCCGTGGTCAGCGGACGTAGAGTGCTTCCACGGCCTCCCCCCACAGGCGGTTGATCGACACGATCCCGCGATCGTTCGGGTGCACACCGTCACGCAGCTCGTCGGGGTGAGCTGCGAACCATCCATAGAGATCTGGACCGGTCAGGAGCAAGTTTGCGGCTCGAAGCTCATCGAGCACACGATTGAACTTCGGAATGTTTCGATGTTGGCCATCCGAGGCGAACGGAATGGTGGCCAGAATCGGGATGCCCCCAGCCGCCCTGACTCTGCTGACGATCGACTGCATGTTCTTCCGAAACCGCGTCGTCTCGCTTTCGTTTCCTGCGGCATCATTCGTACCGTACGCGATCGCCCAGAAGTGAACGTCCGGGTTGCGCGCCAGCCAATCGTCGATGTGAGCGGCCCCTTCGTCGCTCTTGTAGCCCCCGGTGCCACCATTAATCATCGCGGGGAAGTATTCCGGATGCCTCGTGTGGACCCACGCCGCGAAGCTCGGCTGGTGCGCGGGGGCGCGGTCGAATGCCAGGGCGGTGATGCTGTCGCCGAGGAAAAACCAGCAGTCGCGGCCTCCGACGGTGACATCGTGGACGTCGATCTCACTGAGCTGGACGCCGTTCGGGCTCTCGGCAGGCGTCCGCGTCACGACGAGCTTGACCCAGCGCTGCCCACTGAAGTCAAAGCTGTGGGCTTGACCGTGCGCGGACACGGCGAGAACGTCGACTGCGGTTCGCCACGATCCATTGGCGCCGTCGGTCGAGTCCCCAGACGTCTCGACGCGATATGCGCCTGGGCTGCCGTAGTCGGTCTCTTCGTAGTTGAAGCTGCCGCCGGCGCTCCAGTTGACCAGCAAACGTGCTGGGCCTGCACCGACGTCGATGGAGACCCAGGCGGGCTGCTCGGGTGTAGGCCGGCCGGCGCCCCAGGAAGTCGAGTAGTCTCCGTCGTTGACGCTCCGCGGGTCGGCGAACTGCAGCGCCGACCCTCCGACCACGCGCTTGGAGCGGGAGACGAGCGGGTTCGGCGCGAGAGGCATCGCGCCGCGATCGCCGTCCCGGGGTATCGCGGACGTCGGCGGCGGCGATCCATACAGCTGCGTGCTCCACACGAGAATGGCTCCGAAGGCGATTCGGGCCAGAAGGGGTCGGGGTCCGCGCACGGTCGTCAGTCGGCGAGCCGAGCGTCCAGAGTGACGACGGCCTGCGCCTTGCGCCTCGAGGGCGCCAGCACATTCTTGAGGTGCAGGAAATGCTTTTCGAAAAGCTCGTAGCTCGCCGCGGCGACCAGAATCGAAACCACGGTGCCAAAACCCGCCGCGACGAGCATCGCGGGGCCCGACCCGATTCTCGCGGCCAACGCGTTGAGGGTCGCCTGATGCTCGACCATCCCGTACGCGATGATGCCGTGGAAGACGTAGAGGCCGTAGCTGCGCGTGCCAAGAAAGCACAGCACGCGGCCGCGAAGCAGGCGGCTCAGCACGCTCTCGGTCGGGGCCGCGAGACTTGTGATGAGCAGAGCTCCGAAGGTAAGCGCGATGCACGTGCCTCGAATCGGGAGGACCACGTCCGAGATCGAGCCTCGCATCGCGTTCCAGCCAGACGCCAGCAAAACCAGACCAAGCAGGGGGAAAAGCGACACCCTCGCCGCCCGGGCGACACGTTCGAGGCCCACCGCTCGCACGGCGAGCGCGAGAAAGCCGCCGACACACAGGGCATCGAAACGACACGGCGTGAGGACCAACTGCGCGAGAGCACCTGCACCTGTGAGCGCCAAGATGACGCGCAAGGCCAGCGCGAGAGCGGCCACGGCGACGCAGATGGCTAGAAGCGAGCGACGGCCAAAGCACAATACGACGATCGGCCAGACAAGATAAAATTGTTCCTCGACGGCGAGCGACCAGAAGTGCCCTACGTACGGGAGCGCCCACGCCCGATGAATCGCCAGGTAGACATTGCTGGCATACAGCCAAAGCCACGCCTGGTGATGCGCGGACTCCACCAGTCCCGCGGGATACGGAGTCGGTAGCGCCGGAAGAATGATGAAAAGCAAGGCCAGAACGCCATAGTAAAGCGGGAAGATGCGCAGCGTCCTCCGGATGTAAAAGTCGCGGAAATAGTGTGCACACCTTTTCGCGTCGTAGAGCAAACCGGTGATCAAAAAACCGGACAGCACGAAAAATAGGTCCACCCCCCAGATCCCATAGTTGGCAAGCTTCACCATGGCCCTCCCGAACGCCGTGTAAGCCGGGGAATCGCCGATGAAATGAACGCACAAGACCATGACAATGGCCACGCCGCGAACCCCGTCGAGCACAACCATGTGGCCGCCCGCGCCCTGCGGGGATTCCGATTGCGCGCGCGCGAGCGTCATTGGGTGGCTGCCCGCGCTTCGAAGAGCTCCGCGTAGAACGTGGACAAATCCTCGACCGCGCCCTTCCAGCTATAGCGGGTGGAGACGACCTGGCGGGCCGAGACCCCGATACGCCTCCGCAGCCCCGGATCGTCGAGCAGTCGGCCGATCTGCACGACGAACGCCGCTGCATCGTCCGCGATCAACAAGTCGCGACCCGGAACGACGTCGAGCCCCTCCGCCCCAAGGGTCGTCGACACGATCGCCTTGCCCATCGACATCGCTTCGAGAATCTTCAGACGGGTGCCTCCGCCTATGCGAAGAGGGACGACGACCACGTCGGCGCGATCGATCCACGGTCGCACGTCATCGACGACCCCGGTGACTTCGACGTCCGCGGTCTGCTGCGCGACGATCGTTTGCGGTGGTTTGCGGCCGACGATGCACATCCGCAGACGGCTGTATCGCGCGACGAGCTCCGGAAGCACGTCGTGCAAGAAGAAAAGCATTGCATCCGTGTTCGGGTAGTAGTCGATGGCACCAAAGAAGAGCAGCGTTTGGGGCTCGTGCGGCGTCGAGCGGGGCGAAAGGCGAAAGAAGTCGAGATCGACACCGTTCGGTACAACGGCAGTGTGGGCCGTCGGCTCATCCGAGAGCAGCAGCTCCTGATCGCGAACCGACGTGACCGTGCATCCGTCCAAGTGGGTCCAGGCGTGCCGCTCTTCTCTCCGCATCTTGCGCCACTCGATCGCGGCGTATGCGCGACGCAGCGCGCCGGCGTCGCCACCCGCCGTGCGTCTCACGATGTCGTATTCGATGTTGTGCTCGTCGAGACACAAGATCGGCCGGACGTTACGGCCGTGAGCACACAGCGTTGCGTATCCGGCCATGGGGGCGAGCTCGAAGTGCACCACGTCATACCTATGGGCAAGCATTTGCTCGAGGGCCCCCCGCAGCGACTGCTCGCTGTGGCCCAGCCACTCGAAACTGTGCGACGACCCAAGCGAGGCCAGTTGAAGCAGCCTCTTTTGCCCGTGGCCGGTGCTGTAGGATGGGTTGGCTACCGTGACGACGCGGCGACAATATTCCTCGGTCGCTTGGATGGCCACCTCCTGGTTTTCGAGTGGGTCGACGAGCGAAAGCACGGACACTTCGTTCGACGTCGCCATTCCCGAGATGAGCTCATGCAGGCGCCTCTGAGCGCCAAACATTGGCGGGCTGGGCAAGAACGGCGTCACAAAAAGAACCGATCGCGCCTCGCGTGCGGCCTTGGGGGCGTTGCGCAGGACAACGCCCCGTGCTTGGCTAACGGAACGAAAGTCGCCATCGGTGCCTAAACTCATCTTAATCTCGATTCTCTTGGTAGACGTGGTGATTCCACTGTGGGCCGCGCGCGATCGCAACGCGGGTCGTGGGCTGAAGAAGGCTCTCTTCTACATGTGCATTTGCAACGCCGTGTATTTGCTGTTGGTGATGTTCGTTTATCCGCGACTCTGACAGACATCTCCCACAGTCGCGCGACTCGGCTCGAGACGGAGACCCGGACGTCTCGATGGCCATGCGCCGGTACTCACCGCGAGCTTGCTGGCGATCGCAAACGCCGGCGCGACAATGAAGACGCTAGCCCAAGTACCTAGTCCGAGATCCCCGTAGCAATAGACCAGGTATACGACGATGACCGAAACGGCGGTCAGCGCTGCGGTTTGATCGTCGACGGTTGTGGCGTGGCGGTAGGCTCGCGCGGCAAGGAAGATCCCAACGACGAGCATCGTCCAGAGCGCCGTAAACCCCACGAATCCCCCGTACGCCCATAGCCCGAGGATGCTGTTGTGCGGAAGGAACCGATACAGCGCGTAAGAGCTCGAGACATCGGGAAGCCCGATGATCTCGTCGTACCCGTGACCGTAGCCGGTGCCAAAGACAGGATTGTGACGCAGGGTATAAAACAGATTGTAGTTCTCGAGGTCTCGCCACAGGGTCGATGGATCCGCTTTGGAGTCGATGACCGATCGAAGCGTGTGCACCGGTTGGAAGATCGCGGAGCTAGAGTCCCAGCCGAAGATTGCATAGGCCAGGAGAAGCGGGGACACAGCCACCACGGCGCGTAGGGCGGCGCGCTTGGCGGGGGACCGTCGCGTGAGCCCCACGACGGCCGCAACCCCTGCGGCCAGCTCCACCCACGCCAGGCGCCGGCCATTGGCCACCATTCCCGCAATGAGAAGCGGCAACACGACACCTACCAAGAAGAGGCGCTTGCCGCCCTGCCTGTGAATGAGAAGGGCGAGGACCGAGCAGAACGCCACCGCAAAGAGCATCGAGTCGGGATGGGAGGTCGCGTAGAGGAGCGTGGGCTCTCCGGGCGGTGGGGGAACCGTGGCTCGAATGTAGATGGCAAGCGACGCCTTGAAGCAGGCCGCCAAGACGATGACCTTCCCGAGACCGGCCGTGTCGGCGGGCCCTCGAAACCCCCGCTGGAACAAAAACACCAACGCCGGCAGATACGCCACACGCTGAAGCTGCCAAAGGGAGTTGGGGACGTCGGCGCCACCGCGTGCCATCCCGTAGACCCACATCCACGCGGCGCCGGCGAGGCTCAAGCCCGCGAACCACGCCATCGGGCCGGCACTCTCGGCGCCAGGGGAGCTGTCGATGCCGGAGCCTTTCTGCCATCGCACCGCGGCCACGACGAACAGGTAAGCGAGCACGACGTCGAGACCGGAAAAGACGAGGGGCTTGTAGGGCAGAGTGACGTTGAGGTGGACGAGCATGAGCGCCCCGACATCGTAAAACGGAGACTTCCACTGCCCGCAGGCCGGGAGGTCACTCGGGTTCTCGAGCGTGAGCACCAAAAATGTGGTGACCAGCAGCGACCAGCGCAGGGGCACCTTCCACGCGGCGTATAGGGCGGCAAACACGACAGCCGGCGCGAGCGCGAGCATCAAGCTCCCGTTGCCGACAAGAACGCAGGCCACCGTGAGCCCGCCTATGAGTAGGACGAGACTCGAAAGGGCCAGCGTCCTCATTCGAAATCCGCGCCTTCCAACATGGGCAGCGCGATCTCGCCGAGTATCGGTCGTTCGAGAAGGTGCTCCATCTGCCATGGCTCGAGAAGCCGACCCGTGCGCAGGTCGGCCAAGAGGGCAAAGAGCAGACTGCAGAGCGTGGCGGCTATGAGAGCAGCCAGGAGCACTACGGGGACGTTGGGCGCAGTCGGGCTGGTCGGGAGACGCGCGGGGGTGATGACGCTGTATCGGTACTTGAAGGCGGCTTGAGCGGTCTCGAGATCAATCTGTGCCGTCTGGATTTGGTTTCGCAGAGTTGCGTATTTGTCCATTGCGTCGTGCAGTTGCCCGCGCGCATACACCATGCCTGGATCCCGGTCTTCCCGAAGGTCGAGCGCGAGGCGCAGGACGTCGCCTGGAAGCTGGGGAGGTGTGGCCACCGCCGCGGGCGGCATGTCCATGAGCGCCGGCGTCGACCCCAGTGCTGGAGCCGCGGTGTCGTCCGCGCGGGCAGACCGACGATCGTACTCGCCCTTCAACGAGAGCGCCTCCCGACGAAGAGTCGTGACCTCCGGCGATTCGACGCTTAGCGCCGCGATCAATTGCTTCAGGTCACCAATGGCGGGGTTTTTTTCCGTGTAAGTGGTGCGTACCTCTGCCAGGTGGGCCTGCAGCTCCGACAGTCGACGATGGCGAGACTCCTCGAGCTCGTCAATGGCGTGCTGCTTGGTCTGCAGCTCGCCTTTCATCTGCTGGAGCTCGGGGTCGACTACCAACACGCGGGATACGACTGGTCGCGGCGCCGAAAGCATTCGAGGTCTCGGAGAAGCAACCTGAGGAGTGTCATCTCCTTTCGACGCATCTCTGGCCCCTCGCATCCTCTCGATCCCGGCGACCGCGTCGTCGATGTCCGACTTCAGGCTGGTCGTGTGGCTTCCGAGAATCCCTATCGACTCAGCCAGAGCCGTAATCTCCCGCGCATAGCGAGCGTCGAGAAAGGTCCTCTGCGCGGCATCCACCAGCCGGCACGCCATGGGCGCGTCGCTCCAATCGATGGCGATCGTCACGGTGCTTCCGCTATCGCTGGTCCACACGCCAAACTTCTTCTCGAGCAGCTTCACCATGCCGTCGAGCCGATCCGCGTCGGTATCCTCCCGGACGCGAAGGACGTTCGCGATGGCGTCTCTCGCCCGTTGAACCGGAGCCCTGTGGTCTCTGGTGTATCGAATGAGGTCAGTTTGCTGGATGAGGGCAACGAGGTTGTCGCGTTGCAGCACCATCTCACCCGCGACGTGGGTGAGGAGGTCCGCGCCACCCGGCCCGTCGCCGCGAACCGTCAGCGCGGCGTTGGGTTGGAAGAGGGCCTTGGTTTCGACGTGGTAGGTCTTGGGAAAAGCGAATAGCGATCCGATCGTTGCGCCTACGATGGAGACGAACACTAGAGCGACGAGGAGCGTGTGCCTTCGAACCGAGCCCGCCACGAATGAGGCATAGTGGCGAACTCTTTCGCGATCGCGGCGGTCGAACAGGCTGGCGCTAGACGCCAAGTTCTCGGGTACTGTGTCGTTGCTGTTCATGGCTCTCTCGCTCAAAGAGCTGAAGAGCACGTAGTGTTCCAACGCCAGAACGAGCGCTGACGGCGGCGCACGCAAAACGCTCATCGAGAGAGCGTGGGCGATTGGCTAAACGAGAACTGGCCGAGTGATCGTTCGCGAGCATGGCCTCCGGCCCTGCTCGAGGCGTCGCGTCAAGCCACAGCTTTGAGTGTCCAGTCGAGCGATACAATCGCAACGTGTAGGCGTTCGGCGAGGGGCATGAGGGCGCGCATCTTCGGTTGGCCCGGCCCGTTCTCCCCACAGCTTTCGCACATGTCATGAAACAAAGGCTGTAGAAAGTCGTCGATGTACGCAGAAGAGTCTTCCGAGACAGTGGGGTCGCGGACCTGCGGGCCGCCGCGAAGGTCGTGGACGAGCGCCTTGAAGTCCTCGAGAACGTCGCCGTACCACACGTAGGCCTCCGACAAGTAAGAGACGATCGCGGGACCGTGTGGAGGCAGTGACAGCCGTTCATCGGCGACGCAGACGTGCAATTGGTACAAAGCGGAGCGAACGTCCGCCACACATGCAACGCACCAATCAAGCTCTGGCTTAGAGGAGATTTCACCGAGATCCGTCGACCAAAGCTGAAGCATTTGGATGCGCGCGTCGAAGAGGACGAAAGCGTCGCGCCATGTACAGAGCATTGTTTCGCGGCGGCGCTCGGACTGCGAGATCCGAGCCTCGCCAAAGCGTGACTGATGTCGGCGGGCCGGCCGGGTAAATAGTTTCGCAACGGGATGGGGATGGATCATGCCTAGTGTCCCTTCAGACGCCCTAACGCTCCAAGGGTGCATACGTCGTGCCCAAAGGTCGCACTAAGTCCAGTGGCTTCGCAGGTCGCTCAAGCAGTTTGCGAATCGTTCTCCGAGCCACGGACGTTGCGCGACGCGCGGTGCGGCCCCGATCTTGCTGAAGGCTTCGTGAACGACGGCCCACCCTCATGCGTGTCAAACGCGAAGCCGTCGACTCGTTGTCTTGGGAGGTCCCATGTTTATTCGCTCATTGAACTTAACAGCGTTCGCCATTCCGCCCCTGGCCTGTGGCTTTATCACCGGGTGTTCGCCCAGTGCATCGTCTGCGGACGCCCACATCGACGCCGGTAACACCGCGGCCCAGTCTGGAGCGGATGCGGCGATGGACGCGGGGGTCGACTCGAGCGACGCGCGAGGTGTTGGTTCGCCGGACGAGTCCGGCGTGGTGCCGGACGACGCTCCGTCGGGCTGCCCTGTGAGCCCCGCCCCCGACAGTGGAGGCCCGGCCGAGCCTCCAGTCGGAACCATGCTGGTCGCCGGGAATGCGCTGTCGGCTCGGGGAGTCACGAGCGACGGGTACGAAATCTACTCCGACGACGCCGCGCTTCAGCTCTACGCGATCCCGATCGCAGGGGGCGCCGTCCAAAGCATCGTGGCGCTCGGCGGAAAGTTTTGGGTCACCGTCGTGGGTCAAGAGGTCTTCGCGTGGTCGAACGTCAACGGCGCCGACGTCGGCGCGCTCACGGTATGGTCATCGGCACGAGGAGCCCACGCGATCTCGTCCGCGTCGTTCGGCATTCTTGGCGCCGCCTCGTCTGACGGGACCGAGATCCTTTACGTGACCAATGTGGACCCACTGGGCCAGACCGGAGACGTCTACCTCGCGGGAAGCGATGGCACCGGGGCGACAAGCCTCCTCCAAGGGCAGCAGCTGGCGGGCTGCTTTCCCCAGCTCGGCTTCGCTGGATCCTACGCGATCGCCTCACACTGTGACGTGGCGCGGGGCGCCGGGCCATCGTCGACGATAACCTCCTTTCGATCGCCGGCGTGGACGCGAGCGGACCTCATGGGCAACGCAGCCAACAGCTGGTCGGCCGATACGGCAGGCACGATAGTACTCGTGTCGACCGCAAACGGTCTCCTTGTGGTTCCCATCGGAGGTGGGCTTGCTACGACGATCGACGCCAATGGCTTCGTGGGGCAGCTCATCGCCGGAGGAGAGATGGCCGTCTACGGCACTACGTCCGGCAGCCTTCGGCTCTCTTCGACCATGGCCCCATCCCCGAAGACGCTCGCGCCGAGCTTTGGAGGTTTCTACGCGATCTCGCCTGCCCAGGACACGGTGCTCTACTATCAGAGCTCGAGCTCGGCCGGGACGGACATCTACCTCGCATCGACAACCGCGCCGGGCACGTTGGCTACGGTGTCGACTGTGACCAACGGCGCGGTGAATGGCGATGCCTTCACGGCCGACTCCACCTTTGCTCTTTACTCCACGAGCAACGACGTGTGCACGGGCTCGGGCACGTTCAACGGGTTCTCAGTGACCGGAAGTGCTCCGACTCTCCTTGGACACAACGTTTGGGGCGATTGGAGCACCACAGGAGCCAAGGTGCTCTTCAACGACAACTTCGTGGCGACCGGAGGACTTCGGTTCGGGCGCGCGGACATCGAGTCGGTGGATCTTGCGACCGCAACGACTCCTGCTCGCGTGGTCAGCCAGGCCGACGCGGTCATCGACCTGACGCCCGCAAGAGACCAGATGATCTATTCGTGGTCCGTGGAGCCTGGTCCGCTCGCCGGGCTCTACATCATCCCCGTCCCGTAGCCGGGGCTCCTCGTGCTCGCCCTTTAGAGGTTTCCAACAGCCATGCTTTCCCGCGCAAATGCCGAAGTCGTGAGTCAATTGTTCCTCGTCATGGGTTTTGCCTTGATTGAGGTTAGCGAGCACGTGCTGGTGGCGGCCAAGCGCGTCTTGCGTTCTGTGCCGAGCGCGAAGCTGCAGACAGAGGGTCGCGAGAGGCGGAGTGCGTCACCGGGCGTCGACGACCCAAATACGACGGGGGGCGCCGAGCGCGGGCGCCGTGACCTTTGCGAGACTGTCGTCGACCGCGAATGGTGAGGGTCGCCGGCGGGGGCGCGACGGCCCTTGCGCTCAACCGGCCCAGGTGAGCGCGGCATCGATCGTGCGTCAGTTCGCTCGCCTCGCAGGGGGCACGCGAACGACAATGGATGTGTCGATTGTCCCCATGGAGCCTTCGTGGGTCTCCCCTTTGGGCGGGGCCATCGCAAAGGTGTCGCGCGCTCCGATGTTGCTGTTCGACGCGCACTACTACGGCACGCTTGCCGCGGTCCGCGCTCTCGGGCGAGAAGGAATCCGCGTTACAGTCGTCGACCCGACCTCCGCCGGGCCGGCGCTTTGGTCGCGTTATGCGGCTCGGCGGCTGCATTGCCCACCCATGGCCGGTGAGCTGACACCGTTCGTGACTTGGCTGCTGGCCTTCGGCGAGCGCGAGCCGGGCCAAGTGATCTATCCAACGAGCGACGACATCTCGTACGCCTTCGCAAGCCATCGCGACGACTTGTCGAAAAACTTCAAGTTATACCAACCGGATCTGAGGACGATGATGGGACTGCTCGACAAGGCAAAGCTCGTCGAGCACGCGCGTGCGGTAGGCCTGGATACACCCGAGATGTGGCTTCCAGAGGACGAAACGGACGTCGAGCGAATCGCGCGGACCGCGGGCGGCCCGCTCATGATCAAGCCGCGCACGCAGGTTCTGTCGAAGACGCACGCAAAAGGGACCCTCACGTCGGGCAATGCGCGTCAACTTCGCGCGGCTTACCACGACTTCTCGAATCACAACGGCTCGGGGCACGAGATCCTCGCACGATCTCCGGAAGTCACGCGGCCGATGATTCAGCGGTACCATCCTGAAGCCGAGCAGGAGATCTATTCGCTCAGCGGGTTTTGCGACCGGACGGGGGGCCGATTCGCCATCCTGGGAGCGCGCAAGGTGCTCCAGAGGCCACGTCGAATGGGCATCGGCCTCTGCTTCGAGGACGCTCCAGTGGAGGTCGACCTCGCGGCGAGGGTGCGGCGCTTGTGCGAGCACATCGGCTACTACGGCGTCTTCGAGCTCGAGTTCGTCCGCGTCGGAAATAGGCGGCTTCTCATCGACATGAACGGACGCTTCTATGGCCAAATGGCGTTCGACATCGCGCGCGGAATGCGTCTTCCGCAGCTCGCCTATGCGGCCGCGGTCGGAGACGATGACGAGGTCGGTCGTCTCGTGGCGATGGTCCCGCGCCGCGACGCTGCGCGAAGACCCTTCGCGTTCTGTAACGGATTCGGGCTCAACGTACTGGTCGCGGCGCAGCGACTTTTCGGCCGTATGTCGATAGACGAGGCGGCGGGCTGGCGCCAATGGTGTCTCAAGCACGAGGGCGCGCTCGTCGATGCCGTCGACGATCCAGACGACCGCCGGCCCCTCGCAGCCGAGGTGGTCGCGCAGCTCTGCGGCTACGTCCGTCATCCGCGCTCGTTCTTGCGCGTCATCGCGCTCAATCGTTGAAGCGGACTAAGGTCGCTCGCTCGAAAGGGTCGCGCTCGCCTCGCTGGACGGACCTATCTTTCGGAGCCACGCGCGGAGCGGCATCTCGAACCACCGATAGATGGCGATGCATGCAAGGGTCAACGGAACGACGTGCCCGATGAAATAAAGGACCGGGACGCGCAGAACAACGGGAGCCACCACCGCGTAGAGCCGCGTGGACCATGCCAGCTGCAAGTGCAATAGGTACACCGCGTAACTGGCCTCTCCCAACAAGACCAGGGGAGGCAATGCGAGAAACCGGGCCACGAAGGAACGTTCGCGCGCGAGCGAATAGACCAAAACGGCAAAAAGCGGCGTGAGAAGGCCGTTGTGGAGAAGCAGATACGGGATCGACGTACTGAAGGCGAGCGCTACGAAGAGGGCTGCGGTGATCGCGGGCGTCAGAATCTCGGCTCCGCGCTGGACCCCCGAGCGCACCTCGCGGAGAAAGATTTCCCCGGCGACGGAACCGACGACGAACTCGGGCAAGTGAGCGACGGGTACGTACTTGAGAAACGTGATCCAGAACCCGGTGGTCTCCGCATCAAGCGGGCGCCCGGCCCCGTCCGACTTGCAGAGGGTGTAGAGGGCGGGCACCAAGAGGCCGGCGGCCCATGTCATTCCCCCGACGAGGACGAGCTTCGTGGACGAAACCTCCGGGCGCGAGATTCTGCGTGCGAGCCAGGGAAACAGAAAATAGAAGAAGGCCTCCACGCTGAGACTCCACGCGGGCACGTTCCAGAGCAGCGCGAACGGCGGGAACCAAGCTTGGGTGAGCGTGAGCGCAGCGACAGCGCTCGCCGCGGCGATCAGCCATGGGCCGACCGACACCCCAGAGGAGAATATCTCTTTTACGGCGTGAGGCGCCGAGAGGACGAAGGCCAGTAGGTATACCGGGTAAATGCGCGCCACGCGCGCCCACCAGAACGATCCTGCCGTCCAGTTGGTCCGCTCGAAATACGTGTAGGCAAGGATAAACCCGCTCAAGACGAAGAAGAGCGTCACGCCGACGTGTCCTGTCGCGCCGATGTTGCGCACCCATTGGGGCGCGTCGACAAGCATGGGTTGTCCGAGGTGGAAGACGAGGACGTGCAACGCTGCAAACCACCGCACGCCCGTCAGCGCAGTGAGGTTGGGGCGCGCGCGCAAGGGCTGCGCCTACGCTCGGTTCCGGCGGGCCGCCATGACGGGGCGGCTGGCCCGGGCTGCGGCCCATGTCGAGAATGCATCTTGAGCCGGTGCAGGGAGCATGGTGCAGGGACGGTGATCCTAGAGCAAGACGGCACCTCACGGGGATCGATTGCGTCCGAGCAGCGCGCGATCGAAGAACGCGACGACCCGCCGGGCGTACTCTTCACCCGCAACCCGCGCGTAGCCTCCATGAACGGCCCCGGGGACGATCCAGAGCTCCCTCGGCTCGGACGCGACCGCATAGAGCCGCTCCGACCAGTCTGGGGGCACGGTCGGGTCGGCATCGCCTGTGATGAAGAAGACCGCACGCGGTCCGATCGCGAGAACGCTGGCAAGAGGGTGAAGCTTCACGACGCCGGCCCACCGGGCTGCCCAGAGGGCCGGCAAACGCGAGAAGGGGCCCCATCGGCCGAAGTCGCGGCGGAGAGCCTCGTCGGCGTCGGTGTAGCAGCCCGCGAGGATGACTCCTCGAATGCGCGCGTCGTACGCCGCCGTCTCCGCGAGAAACGCGGCACCACTCGAGAAACCGTAGGCGCCGATCCCTCCCGAACGTACGCCCGGTTCGGAGGCGAGCCTCTCGACGGCGAGGTGAAGAAAGGCCTCCTCGTCGCCCCGGTGCTTCTGCCCGCCGCTCTCTCCATTGCCGGGGAGATCGAACATCAGGACCCCGTAGCCGGCTCTCGAAAGAATGCGGGCCTCGGGCAGGAGCTGCGTTCGATCGGTGCCGGAGCCGTGCACGAGCATGACGGCAGCCCCGTTGGCCGAGTCGAGCAGCCAGCCCCGCAGCGCGATCCCGTCTGGCGTCCGGAGGCTGACGTCCTTCGCCGCGCCAAGCCAGGCCTCGCCCGCGGGCCGTGGGACTTGGTGCCGGGTGGGCTCGATCGATGCCAGCTCACCTCTCGCCGCGCGCACCGCGACGAAGGTAGCGGCGAGCGCTAGGGCGCCGAGGGCCGCCCCCGCCAAGCGAACTGGGCTCATAAGGGGTCAGTCATCCATGGAGACTAGCGTACCTGGCGACGCATAAATAGGCCCGCGTGGGCGCACCTCATCTTGTCGCTCCTGGGCTGGGGGTTGTTGCTCCTGGGCTGGAGGTTGTTGCTCCTGGGCTGGAGGTTGTTGCTCCTGGGCTGGCGGGCTCGGCACGAACGATGCTCTTCATCGGAACGACCCGCGATGCGCTGGGGGTAAGGGAGACGCCATGATCGAAACACACACGCTCGAAGCTCGGAGTCATATGGTCGTCGTCGTTGGCGTCGATCTGAGCGACGTCAGCAAGCACGTTCTGGCAAGGGCGCGCGACCTGGTTCGCTCGATAGACGATGGGGAGCTGCACGTCGTCCACGTCGTCGCGCCGCAACCACTCAGGTTTCTCCTCTTGGACTCTACGACCGACATCGGAGCGCGCGCGCACCCCGAATTCGCACGGCGACAACTCTTAGGCTTCTGCGAGTCGTTCGTGCCGGGTTCGCGAGAGCGCGTCGTCTTTCACACGCCCGTTGGGCGACCGGCGGACGAGCTCGCGCGCGTCGCGCAGAACACCGCGGCTGACATCATCGTAGTCGAGGTGCACGACCACGCCCCTCGCGTGTTCCATCACGCGGTCGTCGCTCGCCTTGCGCGCATTGCGCCGTGCTCAGTGCTCGCGATCCGCGACCCGGCACGCAGAGCCCAAGAATGGGCCGCGCCTCGTAGCGCGGTGGCTCCGTGAAATCGGAGCGATCTGACCGGTGTCAGACGATTCGATGCAACCAGTCACCGCTTGTCAGAGGCCAATCGGATTGGCGACTCTCGCAGCTGGCGAATGGTTCTCGCGAATGGAACTGACAGCCACTCGCCCCGCCGCAGACATGGCACGGGTGCGACGCCGACACGTTGATCCAGTCGGCTTCTGCCAACCAAGAGTGTAGCAGGGCGTGCATGCGTACCCGGTGAAGCACACAGTGTGCCATCCGCGCCTTTTCCGGGTCGCGTCCTCGGAGCGGCCGGCCAAGCCGCTTGCATGTCGTTGATATCGAGCAAGTTGAGCATTCAGGTCGAGCGTAGCGGGGGGGCTTGCGCGTTCAGGCGTCCACCGCGTTTCGGATGAGCCGAATGAAGAGGCATTGGCAAATCACAGGTGAGCTTTGCGCCTCCCGCGAATTTGGAAACCCTCGTTCAACGACCGGGCCAGCTCGGGCGAGCATGGTCCGCGGGCCTCGTCACACGGCAGCTACGGCAGCTACGGAAACGCCAAGCGCGAGGTGAATGCACGGCTTGATGGCGCGGTCCATGCACCATCGCCGAAGGTTACCAAGAGAGATCAATCAACATGATATGGGCACCCGAAGTCGGCATTAGAGAGAGCGTCCGGATTGGGCAGATGGCTTGCATCGCGGCGGCTGAACAAGGTGACCAGCCGCGGATAGAATCTTTACCCGCGAGCTGGGAACCTGGCCCACGCGGGCCCCTTCATTCGGCGCCGCTCCCCATGGCCAATACGGTGTTCCTTGCCGAAGACGACGAGGCGATGCGACAGGCGGTAGCGGCTACCCTGCGAGGCGCCGAGTATCACGTGAGGGAAGCCTGCGACGGCGCCGAGCTGCTCGATATGCTGCTAGACGCGGTGCACGACCCACTGCTTCGCCCGCGCGTCGTGGTGGCTGACGTACGGATGCCGAACCTCTCGGGCCTCGGGGTCCTTGCCGCGCTTCGACGGGCCGCATGGAACATCCCGGTCCTTCTGATTACCGCGCTCACGGACCCGTCCGTGCAGACACTGGCCCGGAGGCTCGGCGCCATAGGCGTTCTGCGCAAGCCTTTTGACACCGACGACCTGCTGACGGCCGTGCTAAACGCGGGCGCCGTGGGGCATAGGGCTTGAGGTCGGGGCAATCCGAATAGGCCGGGGCGCGGCGTTCACGCCGGAATCCCCAGCCCCTTCGAGAGCGAGCAAGGCGGAACCGCCGCCGGGTCCTCCGCCTCTACGCGGTTTCGCCCAAGAGCCTTGGCTCGATAGAGCACCGCGTCGGCGCGCTGCAGCCAATCGTAGACCGACCCCCCGCCCAGCTCTGCAACGCCCGCGCTAATCGTCAGGAATGTCCCGTGCGCGCCCGGCGCGTGGCGCACGCAAAGCTTCTCGATTTCCTGCCGCACCCGATCCATCCCGGCCTTTGCGTCCGCAAGCGATTGTTCCGGAAGGATGACGAGAAACTCTTCCCCGCCGTAGCGGTAGAGGCTATCGCCCGTCCGAAGGTGCTCTTGGATCGTGCGCGCGACAAGGCAAAGTACCTCGTCGCCCAACAAGTGACCGAAGGAATCATTGTAGGATTTGAACGCGTCGATATCGCACAGCGCCGCGCAGTACCGGTGCCCATAGCGGGCGACGCGACCCTCTAGAGGCTCGAGGTCCTCCTTGAGACGGAGCCGGTTCGAGACGGACGTGAGCGCGTCCACGCGCGCCGCCCGGTGGTCGCGTTCGGAGTCGAGCCGCAGCGCGCAGTTGCTGGCCTCGAGCTCGCGTCGCGACACTACCGCCCGCCACGCTGCCTCGAGGCGCGCCTCGAGCTCCAGTCGGTCGAGAGGCTTCGCGATGTACTCGTCGGCTCCGGCATGAAGGCCTTCGACCATATGCCTGTCGTTTCGCCCGGTGATGAGAATGAAGTGCGTATGCCATTCGGGCGGGTCGCTTTCGCGTATTTCTCGGCAGAGCTGCAGGCCGTCCATGATTGGCATCTTCCAATCCGAAATGATCAGGTCCGCGCGTTTCGCTTGGTGCAGCGTCCACGCGCTGCTTCCGTCGCAGGCGACGTCGCACGAGTGACCTAGGTTGCGAACGAGGTCTCCCAGGAGCTCGCCAGCGTCCCGGTCGTCTTCCGCGACGATCACCTTCAGCGGCTCAGGGGGTCTACGCGATGTGATGGCTGATGTGCGCATTCTGTCTTCTTGCTGCGGGTAGAAACACGCGGGCCTCGCGCCGCCCAGCTCCCTTGAGCCATCGCCGCGACGTTCGCGCCACGTTCTGGCATCGAAAGCGGTCTCAAGAGAGTTTCACGAGAGACGTCGGTTCTACCGTGTTCTGTATTGCGTATTGCGTGCCACGCGCCCATGGCGTGTTGTCGCCAGACCGCTCTTGCACGCCATCTCCAGAACGACTTCACGGGGCCATCGCGACACCGGACGAAACCGAGTCGTGTGCCGTGCGCGCGGGAGCGCGGATCACGAGCACAGAGCACGGCGCAATCCGGGCCAGGCGTGCGACGACCGCGTGGTGAAACACCCGAGGCGGGTGATCATGGACCTCGACCACGATGATGTCGGCCGCAGTCTTCTGCGCGATGCGCGAGAGCTCATCCGCCGGGCGACCCACGGGCAAGTGCACGACGACGCGCTCTTGCGAGCCCGGCACGGATTCGCAGAAGCCTAGCAATTGTCGCCGTGCGAATTCGGGGTCGCCATGGGACGCGACATCGGTCAGACGCAGCGACTCCAAAACGGCATATCGGAGCGGTTGCGGCTCGACGACATGGACGATGTGCAGCTCCGCGTCGTCTATGGAGCGCACCAGGTCGCGCGCCCTCGCCAGAGCGTGCTTGCTGACGTCGCTGAGGTCGACGCCGACGACCACGACCATGTGACTCCGAGCCGCGTGCTTTCTCGTTTCTAACATTGGATCCTCTTACTGCCCCAGAAGTCCCGGGTAGATTCGAGTAAGAGCATTGTTCGTGCCGGGCCCATTCGTCCTCTCGGCGGATCTGCGGCACCGCACGGTTTGGAGCGCATTTGCCCGGCCAAGGGCGCAGGCAGAATGCGAACGAAAATTCTCTTCGCGCTCTGCCTTCTCCGCTCTCGCCGCGCCGTTTCCGTGGCACGCGTTGTGCTGACACGATCGAAGTGCTGCGTGCGCCGGAAAACGAACGCGACCGGGCCCATGCGCACACCAACGAGCAACGACCGGCAAGGAGGATGAGATAGTGAATCACCTATGGGTTTTCGCAGTCCTGCTCGTCGTGTTGTGGGGCACGCGGTTTACGCGCCAACTCGAAGGCGTCCGGCTTCGCAGCCGGCGCTGAATCTAGCTTGCGATTGGCAATTATCGCGGACCGGGCTAGCCTCTGATGCAAAAGCAGACGATTCAACACCTAAATTTGATTGGCGACTGCGTCGCGCTCGTGTGCGCGTCCGCAGCAGCTACGAAGCTTCCATGGTTAGCCGGTTGGCACTGGATGGTTTTTCTGGGTATGTCGACCGGGTCGCTCCTCCTGTGGACGGTAGGCGGGAGGATCCTTCGTCACTACGACGTCTGGAACGGTCGCGGCAGGCGCAGCGACATCGCGCTGACGCTGCTTCTGATCGGCGGCGTGCTGACGGTGATGGCACTTCTGCGAGCGCTGGTGCCCGCCTACGAAGCGGGCAGCCACTTTGTTCGGTTCAGCGTCGTCGTGGTGCCTTCGCTTCTCTGGATCCGGCTCACGACGAGCTGGATGGCGCGTCGAGACGTTCCGGTGCATCCGATTCTGATCATCGGCATTGGTCCGCTGGGCCGCCACACCGGCCTGGAAATTCGCGATCGCCACGACCACCGGAGCATCGTCGGGTACCTGCGCTTTGCGGACGAGCAAATCCATGATCGCTTGCCGGCCGAGATCCTGGGCATCGCGAGCGAGCTCGATGAGCTGCTCAAGAGGCAAGTCGTCGGTGAAGTGTTCATCGCGGGCCACAACGATGCTCAGCGTTCGGAGATGCAGTCGGCCATTGGGGTTCTCGAGCGGTTCGGGATTCCGTTTGCGCTTCCCGTAGCGGGGTTTCGATTTGGACGCGCGCGTCCGGAGTACGAGCGGGCGCTCGCCGATGGCTACATCCACTACCTCAGCGTTCGCCACAAGCCGCTGCAGCGGGCCATCAAGCGCCTCTTCGACATCGCGGCGTCGGCCGCTGCCCTCGCGCTCCTCGCGCCATTGCTCGTGGGCGTGGCGGTCGCCATCCGCCTCACGTCTCGGGGACCCATCTTGTTCAGGCAAGAACGCGTCGGACAGCATGGGCATCTCTTTCACATGCTCAAGTTCAGGTCGATGGTAGCGAATGCCGAGGAGCTGAAGGCCAAGCTCATGGCCCGCAACGAGGTGAGCGGGCCCGTGTTCAAGATGACCCATGATCCCCGAGTCACCGAGGTCGGCCGATTCATCCGCAAGTTCAGCATCGATGAGCTTCCTCAGCTCATCAACGTTCTGCGTGGCGAGATGAGCATCGTCGGCCCCCGCCCCCCTGTTCCGGCCGAGGTTGCAAAGTACGAGGCCTGGCAACGGCGCCGCCTGTCGGTTCGGTCTGGCTTGACTTGCGTCTGGCAAGTCAGCGGGCGAAACGAGACGTCCTTCGAGGAGTGGATGTACCTCGACATGCAGTACATCGATCACTGGTCTCTGGCGCAGGACTTCGACCTCATTCTGAGGACCGTTCCCGTGGTGTTTTCGGGGCGCGGGGCGAGCTGAGTCTGTCGTGCGTGGTCTGCATCTTGCGTACTCGACCGAGCATGGAGAGCTTGCTCGTCTTGTCCGACGTGCATCTAGGCAGCGACTTGAACGACTTCGGTCATCCGATTCGTCGCTCGCGCCGTGTTGACGAGGATCTCGTCAAGCTGATCGCGCACTACCGGAGTGTCGCGGCTCCGAACGATCGCTGGCGCCTCGTCGTCGCAGGCGACTTCATCGACTTCGTCGGGATGACGGTACGCGCCGAGGGGGTGGAGTTGGCGACGGAACGCAGCGACGAGGAGGTCGAGCACGGCCTCGGCAACGCCGTTGACCACGTTCGCATCAAGCTGCGATTGGTCGCCGAGCGCCACGGCGACGTGTTTGACGCGCTTGCCGGCTTCGTGGCCGACGGACACGCGTTAGCCTTCGTCCACGGCAACCACGATCTCGAATTGCATTGGGACGCGGTGAAAGACGACTTGCGCTCGCTTCTCCTTGCGAGGGCGTCTGCGGCTCGGAACGGCGCCATCGATGGCCCCGCGTTCGGCGCGCGAATCGCGTTTCACCCATGGTTTTTCTACGTCGCCGGGCTCGCGTACATCGAGCACGGGCACCAGTACGACGCCTTTTGCGCGAGCCAGTACGTCTTGGCCCCTCTCTGCGCGACCGACCCACGACGGATCGCGCGCAGCGTTTCGGACGTGCTCTTGCGATTCATCGTTCGGCCGACGCATGGGATGCACGAGTATGGGCACGACAAGCACGGCGTCGGGCATTACGTGGTGTTCGCCGTGAAGCTGGGTGTGGCCGGGCTCCTCGAGCTCGCCATGCGCTATGCGCGCGCAGTCGGCGAGCTCTTTCGACTTCGCCGCGAGCAGCTGTCCGTATCGGCCCATCGGCTTCGGGCCCAGCACGACTGCGGGATGGCCCTGCTCGCGCGGGAGGCTCCGGTCGGAGTCGATCGAATGCGCGAGCTCGCGGCGCTGCAGGTGCCCCCGATCACCTGCACCATCGGTGGCATTCTCTCCAGCGTTCTACTGGACCGGATCGCGCTCGGGCTCATCGCCGTGATCGCGCTTCTGGTCGCCGGCGTCCTGACGACGACGCACGCGGTGCATGCGCCGTGGGTCGCAGCCTGCATCGTCGTGGCGTGGGTACTGGGAGACCGCCTGCTTGCAAGAAATCGGACGGTCGATCCGGAGAAGCGACTGATGGAGCGAGCCACGCATCTCGCGAAGCTCTTCCCGGCGGCGTTCGTAGTCATGGGGCACACTCACACGCCGGCGAAGATGGCCATCAACGATGGACACGCCACCTATATCAATGTCGGCTCGTGGGCCGAAGAGGAGGGCTATAAAGGGGACTCAACCGACAAGACCTACTGTGCAGCCCGCACACACCTGGTCATTCACCGCGGCAAAGATGGGCCGGTCGGCGAGTTTCTTACGTGGGATGGCGACGGTCCCCAACGCTTCAGCCCCGTCTGACGGGCCCTTGCTAGGGATTCAGACCGACGAGATGGTCATGAAACTTCTGACCGTAGTTGGTGGTCGGCGTCCCCGTATAGCCCGTGACCAGAACGTTCGTGGAGTCTCCCCAGGTGTCCCATGTCCAGCCGAGGTACGAGATACCCTGCGAGTCCTCCCAGGGTAGCAGCGCATCGATGTACGTCGTCGCGCTGCTGACGTTGTCGCCCGTTTCGCCCATGACTACCGGCACCTCTAGAGCGACTGGCGCGACGGCGGACGTCCAGCACGACAGCGTGTTGCAGCTTTCTCCCGGGTAGCTATGCCACGAAGCGATGATCGCATTTAGCGGGTCCTTTGGTTGGTGCGCGAGCCATCCCGAAAGATCGTTCGCCCAATCGAGACCTCCGACCATGAGAGGATTCGTGGCTCCCACACCGCGGATGGTGCTGACGAGGGTTTGCATGCCCACGGCATTCCAGGCGTAGCTCACGGTGTAGGGGGTGCCGCCGGTTAGATACTGATTGAGCCCGCAGCCGTTGAGCCAGCAGTCCCAGGGGTCTTCGCTCGAGCTCTGAAGGTACGTGCCGTACAGAAACGGTTCATTGTAGAGGTCGAGCACCACGGCCGAATCCGACGAGAACGTCGTCGCCACGGATTTCCAGAAGTCGACCGCATGATCGGCGTCCGGCATGGGCTGTTGCGACGCCGCGGCCACGGCTCCGGGCGCGTTCCAGTGAAGATCGAGGATCGCGTAAAGGCCGGCCTGGTGGATCGTGCTGACATAGCTCGCGATGGTCGCCTGGTATGCGGCTCCTCCGTAGCTCGGGTTGACGCCGTTGATGCCAAGCCAGCAGTCCTCGTTGAGCGGTACGCGCACGGCATTCGCGTGCCACGATGCGATCGCCTGGACAGACGCAAGATCCGTGGGGCCGTCGAAAATACCCCAGCCAAGAGAGCCGGGGGAGCCTTGCTGAATGCACTTGAACTCTTGTCCGGAGCGATTGACCCCCAGCAGCCGCACCGTCTTCGAGCTCGCGTCGACGAGGTGGTTGCCGACGACCCGGAGAGAGAGTCCGGCGGATGAAGCCGCGGGTACGGGCACGGGTGTCGGCGCGGCATGGGGCAACGGGGTCGCATCGGGCGGCGGGATCGCGGCGGCCACCGGCGCCGCGCCGAGCGTCGGGCTGGCGTCAGGCGCGGAGCCCGCATCGACTGCCGGGTCAACGGTGGTCGGTGAGGCAACGCTGAGCGACGGAGCCGCGTCCGGGGCGACCGCTGGGGCCATCACCGCGCTGGTGGGCGAAGCACCATCGCCAGTCCCGGAGTCGACGCTCGAGGCCGGGGCGTCTTGAGCGACGGGGCCCGAGGAGCCGCTCGATGCCAGCTCGAGGGCTTGCGCCAGCTCTTGCGGATCGGGCCCGGAGCAACCAAAAGCGGCAAGTGCGAGAAGAGAGACCGGCACCGACACCGCCACCTTCGAGTACTTTGCGGATGGGAAAAGGCGCATGGACGAGTCCTCCGGCGTCGCTCAGAGGGACGCACACGGGTGGTTACGGACCCCCACGGCGGACTGCCGGGAGGCGCTCCAGGGTCTCTCTCGCTGAAAGCTCTCGGCGAGTCGAAACGCCTGGTACCTCCCTAAGACACTGCCAGCGGCCGCTTGGTGAAAAACAAAAGGGTGGACCCATCACCAAGCAGGAGTTGTCGGCGTACCCTCCCCCATATAGGGACTACGGCGCGATCCGTGTCCGCGTCGCCCGGCCTTGGCTGTTCCGTTTGGTCGAGGCAAGCTCTGGCCCCTCGGCAAAAATGCGCTGCACGCACGATTTGGGGCAGGGACGCATGCGGATCGTGCGCCCGGATTGCAGGCACTTGGGGCACGGAATATGGGTGAAGATCGCCGGGATGCGCGACTTGTACCTCGCGGCGACTTGCGCGGAGAACCAACGCCATGAACCGATGTAGAAGAGCACGCAGCAGGGCGGAATCCCGCTGTGTGCCGCGCAGTCGATCGTGGCTTGCAACTGCGGCCTCGTGACATACGCGCCACGAGTCGCGAAGACGTCGACCCCGCGGCCCCCGTCTCTAACGGAAGCTTGCCTGTCCACGTCTCGCGCGTTGCTCACAGAATTCAGGCAGCCGCCGGCGCCCGCCGTTCGCGAAGTGCTCGAGCAAGAATCTCGAGCAGCGTCGTGCCAAAGTCAGGGGTCGCTTTCACGAGGAAGTACGGCGTCCCCATGCGCCCGGCAACCTCGGACAAGTTCTCTTTTCCCGACACGAGCAGGATAGGGATCTTCTCCTCCCCCGCGTCATGCAGAAGCATCCGATGGGCCATTTCCGGGCCACTCAGCACGGGCATGTCGACGTCCAGCAAGACGCAATCAGGAAGCGGGCCGGCCTTCAGAGATTTCAGCCCCTCCTGGCCGTTATATCCCGTTTGGATCCGATGCCCGGCTGATTCCAAAAGCTCGCGCGAGCATTCCACGGTGTCCGAGTCGTCGTCGACGATGAGAACGTTTGCCATTTTCGCGATTCCCCCCTTTGCCAAACCACGTGCCCCGCTTTCCCGGAGCCAGACGCCGCACTTACCGGCCCCTGCGGCTCCAGTAGAAGCCACCGCCCCCGCCAAACAGGAGCAGGGCGACGACGAGCAACAGAATCATGTTGGTACTCATGGCGATCTTCCTTCAGTTTGTGGAAATTCGAGAAAGAGGCGAGGGCCCCTATTTCGCGGCACGTTTGACCGCGTGCTTGATATCCACCACCGCTCCCTTGGCGTTGCCTTTGAGCTCGTCGAGCTCGCCGGATGCTTTGAGCTTGTCATTGCCCGCCACTGTGCCCGCGATCTGCTTGATCTTGCCTTTGGTCTTGTCGATGATTTGGCCCATAGGGATTTCTCGCTTTCTGAGAATGCATGTCGGCTTGCGGCCCCGAGCCACCGGAGCTCGTGCCGCCGTCCCGCCCAGTGCACCGGGCGTACCAACGCCCGCCACGACGCCGGCAAAAGCTGCCACGCACTTGCACCGTGCAAACGACCTGCAGGCCGCCATGGCCAAGTGACCGATAGGAGCGGCGCCTAGGACAACGAGGCGTCGAGCATCGCGCGCATCATTTGGAGGTTTTGCCTCAGGACCATCCCGGTCGCTCCCCCTGCAGCCACTTTCCCATCGCGTAGCAGCTCGAAGGCCGTGATCGATCCCCTCACGAGCCGTCTCAGCCTCTCGTCTCTGGAGGCGCGTTGCCCTTGCGTCTCCGAGGCGTCCGTCTCCCGATCGCGGGTCCAGGCGGTCACCGCGGCGGCGATGGCGTTGTCCAGGCATCGATTCAACGTATGAAAGTCCGCAGAGCTGATCGGCGCGTCGAGCGCAACCGCTAGCTCCGTTACCGCCTGACACACATCTCCGTAGTCGTGCACGACTTCATCCACGGAAAAGCCCAGGCCGAGCAAGTCCTGCCCATGCAACGCTGCCGTCTCCGCGATGTCCGGGTTCGTCGGAGGGTCGGCCTGCGCCTTTTGCCTTGGGTCTCGCCTCGCTTCCGCCACGAGCGCTTCGCGCAACTGATCGAGGAAGACATGAACCCCGTGCTTGGTTTCACGCTCTTGCGGCCGTGTTTTTGGACTTCGTCTCGCGACCTTCTCTCGGGTCATCGAAACGAGCTGCTCGTGATGTGTCCTGATGAACTCCTGAAGTGACATGAAGTCTCTCCTTGGGGCGAGAGCTTAGCCAGGAGACGCTCGACGGCGCGAACTTCACGAGCGAGGGCTAGAGAGCGCCCCCCCGGCGATCACCAGTGCCGATCCTTTCCTCGGGACCGCTGAATAGACCTGCGATGCGCCTGCGCAACTCTTGCCCTGGAGACGCGAAGACGAGCACTACACCGCCCGCCATCGTGAGGGTGCCAGCAAACCACAGAACCGACCGAACGGGGTTTGGCTCACACGGTCCCGCAAGTTGATTTGCGATTCCGGCCACCTGGCTGCCAAGATCCATCAGCGAGGCGCGAGCCGTGATGGCAGAGCTCGTCGCGCGATCGGCAAGTTGTTCCACGGTTGTCGACATGGATCTCATGCGCGTGTTCCTCCAAGCTCTAGTGTCGCGAAGCAGCTTTCGAGCCACTTTGGAGATGGGCCGACGCGAGCGTGCGCGCCCCGCAAAAGTGCCGATGTCGCGGGCGATGAGCCCCGAATCTCCCGCGCATCCTGCCAAGCCCGCGGCAAAACGCGAACGATGAGGCCCCTCTATGAAGGCCCGAGCCTAGGGTGCGCGTCGCGCTAAAAATCGACAAATGGCAGCATGAATCGTCAAGCCAGGTCCCCGTCGACCTTCGTACTTTCTGCAGCACGAAGCATGGCTTGCGGAAGTCGCCGGCGCGGCTGGCCGCGAGGGAGGACGCATGTCGGATGAGGCCTGGGGCAGAAACGCTCGCGGTGCGTCGATTTCACGCCGAGAGTTCGTGGAATCTATCGCTAAAGCGAGTCTCGCGACTCTGGGTTTGCCGTCAGCGGCAGGCTGCGCGGAGCACGGGGATCGAAATCCCAATGTCCCGGGCGCACCCGAAGCGAATGCAGTGAGCCAGGTAAACGGCGAGGTCACCATGTCGGACGAAATCGTGAAGGCCAAGATTCGACGAGCGCTGCTCTCGGGGCCTGACTGCATCACCAAAGATGCCACCGTGGCGGAGATGGACGCTCAGGGCAAGACGACCGTCTTGCGCCCGGGCAAAAACCAGTGGGTGTGCATGCCGGGTAACGAGAACATCATCGGAGCGGCCGACATGTGCGCCGACCCGATGGGGATGCAGTGGATGATGGATGTGATGGCGAGAAAGCCGAAGCCGTCGAATTCGACGCCCGGCTTGATCTACATGTTGAACGGGGCGCTGCAGCGGAGCTACACCGATCCATTTGATCGAACGAGCCCGGCCATCCCGATCGGCCCCCATTGGATGCTCATCTGGCCCTTTGACGCGGCGGCTGCCGGCCTATCCACAGTCATGCGCGACGCGGGGACGATGGTCATGTTTGCCGGTACGCCTTACGCGCATCTGCACATATGCGGTTCGCCCTGGGACGGAAATGAGTATCACCCGGGCGACAGAGCGGTCTGGACGATGACCTACGCTCGGCCCTGACCGCAGGTGGGTGGGTGGCCGAGATAGCGGTCGTCACGCCGCAGTGCCGTCGGATCGGAGGCTTCCGATGCCGAGGCTTGCGGGCTGCGCCGCCCGGCTCGCGCGCGGCGTGGCCAGGGGGTTGGGCGTGGGCTCGCCGATCTTCCTCAGCGTGTTGCGATTGGTGTGGTGAAACGGTTTCTGCGTACCGGGGATGACCATCACGGTGTCCTGCTTGTACGACCACGTGCCGCCCGGATGGATCGTCACGTCGATCGTGACTCGCAGCGTCTTGAACGCGTGCTCCAGGAACGGATTGGAAATGATCCCGTGGGTCTCCGAGCCGCGTACGGCTTCGAGGCTAAACGTCTTCGCTCCGGAGGCGGCGTGGCCGACCGCCATCGCCGTCTGCGCGCGCGGAATGGACAACGTGTAGAGGATCGTGCCGGTCGCGGGCTCCCAGAGCCAGTAGCCCACCTGATCGTGAAACGTCTCCACGGAGCCCGGCTTGACGATGTGCGTGTGGTAGCGCAGGCCGTAGAGCAGCTGAGGGCCGTTCGTCTGCGGATCGATCGGCTGGAGCTCGTAGCGCTCGATGAAGGCCTGCTGCTCCGGGCCTGCGGCCGTGGGATGGACGTCTTCGCCGCTTGCGCTCATCCAGATGCCGGCCATGCCGGTCAGCGGACCGAGGTTCTTCAGCGTGTCGACGTCGGCGTCGGGTTCCGTGTAGATGTCAGCGGGGAAATCGACCATGGGTCACGAGCCTCGGAGCGCTGCGCGAGAAGAAGACGATTGGCGGTAGCACAGGGGGCTCCGCGGCGGCCATAGGCGGGGTCGAGCATGGGTGCTCGCGAGCCTGGTGGTACGCTTGGAGAATGCGCTTGTGCTCCTCTTTCGTCGCGATGGCCGGGGCACTCTGGGGATGTGGCGCTGGAGGCAGCTCCGACCCAAACGCCCCGTCACGGACGGACCTCGAAGCGGCGGACGCGCTGTCTCCTGTGGATGCCTCGGATGGGAGTGTGCTCGGCCTTGCCGATGGCTCGGACATGTGGCTCGTTGACGGGCAATCGTGTCCCTCGCCGGATGGATCGGGCATCTCCAACTTGCACGGGGACATTCTGCTCGACCCCGACGCGCAAGCGTGTTCCGGCCGGCCAACCTTGGCGTGCCCGAGTGGCCAGAGTACGGCAACCCAAATCGCGGCGCTCATCCAATCTTGCCATGGCGCCATCGAGGAATCCGCCGTTCTCATCGACTTTCACAACGGCTGCGCGACGGCGGTCTTTGGAGGCGCAGCGGGACCGTTCGACACGGCTTGCTTCCAGCGCGCTCTGGACGGACAACGCTGGCTTTGCGCCGTCGGCCTCGATTGTGCGGGTTTCGGGGCCTCGACGCTCCGGTGATCGCTCCGTTCGGCGGCCGAGAAGCATGGGACGCGGTGCCGTTGCCCGCGTGTCCGTAGAACCGCGAGGGCCATGTTCGTGGCCACGACGCCCGCGTGGTGCGAGAACGATTGGGATGCCGCCTCAGCGTGCCGCGGCGGCGATCCCGTGCCCGGGGCCGACGATGTCTTTCATCCCCGCGACCACGTCGAACGGCTCGATGCTCTGATCCGGAGTGTGGCAGCCGAAACAAACGACGACGTCGACCTTGCGCGAAGTGCCCCTTCGCTTGTTTATGGACGCGACGTGATCGGCGCTGGGACCGTGGCAGGATTCGCACCCGACGTCCGCGAACTGCTCGGTCGCCGTCTCGATGAACTGGGTGCCGCCCGGGCGCAAGAAGCCCGTCATGTGGCAGCCCAGACACTCGGGGGCCGCCCCGCGTCGCGCTTCTTTCACCGTGGCAAAGGCATGGGCGTGCGCAGTGGTCGCCCATTGCGCCATTTGCGTCTGATGACAGAACCCGCACGCTTCGTTGCTCGCGTACGTCCAGCGCTCCCCTCGACCTCCGGGCGGAAATGGCCCCATCGGGCGCCTGAGCACCACCGCGGAGTCCAGCCAGAGAAGCAGGCCCACCCCGAGCTGCTCGGGCACGTCGGAGGTCAAAGAGAGCGTGCGCTCGTCGAGCGCGAGCCCCCGCCCGCGGGCGCGGACATCGATGCGTGTGAGATTCGCGCCCGCAGGGCCCGCCTGGGCGACGACCGGGCGACGGCGCCGAGGAGCGAGCGCCACGTCGTCTCCGCCCCCGTGGCCCAGGACAATCACGTCGAGCGACGCAACCCCACGCGCGATTTGCTTCACTCGCGCCGCTCCCCCGGCAACGTGAAACAAGCCGACCACGACGCGCGCTCCGCGCGCCCGAAGCGATGCGACCTCCGCCCGGGTCGCCTCCGCCGGATCGGTCGTGGCCAGGCCCAGGCTCGACCACGATGTCGCTGCGGCCGCCGGAAGCTCGAGAATCCCGAAGACACCGACGGGGCCGCCTTCTTGCGCGATGAGCCGGTCGGCCGGGAAGACGCGCTCTCCCCCGCTCCGCACCAGGTTCGCGGCCACGACGGGTACGCCGTGAGCGATCGCCATTTCTTGCAAGACGTCGGCGCCCAAGGCCAAATCCTGCTCGCCGACCGTGATCGCGTCGACGCCCATCCGCGCATAAGCCGCGAGCACGAGACCGGCTCGCCGAGCCATCTGTTCCGGCGCCCCAGCGCCCAGCCAATCGCCCGCGTCGACTTGAAGCAGAGATCGCGACTCGGCGCGGACTCGATCCACCACCGTGGCCCGGCGTGCAAGGCCTTCGGTATGCCCGTCGACATTTGCGCTGCACACGATGCTGAGCTCGGAGGCCGAGCTCGCATCGTCCACTTTGGGGCGAGGGGCTGACGGACCGTCGGGCTGGCTGCGCGTGCATGAGCTCGCGAGCGCCAGCCCCGCGACCGAGAGGACCGCCGCCCGCAGCATTTGGCTATCGGAGCTTACAGCCCCGGACACCTCGGCGACAGCATCGGAGCCAAAGCCGGCTCGGCCGTCCCGTCCGACTTTGTGCTCCGGGCGTATTTATACTCCGATGAAGGATTAGCAAATATCGCTATTTTTGGATTAAACGGTTGGGGCGCGGCGCCCATGGTTGCATGACCCTACACATGGTTTGCGCCCCCGCTTCATCTTTCCCGACCTGCTGTGCATTGTTCAAAAAACTCAGCGTGTTGCGCTTCGAAACACGTGGCGTGCCGTCATAGTTGGAGATACGTTGGGGATGCGAGCACGACTCGCCGCGCGATTTGTTCCCCCACTTCAAGAGAAGTGAGCAGAACCGATTGCCATATGTGACTTAGCTTGGAAGAGAGCCTGTCTCCGCCCTCCCGCGGAGGTCTCCGGGACCCAATGAGGTTGGAAATGAAGACGGCAAATCGGCAAGGTCTCCTGCGCCTCCTGCGCCACCCGCGCGCGCTGCTGCTCTCGTCGGGAGCGCTCAGCGCGGTGGTTTTCGCCGCCGCCTGCATGGGCACCATCGGCACGGGCGGTGGGCCCGCGGGCGAGCTCGGCGCGACGAGCGGCAACGGCTCGGGCACCACGGTGGCGACGGGCGGCATGATAGGCGGCAAGCCGCCTACGGTGGTGACCAGCGGCGCGAGCAGCGGCGCCGCCGCCGCGGCAACGCCCCAGAATCTCGATCCGGGCACCGTCGGGATCCACCGGCTGAACAACTTTGAGTACGACAACACGATCAACGACTTGCTCGGGCTGCAACAGAACCTTGCCCAGACGACGTTCATTGCCGACGAGGTGGGCGGAAACGGGTTCGACAACGAAGCCGACGTGCTGACCATGACGGACGCGGAGTTCACGCAGTACTTCAACGCGGCCAGCACGTTGGTCGCGCAGGTCTTTGCGAACCCGGCGCTCGTCGCGAACATCATCACGTGCACGCCCGCGTCCGCTACCGACGCCGCGTGCCTCAATACGGTCATCAATGGCTTCGGTCCCCTCGCGTATCGCCGCCCGCTCTTTGCCGACGAAGTGACGCGATTCCAGGCGCTGGCCGCGACCGCCGTGACCAACGGCACCGACTTCAACGGGTCGGTCCAGCAAATCATGATGATGATGCTCTCGTCGGCTCCGTTTCTCTACCGCATGGAGTTCGATCCGAATCCCGTGTCGGCGACGCCGCACCCGGTGGCGCCCTACGAGCTCGCCTCGCGCCTCTCGTATCTCCTTTGGAGCTCGATGCCCGACGCGACGCTTTTCGCGGATGCGGCGTCCGGCGCCATCGTGACCGACGACACGTTGCAAGCCGAGGCCGCGCGGATGATTGCCTCTCCCAAGGCGCAGAATTTCGTCTCGAGCTTTGCCGGCCAGTGGCTCGGAGCTCGCGCCCTGCAAAACTGGATAGTCACGCCGTCGGCGTTTCCGAAATGGAGCGCGGCGCTGGCCCAAGCGTACATCCAGGAGGAGCTCCTTTACTTCAACGAGTTCCTGAACGGCGATTACAACTGGACGCAGTTTCTCACCGCGCCGGTCAACTTCGTGAACGGAACGAGCGCAGCCCTTTATTCGATGAACTCGCCGGCCGCGGCGGCTGCGACCCAGGGCATCCCGGCGACTCAGACGACCATGACCAAGATCCTGAACTTGGATCCGAACCGCGTCGGGTTCCTTGGTCTCGGGGGCTTCCTGACGCAGACCTCATTCTCCTATCGCACCGTCCCGACCCTTCGCGGCAAGTTCGTACTCGCCGACCTCCTTGGAGAAGTCGTGCCCTCGCCGCCTGCGGGCGTGCCTGCCCTCGACACGTCCGCGCCCACCGACCCGTCGGTTCAAGAGGAGAACGTGCGAACGATCCTCCTGGCTCACCGGATGCTCGGTGCATCGTGCAATACGTGCCACGCGCGCCTCGACCCGATCGGCCTCGGAATGGAGAACTTCGACGGCATCGGGATGTATCGGACGGCTTACGGCAACGGGCAGTCGATCGTTTCGGCTGGCGAGCTTCCGGACGGGACGACGTTCACGACCGTGAATCAGCTCGCCCAGATCTTGTCGAGCGGCTCGCGGCTGCAGGAGACGCTCGACTTCGCGACCCAACAATTCATGACCTACGCGCTGTCGCGCCCGCTCGACCTCAGCAGCATCACCCCCGTGACGGGCAACGACACCCCGTACCTGACCCAGGTTCAGACCGCGTGGGCCACGCAGAACTACGCGGTGAAGCCCCTGCTCCAAGACGTCCTCTTGAACCAGACCTTCCGTATGCGGCGCGGTGGGACGTGAGCGAACGAGACTCTGAGCCCGCAATCGAGCGACTTTTCCCAGGAGTGAGCCAATGAATCCTCGAAACATATCTCGCCGTGCGATGCTGAGAGGCGGGGCTGTCGCCCTGTCGCTTCCGTGGCTGGAGACCCTCGCGGTGCGTGGAGCAAAGGCGGCTGGCGCCGCGGGGGCGACAGTCTCGCCGGTCCGCCGCTACATCAATATGTATTTCCCCAACGGGACGACGGACCTCTTTTGGCTGCCGGGCACCGGGACGTCCGCCTCCATGCCGACGTCCACACCGGCCGGTCCGTTCGGGACGGCACCCGTGAGCGCGATCCTCGAGCCGCTCGCGCCGTCCAACAAGTACATGCTCTTGCTCGGCGGCGTCGGCAATTACTCGGCATACGGCGGTGGGAACGCGCAACCGAGCCACGGCACCAACTGCGGGCCATCCTTCCACGGATGGGATTCGCGATATGGGATGAAGGACAACGGGGTGGGGATCACCGACATGATGCCAGGCGGCGGGATCTCGGTCGACCAGATCATCGCCGCACAAATCGGGAGTCAAACCAAACTGCCTTCGCTTCAGGTCGGGCTTTCGACGCTCGACTCGTCTTGCGACGGCTCTCCATGCTGTCACGCCCGGAGCATGTCTTGGTCGGGGGCCAACATGCCCATGTACAAGACCGTCAACCCGCAGGCCGTGTTCGATACGCTGGTCATGGCGGGCGCGCCGACTACCACGACGCCGGCCGTGAACAACAACATGCCCAACCCCGCCCTGGCTCAAACGCGGGCGCTTCAGCAGAGCGTGCTCGACGCCGTGCTCGATAGCGCCACCAGCCTAAACCTCAAACTGGGCTCGAACGACAAGCAGCGGCTCAACCAGTACATGACGTCCGTGCGCGACCTCGAAAAGTTGGTCGCTGCGCCGGCCATGCAGGTCACGGGCTCGAGCCCAGGCTGTATGGCGATGCCGCGCCCACCCGAGGCGTACGTCGACGGGAACACCCCTCCGGATTACAGCCGCGAGACGCACGCGAATCTGATGATTCAGCTCATCACCATGGCCTTCGCGTGCGACCTCACTCGCGTCGTCACCTTCATGGTGGACGACTCGCGAAGTGAGTTCGTCTACGGCCACGTTCCGGTGCGACTCTTCAACACTCCAGCGGCGGGCACCCTTTCGTCGCCCGGCAGCGGCACATGCAGCGACTATCATGGCCTTCAGCACGCGGGCACCAACAACGACGGTTTCGCGTCCATTACGTGGTGGATGGCCAGCAAGGCCAACCAATTGGTCCAGGCGCTGGCCGGCCTCCAGGAAGGCACGGGGACCGTGATGGATACCACCGTCATGCACTTTGGGGCCGGGATGCACGGTGGCAACCACGACGGCCTCAACTTGCCGCTCATGCTCCTCGGCAGCGGTGGCGGCGTCCTCAAGACGGGCCAGTACATCAACACCTGGTCGAACCCCGACGCGCCCGGCGGCGGCGTGAGGCTGATGAATTTGCACCTCACCCTCATCCAAAAGGTGTTTGGCAGCTCGGCGGCCTCCATCGGCAACCCGATGGCCAGCACGACATTCATTCCCGACATCTTGGCGTGATTGACGGGCCGCCCGCCGCTTGCTTCGGCGGCGGGACCTGCATGCGCCGCGGGATGCGCCGCTCAGTCGCTCAGTTGTACCAAGGCAGCGAGTAGCCTCGCCACATCCACCGGAGGGCCTCGGGAAAGTTTTGCACGTCCGCCGGCGAGGGAAAGTGCGGGCTCGTGCCGATGTAAAGCTGGTAATGGTAGCCCATGGTCATCAGATCGGCCGCCGCCGTCATGTTCTGCGCATACCAGCCGCAGCACAGGTCGTTGGGGCTGGTCTGCAGGTAGTAGCGAATGGGCTCGAGGGGCGTAGTGAGGATCTTGGCGGGGTATACACCTCCCGTGTTCGGGAAGCTGGCGCTGAAGGTCAGGGCTTTGTGGAAATTGTCGGGATTCAACATCGCCATGTTGAAGACGGCGACCCCTCCCGAGCTGTGCCCCACCCCGCTCCAACCGTTGGGGTCTTGCACGATGTCGTAGCTCGGTAGCACCACATCCGGAAGAAATTCGGTGAGTGTGAACTCGGAGTACTTGTCATCGGGGTGATCGTACTGAGTGCTGCGCGTCGCGTTGTCCGCTCCGCTGCCCGTGAACATCCCGGATGGCGTTCCCGGATCGATGAACACGGCGATGGTCACGGGGAGGTCACCCGAGTGGATCAAGTTCGCGAGCACGTTGTCGGCGTGCCAGCCGCCGCTATTGGACCACGCAATCGTCGTCGCGCTGCCCGGGGTCGTGACCCATTCGCGCCCGTCGAGAAAGATCATGAGGGCCGCAGGTTTCCCCTTCTGATACTGAGCGGGGACGAAGATCGTGTATTGGAATTTGATCCCCGGATACACCATCTTGCTCGCGTAAATGGCGGGAGGCGTCAGCGTGCCGGCGGCCGCGCCGTCGAGCAACCCCATCGACTCGGGGGGCACGGTGTAGGGGCCCGGTAGCATCGTCACACCGTCGCCCGTCGATCCCGGGTCCGCCTGGACGCCCACTTCGGTTCCGGAAGTTGCGTCTGACGACGACGTCCCACCCTCGCCGACGTCGCCACTGCCGCTCGTCGCCGTGCCGCCGTCCTCGCTGCTGGCGGCGCCCGCGTTGCTACCGCCGCTCCCTGACGAGCCACCGCCAGCCGCGCCCGTCGAGCTGCTCGCGCCGGTTCCCGAGGTTGCACCGCTCGAGCTGCCCGTCGCCGCGGTGACCGCCCCCGAGGGTGCGCTCGCGCCGCTGGAACCGCCCGCGCCCGCGCCGCTGCCGTTCTCAATCGTCGTCATCGAAGGCGAATTCGAGCTTCCGCAACCGAGCGCCAAAGACGTGAGAACCGCATGCAAACCATATCGACGAAAACCAACCATTGTCGTGTTCATGCCACGCTCTAACTGACACTGCGAAGCGCGAACTGCAACCGCAACTGCAACCGCAACTGCAACCGCAGCTGCAACCAAACGCGAGGTCGTTTCGTAACCGCAACGACCGCGGAATTGTCCTGCGTGAGCGGATGCGGGAATCACACTACGACCGTCGGAGGTGAAATCGTCCGAGCCCGGCTAGCGGCGCGCGATCCGGAGCAACCCAAGGCGCCACGAGCAGCGAGCGTCGGTCGGGCGAGCTTCCACCCGCGTGCGCACTTCGTCGTAAACCGAATCCGCGATCACGCTGCGTAGCTCGGGACTTCGATCGGCGTCCAATACGCTGAAGAGCACGTTCTCGGAGTAGCCGCGGAGCCAGGCGACGTGCGCGTGCGCGAACGCAGGTTTATCGCCCGTTCGCTCGAACGCAGCCCAAAGCGGATCGTCGAGGACCGCGTGCTCGTGCTCGACCAGCGCCAAGCGCCCGTCCAGCTCCTTCGAGGTGAACGGGAGGCAAACCTCGCGCTCCGTTCGGAAGTAGAGCGGGACGACCATCCGAGCGACTTCCTCGCGGCGCAGCATTCCTGTCCCAACCGTGTCCGCGAGCACCCCGGTGAGCACGTCGAGAAAGTGATCCGCACCCGACGAACCTGCCTCGTCCGCCTCGACCAGCACGATGACGAGCTCTCCGCCCGGACGCAGCTCCTCCGCACGCTCGGTCAGAAAGCTCGTCCAGTCTTCGTGCGCACGCCGCGCAAACGGCGTGTCGGCACCACCGTCTGGACGCCGGAACGTCAGACTCCCGGGAACCGGGTTGGGTGCCGCGCTGAGCCAGTGAACCGCGTTGGCGCTCCACCCGACCGACACGGATCCCGCGGGGACTACTGGGCCGTAGAACGAGCGTCCCACAGCAGACGGGAAGACCTTCGCGTCCAGCAAGTAACTTTCAGGGGATGCGGCGACAAGCTGAAAGAGCGCACCGAAGTCGTTGTCCGCCTGATCGTTGTGAACGACGCACACCGGGACGCCCGTTCCTGCGCGGCGCCGCACGGCGGAAATGACCTCGCGAGCCGGCGCGAACGTATTGAAACCCGTCGCTGATCCGTAGTCGACGAAGACGAAGGACGATCCGTCCACGGGAAGGGGTACCGTTTGCGCCGCGCGGGCCAGAAGCGGCAACGCGAGCGCGACCGCGGTGCGTTGATGTCGGGCACCTTCGTCGTAGCCGCCGCCGCCGAGCATCGTCGTTCGTGGCGTCGGGGCTGTGGGCAAACTTGAATGGTCCGTCATGATGGCCTCGGGTACCGGGAGGCGCGGAGGGGCCAGATGGCATGCATGACGAACCCTCTCCGCGCCGACCGGCGGGAGAAGGGGAACTGCTCTCGTGCGCCTCGATCAGACGCTCGTGGCCCCTTCTCCCGCCGGGAGAAGGAGCAGAACCGCGAGGCGGAGACGGCGACGCACAGGCCGTTTCTAGCGTCCCGCGTGGGGGGACGCAATCCCCGGCGGAAGCGGAAGTCTCGTGACGCGTCGGTGTCAGCTATCCCGAAGACTCGGTTGCTCATGAGAGGGCTGGGGGCGCCGGGACCCTGCTTGCGGGACTCCCTTTGGGCGACCATCCGAAGGACGTGGTCGAGCCGCGCCTCTCGCGAACAAATGATTATGGAACATGGCTCCCTTCCGACAGTAAGGGAAACTCCGCTGCATCGTCACGCAGTGGACCAGAGCCAGGGGGTCGCGGTGACAAAGAGGAGAGTTCCATCTTGAGATCGGCGTGGCGTCTCGGTCTACGCGCATCCGTGGTGCCGCTCGGGCTCGTCGCGCTTGCAGCCGCGGCTTGCTCCACGATTGATATCGTTCGGGGCTACAACACGGGGGCACACGGTACCCTGGGGGACCCCAGCGTCACGCCCGACGACGGCGCGGCGCGATTGCTGAGACGGATGATCGTCGACGAGCTATCGAGCGCCTACTACCAGGGCGGGGAAGGCCTTGCCCCCTGGTTCGAATACGCCAAGCGAAAGTTTCCCGGGCTTGTCACCAAGCCGTTGACCGAAGCCGACGGTGGCCCCATCACGCCCGCAGGGCAAGAAGAGCGGTTTGCCGTCGGTGGAACGCACGGACGATTTCAGGACGTCGAGTCCTTCGTCCGCGATGGGGCCTCCGAAGCGCCTTGGGTCCTCGCCCTTCATGCGCCGAAGTCGCACTGTGCGAGCGGCACGCTGAGCGACGCCGGGCAGGTGTTCGAGGACGCCCTTCGCTTTCAGGTGTCGCTCGTCCGTGCGGTCCAGACCGCTCGAGCGTGGTACCGCCAAGGGCTCCTCCCGGATCGGAGCCTGAACGATGGCGTCAATGCCGGGTTCGACGTCGCCGCCGACTACATGAAGCACCGGCGTTTTCATCGGGACCCCACGCGGCCCAACGTGGGCCTCGTCGTCTCCGGTGGAGGCTCGAACGGCATGTTCAGCGCCGGGGCCGTCTGGACGCTCCTCAACTTGATCGACGGTTGCATGTCGACGGACTGCGCTCCTGATCCGCGGTTCCGGCTCATCTCCGGGACGAGCGCGGGATCGATGATCGCCGTCGTGGTCGACATGTTCAACGCGGCCTGGGAGGACGGGCAGGGAAACCTTCGCCACGCGCAGGGGGCGGGGCAACAGGTCCTGAAGCAGCTGGCCCAGTGGTTCACCTGTTTGCCCGCGCAGCAGCTGTACTGCTCCGAATCGGATTCTTCGTTGAGCATCCTGTCCAGCCGCGCGGGCATCGTGGACTTCGACGGCGCGCGCTTTCTTTTGGGCCAGAACGTGAGCGACGCCATGCTGGCCAACACGTCCGAATTGTTGCTCAACACTTTCGACTTCCAGAGCGGCGCGCTTCTGGCGGCGAGCGATCAAAATCCTGCCGACACGCGGATCGGGCAGGGGCTTGCGGGCAGGTGCGACGTCGTCAATCACGCCCTCTCCTCCATCCCCGAACCCTTCGTCGCCAACCCGGTCACTTTGAAGGACGCCGGGGCGGGCTCCGGGGTGGGAAGGCTGACGCCCGGGTTCTATCTGGACGGGGGGGTCGCCAGCGTCGTGCCGCTGATGCCCGTCATCCGTCATGGCGCCGACAAGACCATCATCGTCTCGAGCTCTCCCTCCATAGTGGGTGGTGCTCCGCCGCCCGTGGACTCGCTCGACGTCCTCACCAACTTCATCAACGTCGCCGTCTCGAACAACGGCGAGGAGGGCATCGCGATGGGGGAGGCGTTCGCCAATGTACAAGCCGCCCGGGAGCAAACCCTGTGCGAGGACATCTGTCACAAGAACGGTTGGCCCGACTGTCCGACGCAGTGTGGGGACCCGCTCCAGAACATTTGCTCGGACGGCACCAAGAAACCTCGCGGACAGAACTATCCCGTCGCGGCGCTCTACCGGAACGACTCCAAGATCCTCTCGGCCACCGGCTACAGCTTCGACCCGCGCCAGTCTCTGCCCTTGTTTCTCGCCGGGGCGGCGGAGGTACGCGGGCGCTGCCGCTCGTTTGCCTCCTTTCTGGGAATTCGGCCCTCCGCAAGCGAGCCTTGGTGCAACCAGCCGATGCCGACGGCCGCCATTTGCGACGACGCGTCGTTCTGGCCTCTCCCTCAATTCATGTATTCGACGAAGCTTCCGGACAAGAACAATCCGGACATCGTGCGCACGTGCGATTCGTCGACCTGGAAGAACAGGCCGCCCGCATGTCCGTAGACCTCCACCTTCGGCCCCTGGGGGCTGTGTCCTTGCTGTCCTTGTGCTCCCTGGCGTGCCCGCTGCTCTCGTGCGCTCCGGCGAAGCTCGTGTGCCAGCCGGTCAAACACCTGCAGAGCTGCCCGGGCGTTCCGACGTTCACGAGCGATCTGACCGCCCCGCTGAACCCGAACGACACGTTTCACCTGATCGTGAGCGGCGCGAGCGCCGTCGGCTTGTCCACCGGCATCGCTGCGGGGGGCGTTCAGGCGCTGTTTGGCGTGGCGCCGACGCCGAAGACACAGGACGTGCGCCTGTCGCTCGGAGGCACGCTGCTCGGCGGTGATTGGGCCGGCGATCGGCTGGGTGCCTCGTCTCTGGAGCCGCGCGTACGGGCCTCCGTCGGCCACTCGTTCGGGATCCTTCCGGTCGATGTGTTCGTCGAAGGTGTCGCGCCGCACTTCTTCGCCTCCGGAAAGACGGCGGCTGGGGTCGGGGGCGGGCTCTCGCTTCGACTGTTCAGCATGCCCCTGGAGGTGGGGCTCGACTACATTGCCGGAACGAACGAGTTCGGGAACGAAGGCACTGCGTCGGGGACGGTGCGCGGCCTGCTTTCCCTGGGCGTGGATCTCTTCGCCCTCGAGGGCGTGGGACAGCGTACCGGTCCCGAGCAAACGCTGGTGGACCTCCGGTGCAACTTGCTCCGGCACGCGCGGAGTCTGAGCCCTACGTCGGAGTGCGCCCAGGTGACGACTGCCTTGCTCGGCCTGGCTTCGGAGCCGAACGTCCCCGACGTGGCGCGCTTTATCGAGGCTCTGCCGAAGGACCTGAGCAACGGCCTGAAGAAGTTCGACGCCGCGTACACGCGATGCAGCGAGTGGAATCTCGAGGTGCAACGCGAGTGCGTGGACTGCACGAACGCCTCGCTGTCGAACTGGGTTTCGTACACCGTGGATCCTCACCAGGTGGCCGCCGCGCTCGGCTGCATTCCGACCCTCCACGCGGACGACGCGCTGTGCCCCGCGGTCGACGAGAACGTGGCCCTCGCCTACGAGGCCCAGTGCGTGGCGATGGCCCCAGACGCGCGGGTCTCGGGGGGCGGCAACTGATACACTCCGCGTGCCGATGAACGTCGACCATTGCCTCGCCCTCGCCCGCTACAACCGCTGGACCAACGAGAAGCTCTACGCCGTGGCGGCGAAGCTGACGGACGAGGACCGCAAGCGAGACCGGGCAGCGTTCTTCAAGTCGATCCACGGGACTTTCAACCATCTGCTCGTCGCCGACCGCGTCTGGATGGGGCGCTTTACCGGAGTGAGCCTGCCCGGCGATTGGATGGGCCCGGGCGGCATCCGTTCGCTCGACCAGGAGCTTTACGCCGATTTCGACGAGCTGCGGCACGAGCGCGGCAAGACGGACCATGAGATCGAGTCGTGGGTTGCGGGGCTTAGCGCCGATAGCCTAGCGGCTCCCCTGCGCTATTCGCGCAGGGGAAAGACGTACGACGATCCTCTGTGGCACTCGGTCGCGCATCTATGCAACCATCAAACGCACCACCGAGGACAGGTCACGACGCTGCTCATGCAGGCGGGGCACGATCCCGGCGTGACGGATCTCATCGCGATGCTCTGGCAGGAGGCGGGTCAGCGGTGATGAGCCTCACCATCAGGACGGTCGTCAGTCCGCCCTTCACTGGCTATCGCTGCGTTAGCTGCTCGGGGGGAAGTGGCAACACGACGTCTGAGGCCTTCCTCGGGATTTTCGTGAGCGCGGGCTCGGCAATGAAATCAACGCCAAGCCCAAGTTCCGGGTCGGCGCCTCGCATCCCCAAGATCCGGAAGGCGAGCATGTCGATCGGGAGCGGCTCCGGCTGGGAACACGCGAAGTAGTAGCGCATCTCGACCCGTTCACCCTTACGGAGACGCCGGTGGCCCGTCTCCGGTGCTTGAGAACATGTGTCGGGCAGTGCGCTGGACTTTGCGCTGAAGGTAAGATCCATGTCCGTTAGCGCGGTCACTCCGGCTGCGACGAACGGACCCCTGTCGAGAATGTCGACGGCGGAGTGCCAGCCGTCGAGCACGAAGGTCTCGCGGACCCGCCGGTGCCAGTGCTCCATCCGAAGCGCCATCAGTGGGCGCGAGATCGCATGACCCGGAATCACGAACATGACGATTGTCGCGAGAATCGGTGCCACGAGGAGACCTATGACATACGCGATGGCGCGCGCGCGCCCCGATTTCCACCGACCGATGAGGGCCGGCAATGTGGACAGGTTCGCGCAGACGAAGAGCGGCCAGACGCATACGGCGAGCAGCAAGGAGAAATCCAGGTTCAGGCATATCCAATCGCCGCAAGGCGATTCGAGCGGCGAGTCGAGCCACGCCCGCGTGTATAGGATGCCGGCAAGCGCTCCGACCACGGCCAAGCAGCCGTGAATGCCGAAACGAAGACGCCTTCGCTGCATCTCGTCAGAAGCGACCATTCGCGTTGCGAAGACGCTCGGCTAGCTTTTCGGTCACTTGACTGCCGGGGATGGGATCTGCGCCCGCCCGCCTTGCGGCCTCGACGGCGCGATGTTCCTCGGCATCCTCGGGCTCCAATGGAGCGCTCATTGCTCCTTCCCAAACGGCGTCCGAGGGGGTGCTTTCTTGCTTGGATGCGTCGGCGGGACCCACATGAGGAGGCTACCCCACCACCACGATTCGTCACGGCGCGAATCCTGGTCCGCGACTGCCTCGCGCGGGCGGTGGGGTGCCGGCGACCCGCGGGGGGCTTCGCACGACCGCGTGATGGGGGTCCCGGTCTCGATTCCCGCGAGCGGATATTTCGTCACGGCCCCCACCCACTCGACGCGCGGGATCTTCCGCGCGGATCGGTGGCCGATCGCTCAGCCGGCCCTGTCGAACTTCTTGATCGCCTCCGCTGTGACCGGCGTGAAGAAGTTGACCAGGTTCCCGTCGGGGTCGCGAAAGAGGAGCGAGCGATTGCCCCACGGCATGGTCGTCGGCTTCTGCACGATGGCGTCGCCGATCACGTCCGAGAGCTTCCGGCATTCCTCATCCACATCACCGACGCGAAACTCGATAATCGCGGTGTGGTTGGCGGCGGGACGAGCAACGTCGTCGCCAAACAACGCCAGCGTTCGCGTGCTGCCGAGCGCCAGGGTGCACGCCGGTGTAGCTAGCTCGCCGAAATCCTCGGTGTACATCTTCACCGCGATGCCCGTGATCTGCTCGTAGAACCGCGCTAGGCGCTTGAGATCGTCGGTGATGATGCGGATCGAGACGAAATTCATGGGGGATTCTCCTGGAGACGCGTTCGGGGGGCAGTGTCGGAGATGTGTTGCGTCCCGTTCGTGGAATGTGCATCGTAATGGTGACAAGAGGTGGCACCTTTGAAGCGAGCGGCGCACGAGCCGGTGAGCGATCGATTGGACCGACTCTTGGGCGTGCTGGCTTCCCACCAGCATTCGACGGGCCCGGCACTCGCCGCGGAGCTCGGCATCAGCTTGCGCACGTTGCGCAGGGACATGGCGCGTCTTGCTGCTCGCGGCGTGGCCATCGACGCCGAGCGTGGGCGAGGTGGCGGCGTGCGCGTGGCCGCCCGTGTCGGGCTCGGGAGGCTTCAGCTCAACCACCGAGAGGCGCTCGACTTGCTCCTCGCGCTGGCGATCGGCGAGCGCATTCGCTCCCCGTTGCTGCTCTCGAGCGTGAAAGCTTTGCGTCAGAAAATCGCGATGGCGTTTCCACCGGAGGAGCGGCTCCGAGTGGGCCGCCTACGCCGCCGCATTCTCCATGCACCTCCGGCCTCGCACCGAATCTCCGAATCGTTGACTAGCCCTCGTCCGGCAGTCCTAGGCCCAGTGCAGGACGGCTTCTTCGAGCAGCGCGCGATCGAGATCGAGTACGGAACCGCGCGCGCACGAACCGTTCGCGTCGTCGAGCCGCACTACCTCCTGCTCGCGTGGCCCGCTTGGTACCTGCTCGTTTGGGATCATCTTCGCGAGGCCATACGCACGTTGCGTCTCGACCGCATCGAGTCGGCGCGGCTCACGGACCGTAAGTTCCAGCTGCGCGATGCAGACTCGATGATGCTCGTGGCCAGAGACCTCTTTGCCCCCGTGTGAGTGGCTCGAGGGCAGCCGAACGCCAACTGGCCCAACGAACACGCGCCCCCGTCTGCGAGCGCGCCGCACGCAATCAGCGGTGGGCTGGGCTGCGGAGAAACGCACGTATTGCTTGAGTTGTCGCAGACCAATCCCTCGTCACAATACGTGTTGCACCCGTTGTCTTCGCATTCGCCTCCGGCAGATCCCTCGGCAGATCGGCAGCCGAGCGCGCGGGCCGCCAGAACGCGTTCGAGGGGTTTCCGTGTCCCATTCGTGTCCCGGGTGGGTGCGCCTTGGCGCGCCGTTGCGACACGACTAGGATCTCCGCATCATGACCACGGACACCGACGAAGCGGCCCGACAGGTTCAGCTCACGGCGACCCGCCGCCTGACTGCATCCGAGAGGGTCCGCCTCGCCGTTGAGATGAGCGAGGCGGCGCGCCGGATCGCGATCGACGGCGAACGCCGGCGTCACCCCGAGCTCACGGAAATGCAGGCTCGTCGCGTCGTCTTTCGTCGCATGTGGGGCGCCGCACTCGCGGAACGAGTGCCCGTCGCATCCCGCCACGGATGACTGAGCTCCGGGCCCTGCTCGAGCGACTCGTCCAGATGCTCGACAGCTCTGGAGTGCCCTTCATGATCGCTGGCTCGTTTGCGAGCACGGCGCATGGCCTGCCGCGCACGACCCAAGCCATCGACGAATGGTGCCAACAATCGGGCGGGTCCGAGCGCCAGCGGCGCGACGTCGCGGGCATCGTCGCCACGGTGGGGGAGCAACTCGACCGCGCGTACGTCGACCGTTGGATCCGGCAGCTCGGCCTCGAAGAGGAGTGGGACATGGCACTGAAGACGCCCATCTAGGAACAGTCTCAGTGACGGTCGAGGAACGAGCGGACCCGCCGGTAGAACTCTTCGGGCTGCTCGGTGTGGATGAAGTGTCCGCCACCCGGTACGACGCTCAGCTCGGCGCCTGAAATGAGCGTGGCGAGCTCCTCGGAGTGAGGAAGCGTTGCGCACGCGTCGAGGTCGCCGCAGATGACCAGCGTTGGTTGCTGGGCGCCGCCGAGCCGCGCACGAGCGTCGTGGGCCATGATCATGTCGATCCGCTTGCTCGAGACCTCGCGCTCCATGGGCAGCGAAGCGACATGGTTCACCCACGCCTGTACCTTGGCGGGGTTTTCGCGCGCAAAGCGGAAACCGAAGAGGAACAGCGCGTAGCAGCTGTAGACCGTCTGCGGATCCGATTCGGCGACTAGCCTACGGCGCAGGGCGAACTCGCGCTGCATGAAGTCGTCGGCCCGCGCGAACGACGAGGCCAATGTCATGCTGCGGACGAGCGCCGCGTGATCGAGAGCGAGGACCTGCGCGATGGCGCCTCCCGTAGAGGTCCCGATGATGTGGGCCGGCCCGAGCTCGAGGCTCTTCAGCAACGCGGCCGCGTCAGCAGCGAGCTGCGCGATCGTATAGCCGCTCTCCGGGCGGCTGGATTGGCCGGTGCCACGCTGATCGGGAAGGACCACGAAGTGGTCACGGGCAAACATTTCCACCTGCGGTCCCCAACTCTTGCCGGAGCCTCCCAGGCCGTGCAGCAGCACGACCGGCGGTTTCTTGGAATCCCCGAAGATCTCGTAGTGAGTCGAGATGCCCTGGGCCTGGAGCGTTGCCATGAGAAGCCTCCTTTGGTTCGGCCCACCGCGGCGGCGGTCGACCTGCGCCCAAGATGGCCCGAGCCGCGCACTTGACCAATGCCGCGCGTACTGGACAGATTGGTGCACTGGGCTGGCCGATGACGGACTTCGATGCGATGGCGACATTCGTGGCCGTGGTCAAGAGCGGAGGCTTTCGTGGCGCGGCCGTCGCGATGCGGATCCCGCGTTCGACGGTCAGCCACCGCATCGCGCGGCTCGAGCAGGACCTCGGCGTACGACTGGTGGAGCGGACCACGCGCAAGCTGCGCCTGACCGATGTGGGCGAGGCGTTTTTCGAGCGCTGTGTGCGTATCCTTGCCGACGTCGAGGACGCTCACCTGTCGGTAGCCAACGTGCGTCAGGTGCCGCGCGGGACACTGCGGGTCGCGTGCACGCTGCTCTTCGGGCACCTGCACGTCGTGCCCGTCGCGGCCGCCTTCATGCGCAGGTACCGCGACGTCGAGATCGAGATCGTCGCGTCGAATCGGCGCGTGAACCTCGTGGAAGAGGGGTTCGATCTTGCAGTGGTCGCCATGGGCTCGAACGAAGACTCGAGCCTGGTCGGTCGCAAGCTCACGACCAGCGAGTTCCGCTGCTTCGCGGGCTCGGATTACGTCGCCGCTCGCGGACCGCCCGCGCATCCGGACGAGCTACCCTCGCACCGGTGCATCGTCTACGGCGACAGCCGACAGACCACCTGGCGCTTCGAGCGCCCTGGTGAGACGCGTACCCTCGCGATTCGCGGTTGCCTGTCGGTCAACTCTCTTGTGATGGCCCACGCTGCAGCGGTGCAGGGCATCGGGCTCGCTGTACTTCCGAGCTTCATGTGCCGCGACGAGGTGGCCTCTGCTCGGCTGCATCCGGTGTTGCCCGATTGGATCGTGGAGCGTTCGGAGATGCGAGTGGTCTATCCGAGCAACCGCTACCTGGCGCCGCGCGTCCGGCTGTTCGTCGATGCGCTGATTGCAGGGTACAACGAGTCTCTCAGAGCGGATGACCGCGGCAAGAAGCCGCGGCCGACCTCGAAGAAGAGAGCCTGAACCTTCGCCGTTGGCGCCAGTTTGTTCTTCGCGATCGGCGTGCCTCTGTAACCGGAGTGTACCTGGTGGCTGCGAATCGCCTGGTGACCGGCGGCTGCGAACCGGAGGAGCTCGACGTTGCGCGCGCGAGGCAGCGCACCTTTCGGAGGAAGTCATGAAGAAACACATCGGTTCGTCGTTCGAGTCGTTCCTTGAAGAGAAGGGAATCAAGGACGACGTCGAGCTCGGCGCACAGAAGGAGATCCTCGCGGAGCAGATTCGGGAGGCCATGGAGCGGTCGGAAGGCGATGCGCTAGGGCGGTCCGTGGCGCGGGGCGATCATCGAGTGTCCGGCCTTGCTTGCGGGCTCACGGCACGGGAAACTTGCATCTGTGCCCCATCGTTCCAATGTGCACGACAATACAATCGTCGGGTACGACGTTGACGGCCCTGCCAGGCGCGTTGTTCTCCGGACCGAGTACAACTATCAGGGTGCTCCGTTCGAGAAGATCGACGTAGTTTTCGAGGGGGTCGAAGCCTATTCATTCCGCCACGACTGCTTCGGGAACATCGTCTCTGAGATTCTCGATCAACCCGTCGACGAGGCGGTGCGGCAGCACTGGACCGAGTTTGCCGCCGGATTTGTGCAATCGGGCTGGCCGCGATTTTGGATGGGCGACGAGGAGAAGACGCGGCAGCGAATCGCAGCACTCGTGCGCGACGGAGCAAAGTGGTTCGAGCTCATTTCGTCCATCGGCATGGAGGGCTGGGTTTTCTGCCACACGATCGAGTACCGGACCATCAGCCCTGAAGCGACGGCACGGGTCAGCATTACGCGAGGAGGGTGATACCCCCCGCCGCTCCTCGGCGGCGAAGTCCATGACCACGACTGAACGCCATTGGCGAAGCGGTTGCGCGAGATCACAGCTATATCAACGGGCAACGGTTTCACGAGGGCGCGATGAGGCGAGCAGAAGCGCTGGAATCTCTTGCCGCCGACCGCAGGACACTGGACACGCGTCTTGCGTGCTCGGGGAGGCCGCGAAGCGCGTCCCCGACCCGATGCGCTTGCTGGCGCCCACAATTGCCTGGCGTGAAATCGCCGGTATGCGCGACGTGCTCGTTCACGATTACTTCGGAATCGACCTTGCGATCGTACGCAACGCGGCCCTCGTGCTCGTCCCCTCGCTTCGGGTCGCCCTGCAGGATTTGCTCGGGCGCGTAACGGCCAGCCCATGAACGTCGCCGAGTTTCGGCTTTCAGCGGTGCGACGCCAGCGGCGCCCCTAGGAAACGAGGGGCTTGGGCGCGCCACAGAGGATTCGAACCTCTGACCTACGGCTACGGAGCGCGGGGACACGTACGGCAAGGCTTGTTTTTCGCGGTCGGCGTGGCGTCTGTAACCGATGCTGTACCCGGCGGCTGCGGATCGCCTGTGGTGAGGGTCATGATGGTCGTGGTCCATGCCTCGGGTTTGCACTAGACTCCCCCACATGCCGCCGACGGGGGCCTACAACGCCGACCGAGCGTCGGCGCTCTCTGGGGTGCCGCGGTCGACCATTCACTATTGGTCGCGCCACGAGTTGCTCGCGCCCGCGGTGTCGGCCGAGAGGGTCAAACTCTGGTCGTACGCGGACCTGATGGGCCTTCGGATTATTTACTGGCTCCGTCAGCGCAAGACGGACGCGGCGGGGGCAGAGATTCCGCCGACTAGCATGAAGGTCATCCGAAGAGCTCTCGACCGACTGCGAAGGCTGGACGCGCCGCTTTGGGATGACCAGGCGTCCGTGTGGGTCGACGGTCGCGGCAACCTGCACGTGAGGGGCCCGGCCGGTCCCGAGACGCTGGCCGGCCAGACGTTGGTCGCCGACACTATCAACTTGATCGCGCCCTTCTCGACAAGGGAGGGACTCCGGGGGCCCGACCTCGTCAGACCCCGGCCCGAGCTGCGTATCGTCCCGGGCCGTCTGTCCGGTTCGCCGCACGTCGTTCACACGCGGCTCGAGACGAGGGCCCTCTATGCGCTCGATCGCGACGGGCTCGACTCTGCTGGGATACGGGCGCTCTATCCGTACGTCACCGAGACGCAGCTTGCCCAGGCCCTTGATCTCGAGCAGCAGCTCGAGGCGAACCTCGCGATCCGCATCGCCGCGTGATGGGCATCCCGGCGAGCAAGGTCCGTCTCGCCCTCGACCACAACTTTCCGGCACCGGTTCTCAAGGCGTTCGGAGTGATGGTCCCGCACGTCGAGCTCGTGCCCATCGCCGAGATCGACGAGGGGCTCGCCGAAGTCGACGATTGGGAGCTGTTCGTCGCGCTGCATCGACACGAGCAGCGGTGGGACGGCCTCGTGACCAACGACGAGGCCTTGCTCTCCTTGGCAAAGGAAATGACGGTGCTCTCGCAAACCAACCTAACGCTTATCGTTGCCGCAGGGGAGGGGCACAACCCGATCCGCGCGGTGGGCTTGCTGCTTTGCCACCTGAATCACATCTGCCATCACACGACGCCCGATCGCCCCCAAGTGTGGAAGCTCACGGTTTCGCAGAAGGACTACGACGAACCGCGTAAGTACCTCGAGAAGATCGCCGAGAAGAAGCAGAAGACCGTAGAGGAGCTCTTCCAGATCCACCGGGTGCTTCCGAAAGAGCTCCGCCGACCTTCGGCTACCTAAACTTTCGGCAAAATTGCTTGCAAGCGACAGAGGATTCGAATCGCCTGACACGTCGGTGCCAATAGTCGTCGATCGTCACCGGACGCCAGCCTCGCCGCGAGCTTCGTCGCCATCGACGCGTGGCTTGCCATCCATCTCATGCTCTCGCCGGCCGCGGCGGCCCGACGATCGTGCCGGTCCTGGAGACTCGTGACGCACTCGCCCGCGAACGAGGCGTCGGACTCGATTCTTTCGACGATCTGGCGCCGCGTCGTGAAGGGGCCGCGCAGAGCCCACGGAGCCGCCGTCGGACCTGTTATCCGTTTTGTGTCTACAGGGTCCGCGCGCACCGAAACCCAGTGATTACGGAGCGGGCGGCCGAGGGGACCGAGCCGGGGGCTGAGCCCCCGCGGCCCCAAGGATGCAAGGCCGCCGCAGGAAACAGATTGCTGTAGTCGGCGCTCCGGACCACCCGAGTCCCCGTTGACGAAAGATAGGCGCAATCGGTGCACGGATCGACGTACGTCGCATACCAATCCATGGTCCACACCAAAACCTCGCCCACCAAGTCGAGCTGGCCCCAGAGCCCGGCGCCCAGCGTCGCTACGCCTACCGGCGCGATGTTCGTCACGCCCGTGCAAGTCCCAGAGCCGTTTGGGTAATCGCAACCGTTGATCGCGTACAGGCTTCCCGTCCCCGGATCGGCGGAGCCCCAGGGGTACTCGCGTTGCTGGTTCCCACCGTCCGCGACGTACGCCCACTCGGCCTCGCTCGGCAGAAAGCCACCATCCCAGATGCAGAACGCGTACGCCTCGTACCAGTTCACGCAGTTGATGGGCAGGCTCTCCTGGCTACCCGCCGAATTGGTCCAGGTGCTGTACGGCGGCATGCAGCTTAAGTTGGCGTTTGTGGGCGCGAGGTTGCCATCGTCCGACGCCACCCACCCCGTCTCGTACTCGACCCCTGCGTCACTGCCGACATTCACGAGCCCCTTGCCGCCGTTCAAGTGCGTGTGCTTGCCAGAGCCGGCGGCAGGGAAATATCCTGCGCCCCCGTCCACTCCGCCCCATGCGCTCGCGAACTGACGGAAGCGCCCCACTGTAACTAAGTACTTGTCGAGCCGAAAGGCGCTCACGCTCGCCGGATCTGCGGCACCGACCGGGCCGCCACCCGCGTTAGTGTAGGTGCGATCGTAGGTCCCGCCCGGAACCTCCAGACTCGTGCAGCAACTCTCGCTGCTCGCACCGCAGTTGGTCAATCCGGGGCCATTCGTCTGACAGCTCATGGCTGCCGGACCGCCGTCGCCAGGATTGATAGTGGCCTCAGTCCCAGCCCCACCGTCCAAGCTAGAGTCCGTTCCGCCGTCGGGAATCGATCCCGCCTCGGAACCCGCGCCGCTACCCCCAGAACCGGCGCCGGAACTATTCCCAGAAGTCCCAGAACCTCCGCCGGAGGTACTGCCGGCGCCGCTGGACGAGCCAGACTCTCCATGGCCCGAAGCTCCGCTGCTGGACTCGCCCGAGTTCGAGCTTGAACACGCCGCAAGAGGGCCGATAGCCGCCGCAAGCGCGCAGATCCTTAATAGTTTTCTATCCAAGATCCCCACCCCTTCCCCAGGTTCATTTGCGCACAGTCACCCCCACCGCTAGCACAGCAGCTGCGTGGGGCAGATGACGTTTTCGCATCCACTCGCCCAAGGCCGCCCGAGCAGTTCAGTCACCTGCGGACTACCGCGATGGCCGCTCCAGCGACTCGCTGGATCGTCGCCCTTCCTCATCGACGTCGCGCAGCAGGGCGTCCTCTGCCAAGTCGCGTTGGGCGCGTCTCCCCCGGTTTCCGCGCCGTTCTGGTCTATCGGAGGGGTCGGTCTACAATTCCGAGATGGTCTATCCGCCGGAGCTCGCCAAGGAGCTGGTTCGTCGTTGGCCTCGGGGTGAGCCAGTTCCCTATGATCGTCTCCGCGTGCTGCTGGAGGTTGCCTGGAGCGCCACGCTGCTAGAGGAGGAGGGTCGACGTCCTGTCTTCACGCTCGCTTACACCACGACGGCCGAGGCTCATAGGTTCGGTACGCGTGTTGAGGAATTCCGGTCTTCCGTCCCGCTTACCGCGCAGGCGGTTGCTAAGCTCGCGCCGGCCACGGACAGGCGAGAGACGGTGCTGGCGGTCTCGTTCGAGGGGGACGCCCCCGCGATGTGGGGTCTCATCCATGTTGGCAATCGTAGGTTTCAGATGGACGAGCTCGAGATCCGGCCCCCGCTGTCGGTCGAGATAACGGGCTTTCGTCCTGGCGGCGTGCTCGTAGATGCGTGTGGGCAGAGGCTGCTTCGTTACGTGGCCGGCTCCGCGCATTGGTACAGCCATGACGACGAGGATTTGACTAAACTCTTACACGAAGTTCTGCACCCTACAGCGAACGAAACGCTTCGATCGTCAGGTGGTGCGCTGGCTCACGAGTTCGAGAGGGTGGCGGAGCGCTTGGTTCTGGCGGGCCACGGAGGAACCATTCTCATTTGGGAGTCGAATCCTCCACGCGACCGTCCGGCGGGCGTCACGATACCGCCGAGCAAGCACTTTCGGATGCCGAGCGCTGCGCTGATGCACGCGTTTCAAGAGGATGAGCGTCTACACACCGGGCAGCACGACGACGTACCAAGAGAGCACCTCTCTCGGAGGCAAGCCGAGGCCGAGCGCACCCATGCAGCAGCACTCAGTCATGTCGCTCGTCTAGCCAACGTTGACGGTGCGGTTCTCATCCATCCGGATCTCCGCGTTCTAGGCTTCGGCGTAACGATCCAGATGGGAGACGTTGAGCCGAAGGTCTTCAACGGACGCGATGAGAGGCTGCCATTGCCATCACGCGGGCACCGTCACAAATCCGCGGCGCATTTCTGCGCAATGCAGGGGGACCAAACTCTAGCGCTCGCAATCGTCGTCTCGCAGGATGGGGACCTCACATTGTTCGCACGAACTCGCGACGATCGCGTCGCGCAGGTCTCTATGAACCCGAGGGCTATGCGCTAGATGGCCGACGCTGAGCCCCCACGCTGGTCGCGTAGCCCCGCCCTTATAGAGATCGCGCCGGCAAGGAGTAGCGGAACCTACCCAGGGGACCGGCCGTCACGCTCGACGGCGTCTCCGAACCAGTCGCCGGACGTGCCCGACCGCCTCCTTGATGCAATCGATCCCAGGTTCGCCGTTCAGGCCCACCGCCTGCGCGGAAAGCGGAAACTGACCGAGACCATCCGGCACTTGCCGGCTCCCCGCGAGGCTCGCAAGAGTTACACGGTGAAGGGGGTCACAAAGTCGCTCGATGCCTGGGCAAGATCGGCCGGCATTCCGAAGACGACGCTTTACTACCGGGTCGTCACGACGGGATTGTCGATGCGCGCCGCGTTGGCCCCCCGCCCATCTCTGCGAAACAAGCGAGAGAATCGTTCAAGACCCGCGCCGGCCGACTGTGAAACAGGTGTGAAAGTTTTGGGGGACGAGGCAGCACCTAATGGACAAAACGAGCCGTCTGCGCCCAGGTCGGCCCTCTCAATTCCCGCAGAAATCGCGAGAAATCCTGCGCGCCACAGAGGATTCGAACCTCTGACCTACGGCTCCGGAGCTAGAACGAACCGGCGTTTTTCTCGATGTTTTTGCACTTCGTGGCAGCGCCATGGCAACTGCGGCGGCCGTCGTCCGAACCCAAGCGGAGTTGGTCTGCGCGGCCAGGTCCGCAAGGGTGGAATCCAGCAGATGCGCATACATTTCCGTCGTGCGGATCGAGCTATGGCCGAGCAGCTTGCCGACTTCTTCGAGTTTCCACTTTGCCCCCCACCAGCCACAAAGAAGAGCCGTGGCGCAAGTGTGCCTCAGCAGGTGCCACCAGACGCGTCGACCGATCACGACCTTCGCCGTCTTCCAGGCAGCAGGGACTTTCCCGGCATAACGGAGAGCGCCCCCTTCGTGGCACCGTCTGCCCGTCTTAGTCTTGAGCGCCGGCTTGTGCGGGGTCGGGAACATGAGGCCCTCGGGGTTCCTTGGCGCGTACTGCGGGAGAACCTTGAGCCATTCACGAGCAGCCTTGAGGCCGAGGCCGAAGAGGGGAACCTTTCGGGTCTTCTTGTTCTTCGGAAGACGACCTTTGCTGCCGTAGCGGACGTAGACGTGCGGGTTCTCGCCGTCGATGTGAACGTCGTCAACGTGCAAGTTCCAGAGTTCTCCCTGTCGCATTCCGGTGCCGATGGCGAACCATACGATCCAGCGCTCGGGGTCCTTATCGAGCGCCTTGGCCAGCTTCGTCATCTCCTCCGGCTTTAAGGGCCACTCTTCGGGCACCCGGTCGTAAACGCGGTCCTCGTCGGTCTTCTTGATCTTCACACCCAAGACCGGATTCACTTTGCAGAGGCCTTCAACGATTGCGTCTGTGAAGAGCGCGCGGGCAAGGTTCAAACAGTGCTTCCGTGATTGGAAGCCCAGACGCCGGTTGTTTCTGTGCTTGCCATGGGTGTAGGCCACGGTCTTCTTTCTGAGCTCGTTCAGCCAGTCCACGATCTCGCGAGTCTCGACGGCGGGTAGTGGCTTCACGGCCCACTCGGCCGTCACGATGTGAAGGTCGAAACGGGACACGTCGTCACGGTAGTTACGATTGCCCAAGCGATACTTCCGGAGCCACCTGTGGCCCCACTCCTTCGTCGATGTCCCGTCGATTGGCAGTGCGGTGCCGTCCCTCACTTCTGCATCGATGGCCGCCCGAAGATCGATGGCTTCTTGCAACGTGTCGCATACCTTGGGGCGAATCTTCTTTTTCTTGCGCTGGACCCGGACTCGGTAACGGCCAGAGGGCAACGGTTCGATGCCCCGCATGTCGACCTGTGCGGGCGTCATGGCTTCACCAAGGCGAAACCGCTGCGGGCGAGCGCCCGGCGTGCCTTGGCGCGGCTCAAATCGTCGATTCTTGGGGGCAGGACTTTAGGGGGCTCCACGATAACCGTGGCGCGCAGGACGCCGACCTCGTACGCGACGGCCTTCAAGGCCGCGAGTGAGGCATCCAGGCCCCGGATACGAGCGTCCGCGAAGGCGAGAGCGCTCTCCGCACAAGCCACCGCTGCTTCGCTTCGGGAGAGCTGGACCAAAAGGACGCGCACGTCCTCCGGGGAATCGAAGGCGCTCACGAGGACCTCCGTTCGGGAAGGCACATCTTCCGATCGGGAACTTGATGCGTAGGGATGTCCGTCATAGCGGGGACTACACCGACGCAACTTCGCCCTTCTCAGAAAAATGGACGCGATCCGCTACTACGCGCTGCGGGGGACTCGATCAAACGGCCCTGGCGGGAAAGAAAGACAAATGTCCCCAAGCGGATACGAGCACCCAAGATGTTCTTGGAGCTCGTGGCGCCGGGTCCTTTGATCCCATGCCTGTCCGACTGTACGGGCGAGATGAGCGCGAAGACTCCGAGAGTATCTAGGTCCAAGGTCCCGTCGGCACGTTCAAAGGCCCCGTCGGAGGTCGCAATGCCCGCGAGCCCCCTCGGCACAACGCCCGTCGAGCACGCTGCTCCGCCTGCACGGTCCAAAGCCCTCACCGTAAATGTCCCAGCGGAGGCCTTGAGCCGCTCGAAGACGCGAGCTTCCTTGGAGGGGCGAACCCTGTCCGCCATCGTGACCGACGCTCTGCGGGATTACGGTGACGGCCTGGCCGCTGTCCTCACGAAGCTTGGGCTGGTGGGAGAGATCCCGGGAAAGTCCCGCTAGAACCTTAAGCTTACTTTTGGTGGGACTCCATCGCGTTGGGAAACCCCCGATGTGAGCGGACACAAGCGAAGCGCATGGGCGGGGGGGTCATTTTTCCCCACCGCTTCCCCCACGGCGGAGATCGACTTTTTTCGGCCGAGATTTCCCTCCGTCGGAATCCACAGTCCTGGGGGTCCAAGTTTCTTACGGGTCCAAGTTTCCTACGGGTCCAAGTTTCCGAGTTTCCTAGGGGTCCGAGTCCTAGCCGACGACTTCTAGGAACTCCGCTACGGCCCTGATTGCTCCGTCCTTGGCCGTATACTTCTTCGGCAAAAAGCCCGGATTGTCAGGTCGGAGCTCCACCTGCTCGATGCGGCCATCGGCCGAACGCTTCGTTACTCTCCAGCGCTTGAGCGTGTATTGCCCGCCGGTCTCGGGATCGGCCTCGGCTTGAAGCTGAACGATGACCCGCTTGCCATCGAGAGCGACGGGCGCCGGGACAGCGCCGGCCGTGAAGAGCCGGAACAAGCCCCAGCTCCCATCCGGAATCGCGTCCTCCATCGAGTGGCCTACGACGCGGGCGACGAACATCCGCTTGTCGATCTGATGGGAAGGCTGCACGTGCATCCAGCCGATGGGCTCGGGGGACTGCGAAGTCCCGAAGCCGCCGGCCGCCACGGCAAGGTCGTAAACTGGGACAGCCGTGTGGAATTGGTCGCGCTCGGGGACTTCCGAAACAACGTTCGTGCTCGGCGGCGGTGGCGCGTTCGAGTCCTTGGACTCGGCGTAAAGCGGCAGCCCCTCGTGCCGCTTGAGAATGTCCCCGAGTCCGGCCGAGGACCGCTCCTCCCACCACTTGATATCGGCACGACCGCCCGCGATGTTCTCGTTGAGGAGAAGGTAGTGCCACGGCTCGGAGTCGAACTCCGTGAGCAGCTCGCAATAGCGACGACCGCGCCGGGCCTTGGCTTTGTCCCGGTCGTCCAGGCGGCCTTTCACCTCGATGATGAAGTTGTGGAAGACTTCCCCGAACTTGGCGCGGGCGATGAAGTCCGGGAAGTACCTCGACGTGTAACCTTGCCAGTCGTACTCGATCGAGTACCCGACCCCGGACCTGTGGTTGTAAACCCAACCCACCACGTCGGACGCTCTGTCCAGAAGGGCGGCAACGCGCAGCTCGTCGGCGTTGTCGACGGCAGCGTTGGTGAAGCTCGACTTCCTGGCCGCCATGACATGCTTCTTCAAGGCCTGGTAACTGCGCAGATCCGAAGAGCTACGGTGTGAGAGCACCGCCTCCGAGGAAGGCCGTTCGGCTGTCAGGGCTTCATGCAACGGGCCGAGCAAGGCCTTGCGGACCCCGCTGATCACGTCCGGCCTTGCCAGGTTGCCGAGCGCGATCTTCGCCCCCTCCCCGTCTTCAAGCACCTTCGCGAAGGACAGCGGGATGCCCGCCGGGAGCGCGAAGGTCTTCTTCTCCAAGTACTCCCGAACGATCTCCTTGACCGCGTTCTTGTGCTGATAGCTCGTCCGTAGCTCCTTCAGCGACGGGACGACGTAGGCCACCTCGATGACATGGTCGAAGTCCCGGTACGAGGGGTGGGCTGGAATGTCGAAGCTCTGCCCCTCCTGCTCGCTCCGTTCGAGGGCTTTCTTCAAGAAAGTGTGAATCTCGGTCTCGTCGATGTCGTCCCTCCACACGGCCTTGGGTGAGAGCGCGGGGACCTTGTTGAAGTCGAAGTTCTTCCGCCAGTCACCTTGGGCTTGAACCATCCCCTCAAACCGGACAAGCCGAACGTCGACCTGCTGGCGAGCGGTTTCATCCGGGTTCTGGACGATGGGGACATATTCTCGCGCGTGCTCGATCTCGTCCGACGACTTGGCCTCGATGATGTCCCGGATCTGGTCGAGAATTGCGCCAAACGAGGGATGTTCGATTACGAAGAGGTCCTCGCTCCGGAGCTCGGCCCCCCCGTCATCGTCCAATATGGGTGCGTGCATCTTGCGGAGACCGCGCCCGAGGGTCTGCTCCGTGAGAGTCCGTGAATCACATGGGCGAAGCGGGACGATGACCTTGACGTTCCTCACGTCCCAGCCCTCCTTCAACATCATTACAGAGACGACGACGTTGTACGGGTTGGGGACCATGACGGGCCGTCCGTCCTCGTCGACGGCGCCCGTGGGGTCAGGAATCGCATCCGAATCGATCGCGTTGACCTTCTGGCGAACCTCTTCCCAGTCTGCCTCGTTGGATTCCTCCTTCTGGCCGATGTGGATCTCAACTACCGACGTGCGAGTGGTCCCGTCCTTCCCCACCTCGATGAACAACGGCTTCTTGGTTTGGGGGTCCAGGTATCCCGAGGGGGTCAGATGAGACAGGTCTTCACGGACCGCCTGACCGTACGTAAGAAAGTTTGCGATCTCGTGTGCCTCGTTCTTGTCGGAGCACAATATGAAGATGATCGGTTTACGGGGGTCGCCCTCATCTCGAAGTTGATCGCGGACTTTCTTCCAACGCTCGATCCCCGTCAAAAGCAGGTGGCTGTATTTCTCCCAGGCGTTCACGGCGGCCTGGTTGATGAGCGGAAGGGGTTCGCTGGTCTTCTTGTTCTTGGCGACGACGCGTTCCAGGATGGGCTTCTTGACGATGCCGTCCCCGATGGCTTCCGCGAGTCCGTAGTGGACGCTCGTGTGGCGGAACAGGTCGGCGGGCTTGAACTCCGTCTTTCCGGCCTTGAGCTTCGCCCCTTGCTCTTCGAAGAGCGTGGCGGACAAGTCGGCCTGGAGAGCCACACGCCCGGGATGATTGGGTTCGCCATTCAGCCGTCGGATGCACCGGATCCAAGCCATCGCGGTCTGTTCGTCTTCGCCCGAGACTTTGGCCTTGTCCTTGGCCTTCTGCTCGAACTTGGCGTGCCCGGTCTCGTCCCAGACGTGGTGGGCTTCGTCGTTGATGACCAAGAGACCTTTGGAACGGCTGAATCGTTCGACGAGGGGGCTTTCCAGCGCTTCCAGCCTCTCGGGGTCATTCCCCTCGAAGAGCAGATCGATCTGCCGTGCCCCAGTGCTCATCTTCTCGACGACCGACGCGTCCTCGCGCGTGCGGAGAAGCTGATGGTAGTTCGTTACCACGAGAGCGCCCTCATCGGGGTCCAGCGTCCGGGGGCAGGTCTCCGGGGAGTAGACTTTGAGCCCCCAGATCGACTCGTACTCGGGGGGTACGACGGGATCCGCAAAGAAGACGGAAGGTTTCTTGTTCGGGGGCGAGAAATCCTGGAGCAAACGGTCGCGAACGAACAGGCCCGGCGCTATCAGGATCGAGTGCCGTCCAAGCCCCAGGCCGGAAGTGGGTTCACGCACGGCGCTTAGGTATGCCCACGCGATGAGCAGGGACATCATCTTCGTCTTGCCACTTCCCGTAGCAAGTTGACCTCCCAACTTCGTCCAAGGATCGTGCTGCGGCCCCAGGGACTCGACCCCAGCGAGCCCGTAGAGCCCTTCGGTCCGCCTAATTCCGCGAACCTCGTACAGATAGACGAACGTTTCGACGAGGCGTCTCTGGTGGGGCCAATACTTGAACGCAAAGCTCTGCGGCGGGGTCCCTACCTCGTGAGGCTCCCGCCGGAACCAGTGGTGGAGGAGAGAGAGGCTTGTCTCCGTCAAGGGACGCTCCCCGTCCTTCACCGGCTCGTACCGGGGCGGGTCCCTTGGAGAGGGGTCCGAGGCACGTCCGAGCTCGAAGCCACGCCACTCGTCGACGAGCTGTCGGACCTGGAAGATGACCTTGGCTTGCCCCTTGAGATCGGCCCCGGTGCGCCTGGACGGCGGCGAGCTCGACGGCATCAGCGCACCTCCATCGTGACCGTGGCGATTCCGTCGTTCCCGAAAACGTCGGTGACCCGGGCGGCAACGCGATAGTGGCCTGGCTGTTCGTACTTGTACTCGGCTGTCAGAACGAGGGCATCAACTTCACCTTTCGAGCGGCGGGTCCGAAAGGACTGCCAATCCGTCTCGAAGACGGGCTTCTCATCAGGGCCGACCCGGCGCCCGTAGTCCCAGTCGATCGCCCAGAAGTCGACGAACTTCTGCCAGCTCGTTGCCTTGGCGAGCCACTTCTCAAGCTCCTTCTGGCGGGTCTCCCACTTGTCGATGTCGCCCTTCGCCTTCTTCCTCGCCGCAGCCGACATGCTAGGGGCAATGGCCTTCAGAATGGGCCGCTGGCTTGAGATGAAGGATTCAATATCGATCTCGCAACGGTCGAGCGTGACCTTCGCCATCCTTCCGGAGACGTTCTTGCTCAAGATGATGGAGAGCGGGGCGTAGAACGCCGGGATCGCCATCGACTCTATGGGGGTATCGGGATTAGAACGCTGAATGTCAAGGCGACGACGAACCTCGTCTATGGCGCTCGCCGGGATGATGCGCACTGTCATGGTGACGCCTGTAGAGGCTTTGATTTCGTCCCTCTCGGAGCCGGAGAGCGTGTCGAAGTCTGCGGACAAAACCGTCACGGCCTTGCGCTCCGTCCTCTGAGCCTCTCTCGCGATGGACCAGACTTGAGCCACAGAGACCGGCCCATCAAGGGGCCCGACGTGAACCCAGGAATTACTCTTGCGTCCGTGGAGAAGTGGTGAGTGGTCGACGACCTCTCCCCCAAAGACCTTGATCATCTCGTCTCTGTACTTGCTCCGCTGCGTCTGGAAGTCCTGCCACTGTTCGGCGCGCTGGTAGACCCCCATATTCTCGACCGTGAATGGCCTCACGTTGAAGGTGTCGCGGGTCTTCCGTGGCTTTTCCTTGCGCTCGATGGTCTTGCACTTGTCGCACTCGATGTACTCGAATTGGGGCTTCTCAACCGTCTTCGACTGCCCATGAAGTTGAATAAGTCGCTTGCGAGCCAGGTGGATCGCGTACTTGCCGTTGTCGATGCCGATCCATTGCCTTCCAAGACGCTCGGCGGCCTCGGCGGTGGTCCCGGAGCCAAGAAAGCAGTCGAGTACGGTGCCGCCCGGAGGACATGAAACGGATACGATTCGCTCAAGTAGAGGCAGTGGCTTCTGGGTTGGGTAGCCCGAGGCTTCGATCGCCTGCGAATTGATCGCACTAACGTCGGTCCAAATATCTTGAAGGGGGACCCCTGGCATCTCGTCTAACAGGCGCTTGTATGCTGGGACCGCGCCTGGCGATGGCTGAATGACTCGGCCGGCCTTTATCAGCTCCTCCATCTTCTCCGGCTTGTAGCGCCAATACTTCTTGTGCCCGAGTACCTCGTAGAAAGCGTTGCCCTTCGCTGCTCCCCCTGGCCCGGTTAGGTCGCTCAGTCGGTAGCGCCGGCCCTGCGCGTCGATGTACTTATAGTGAGAACGGACGTAGCTGCCGTCGTAGGGGGTGTAGAGCGGCGCGACGTACGCCTCGGCGCCACCCTTGTAGACAAGTAAGGTGTCGTGCAGACGGCCAAGGTGAGCGGCACCCTGGCCCACATCGTTGTGCGAGGTTTGGCGCTGCCAAACGATCTCGTTCACGAAGTTCTCGTATCCGAACAAGTCGTCCATCAAGACCTTGACGTAGTGCACGGCATGCCAGTCGAGGTGAACGTAGATGCTGCCCGTCGCGGCCAGAAGATCCTTCAGCAACAGAAGGCGCTCCCTGAGCATTGAGAGGAACGAGTCGAGCCCCTGGCGCCAGGTGTCCTTGTAGGCGAGGATCTCGACGAGACTCGGCTCTTTCTTCGCTTCGACGTGCTCGTCCTCGTCGAGCTCTATGTCGATCGCGTTGTCGGCCAGGAAGTCCCCCTGCACCATGAAGGGCGGGTCGATATAGACGAGGTCAACCTTGCCCCTGTAGCGATAGTCCTTCGTGGAGCGGTCCTTCTCGTCGAGCAAGGTGCGGAGGGCCACGATGTTGTCATTCGTCCAAATCAGCCTATTCGGCGGCAGCTCTTGAGCTCGGGCGGTCTGCTGGGCAGCCGTGATTCCGGGCAACTTGTCATCGGTCGCGAGGGCCTTGCCGGGTCGCACGATCTCGACAACCTGCGTCGGCACCGAAACCGCCCCTTCCTTCCGATCCATGCCCTGCCAGGCTAGCCGGGGCTTGCGAGGCTCTACTTCGAGGGAGAGCGCAAGGTCGCTCCGACCGGGACCAGTCGTTGCCTCGACGCTGGAGTTCTTAGGGGTTGTCGACTTGTCGGTCGTCGGGGCCGCAGGCATAGCCGCCGAGCGTACACCTTGTCTGGGTGATCAATGTTGGCTAGCTTCGGGCCGTGGCTCGCAAATACGCCAAGCCGCTCGTACTTCTCACGATAAGCGACGCTGCGAAGATCCTTGGCGTGAGCTTGCCGACCTTACGAAGGTGGGATGCGAGCGGAAAGCTGCGCGCCGGGCGCCACCCCTGCTCGAACTTCAGGGTCTACCGCGAGGCCAGCGTTCTACGGCTTCGGAAGCGGATCGAGTTGAGCGCGGGGGCGGCATAGGGATGGCTCGGGGGAGACCGGGGGGGAATCCGGCGAACGCTAGCGCACTGGTGGACGAAGACCTGGGGCTGGCGATCGGGCGTCTTCAGCGGCGTAGAGACGAAGTGAGGGGGATCGCCTCAGACATCTCCGCTCCTGATGATCCCAGGGTCAACGGCGCTGAGCTCAACATCGCGTCGGAGCTCGGAGCGGTCTTCGGACTTCAATCGGTGGAATTCAAGCAGAACGAGCACTACCAGATTTGGAAGGGCCCGATGCGCATGGGCATGACCGAGCGCGAACGACTTCAGGCCGTTCGTGGGGGTCTTGAAGACACGCGCGCCTTCCTGGAGGGCCTCATCGCCCGCTTGGAGGAGCGCCGCGCGGAGCGGGAGGCCAACCCTTCAATCAAGGTGAGGGAGGCCTTCAATGGCCTTGATCTCCACACGAGGATCTCAGGGGTCGCAGTTGATCTGTATCGGGACGAGCACTACGCGAACGCGGTCCTCAACGCGGGGATTGCGCTCGTGAACTACGTGAAGGAAAAGTCAGGCCGGCACGACCTTGACGGCGCGGGGTTGATGACGACCGTCTTCTCGAAGAACGCTCCGGTCTTGGCGTTCAACGATCTCACGGACAAGACCGACCAGGACGAGCAGGAGGGATTGATGCACCTTTTCGTGGGGGCGGTGCAAGCACTCCGGAATCCGCGAGCACACACGTTGGCGCCCGACTCTCCGGAGGATGCGCTCGAAGCCATCGCGTTCTTCAGCTTCTTGGCCAAGCGCCTGGATCGGACCAAGCGGACGAGGGGGACTCCATGACCCCGGGCAGGTCCGTCAAGCTCTTCTTGGCTGATGGCACCCCCCAGGGCATGCGGACCGCCGAGGTTGGCAACTGGTCCGGTCTGGCGCTGGTTTGCCCGCGCACCGAGCTCGTTCGTCTGGGAGCTCGACCCGAGGTCCGGCGAACGGGCGTCTACATCCTCGTGGGCCCCTCGGAGACGGCCCCCTCGGGCCTGGCAGTCTACGTTGGGGAGGGTGATGAGGTCTGGTCCCGGTTGACGAGCCACGACGACTCGAAAGACTTCTGGACCCTTGTTGTGCTCTTCGTGTCCAAGGACGACAACCTCACCAAAGCCCACGTTCGCCTTCTTGAGGCGATGCTGGTTCGTGAGCTCAAGAAGGCCAAGCGAGCCGAGGTGAAGAACAACAACGCCCCGGGCGGCGGCAAGTTGCCCGAGGCCGACACGGCCGACACGGAGACGTTCTTCGAGAACGTCCGGCTGCTCCTTCCAACCCTAGGGGTGAACGTTTTCGCCGTAGACGCCCCGGCCCCTGCGACTTCGGCGTCCGAAGAGGTGACCCTGGAGCTACGCCTCGACGAGGGCGCCAAAGCCGAGTGTGTCGTCCGCGAAGGCCAGTTCGTGGTGAAGGCGGGGTCGTTCGCTCGCTCCAGGGAAGTGGATTCCCTGGGTGACGGGAGCCGTGCCTTGCGCAAGACGCTCCAGGAGAGCGGCGTTCTGGTGCCCGCGAAGGGGAACCCGGGTCTGCTGCGTTTCACCCAGGAGTATGCGTTTGACTCGCCCTCAGGGGCTGCGGCCGTCGTGTCTGGGACGGGTCTGAACGGCCGGATCAACTGGAAGTTGGCGGGCGGTGGGATGTCCTACAAGGACTGGCAGGAGAAGCAGGTCAGCGCGGCCGACGGGGGATAACCCGGATTTACTCATAAGCCGGTGTAGCGGGTGATAAGCGCCGCCCTCGTGCAGGCGGCAAGGAGCACCGGCCTATGAAAACCATGCAGTTCACGTTCTCGGACGATCTCCACAAGCGCCTCAAGAACGAGGCTTGGAAGAGAAAAGACTCGATGGGTAACACCGTGCGCGCGGTGCTCGATGAAAGGCTTCCGGCCTTCGAGGACGAGCCGGAGAGCGGCATCTCGATCGCCCCCTCACCGCGCCAGTAGCCCCCAGACCTCGACGCTGGAGGAGCCATGTCGACCGGCAGGGGTCTTATATCCACTGAGTGTCCGGCTACGCCTGTAGCCCTCGGCACGCCGCCGAGCGGTAGCTCGGCCATGCGGCGTGAGACCCCGAAGGGGGCGTCCGAGGAGCGAAGGTGTAACCGCCACCTGTGCAGAGAGAAGGTTTCGAGGGCGCCTTCGTTCTCGTCCGGACCCGGATGCTCTGGGTCGGAAAGATGATCGACGACATTGAGATCGCTTACCGATTTCCACCGGGGCACGACTTCGCCTTGTGGTCCCTGGTTGAGGGCGAGCGAGTGCTACGGGCCAAGGTCTTTGACCGAAGGCGGAGGCGGGAGCTTTCTGTATCGATCGTTCGGGGTCGCGGGATGGTGCTGCGCCTTTGCGATGAGACTCGCGAGGTTCGATTAAAGCTCTCCATTCCCAGGCTTCACTACCGGCATACGGACTCCTATACGTACAACTTCCCTCTTCACCAGACGAAGAGCATCGAGGGCGTCAATCTCACTACCCCGTCACAGTTCCTGATCGATTCGCTCGGGCTGAACGTCCCCAAGGACATTGAAGACGTTGGCAAGCTACTCAGGCTCGACCGATGGCCGGTCATGCGGGTGGCATATGCGCTTGATGCGGACGTGGGGTCCGAGAACGTTCATCCGATCTTGCAGGCGGTCGCGGAGATCGAGCGGGCGCACTCGACCCGCGTCCAAACGTGGATCGATCATAAGCAGGTGACCGGGGTCCAGTTTGCCGGCGGGGACCGTTACCGGGCAATGTTCTATGGGAAGTCGGCTGAGATCCGATCCCGGATTCGAGCCATGCTTCATCGTCACGCCGACTACGGGGGCAGGGGTTCGAAGACCTTCAAGGAGAGGTTGGCGAAGCGCGCAGAGGGAATTGTCAGGTTCGAGATCACATTCATTGGAGCCACAAAGCTAAGAGAGCTGTTCAAGCTTCCGAAGGGCGTGCAGCCTACCCTCCGGCTGATGGCCGACGAGAGAGTAGGGGACCACTTCCTAGGAAAGGAGCTGGAGAAGTTGCGACTCTTTGCCGTCGACGGTCTCGGTGACGCCCGTGAGGGTGCCTCCGCACAGAACGAACTTCTGCGTCACGTATGCGCGCTTGCCCGCAAGTTCAACGATAGCCCCCTCGGCCAGAACAGCCGACGCACCCGCATGTCCTTGAGCAGAGTCTACGCGATGTTGGGGTACTATGTGACGAGCGCGCCAAACGTCGATGTAGTCGGGTGGTTCGGGCAAGGTGAGTCTACGATCAAGGATTTGGCGCGTGACCTGCGGGCCATCGGCCTTCCGCGAGTGGGCTATCCGTCCCCCGATGTTCACCGACGTTTAGAGCTGCTCGTCGATGCTCTCGCCGAGGCCAAGCCGGATTTCCCGCCAGCCCTCCCACCGCTGCCCATGGACTCGGATGCCAAAGGGTATACCGCCGATGCCCCCTGGGTGGGCGAGCTCGTAGACTACGATGGCGGTGAGGGGTTTTCGGTCGAATCCTATGGTGAGGCCGAACTCGACGCCGCTGCCGGTGCGGGCCAAGTCGAGGGTTAGGTCCTCCCAATAGTCGACTTGTGGGCCGCGTTTGCGCCGCAAACTCGGGGGGTACGAACACCCGGCTGGAAACTGGTAATTCATCGATGGGGGTCGATGATCGTGGTTGATCGCTTCGTTATCGTTGGCAAAGCGCTGTCCTGTGCGTCTCGGATTCACCTCCTCAAGGTAGTCGGAAACGACAGCATCTCAGTGGGCGCCGCCGTTGCGCGTACGAACCTCGGGCAGTCGACCGTTTCGTACCACCTGGCAGTACTGTGTCGGGCCGGACTTCTGGAGAGGGCGCGCTGTGGGCGCGGGCACGTGTACCGCCGGCCAGCTCAACGCTTGGTCGTCCGCCTATAGGGAGCGGGGGCTCAGGCTTCCTGCGGAATGACGGTGTGCGTCAAGATCGGCGCGTTGCCGCTTGGAAGAGCGGCAACAGGACGTACGATTACCCACACGCCTGGGTCTTGTTGATCCAAGGGCCCTTGGGCCGTATTGGGGTCATGGGCTCTACAGGCATTCATGCCATCGGGTACTGCCGGGTCTCAAGTCTTTCGCAAGTCCAAGATGGCTCCGGCCTGGGGGTCCAGAAGGACCGCATCATGGCCTGGGGTCAGTACCAGAACATCCAGGTCATCAAGGTGGAAGAAGATGCCGGGATAAGCGGCAGCTCGACCGACAATCGACCGGGCTTTCGAGCTGCGATGCGCTCCGTCCTTGAGCTCGGGTGCAAGGGCGTCCTGGTCACGTACTCCTTGTCGCGGCTGGGGCGCGACGCCCTGGATCTTCAGGAAGCTATCTCCGTCCTGCTGCATGCCGGCGTGCGGGTCGTTTCGATCTCGGACGGGGTGGACTCGGCGTCGGGCATGGGGGCGACGGTGCTGAGGATTGTTGTTTCAGTCCTTTCGATGATCGCTGAGCTCGAACGGGAGACCATAAGGACCCGGCTTCTCGACGGCCGGCGCCGTGCGGACGCCACGAACAAGGTCTATTCCTCGGAGCCGCGGTACGGCCGGCGAGTTGTCGACTCTGTGCCGGGCGACCTTGAAGATGACCCTCTTGAGCTTCGGGCTGTCGAGACGATCAAGAGCCTCCATGCCAAGGGCCATTCGTACAGGACGATCGCCGAGCTCCTGGACGAAATGGGGCTCAAGCCTCGCCGCGCCATGAAGTGGAACCACGTTGTCGTCGGGAGAATCGCAACTGGCCGGCGGCAACCGAAAAGGTCGCATCTCGCTCGTAGGATCGAACGTGCTACAGCCGAGTGGCTTGAGGCCGACCCGGCGCTGGCCTCACCGACCTAGCTCTTCTCGTTTGCTGGGCACTGGCACCTTCTCACTCGTGCTTGGAGCCGACGCCGCCTAGCTCCCATACAACATCGCTGCCGACGTTGCGCGGGCCGCCTTCATAGAACGCGGAACCGGCAAAGAGCACTTCTCCGGCCACTCTCTCCACGCGGATGCTGAACTTTCCTTCACCCCGCAGACTCTTGAGAAAGTCGTTGCTCGGGGAAGACGCCGGCAGCGTGATCCACACCGACCGGCGTGGGTCTATCTGTCTGCTTCGAACGATCGACCCGTCCGCGCCGGTCTGGGTCGTAAAGTGCGTCCCGTCCCGTCCAATGGTTAGAAAGTCGCCCTTGACACCCTTCGTGAGCCTCACGCTGGCAATGGTTACTTCGACTTCGTCAACGCTGTAGTTGCCCGCCGGATCATCGTTCTGGAACACCATGGAGCAAGAGTGTCGCCTTTTTGCGGCGGAGACCTGAAGGTTTTTCTCGGACGCTAGTCCTCGTCGTCCTCGTTATGGTTTCGGATGAGACGAAGCACGCCCTTGGCGGCCGGTCTGCCGTCGCTCAGACCGGTACCGGGGACTCCTTGAAGAAGAAACCTGGGCCTGTCTCGCCATTTCTCCATGCAGCGAACGATGTATCCGGGGTCTTCCGCATCGCGTCGCAAGCACTCGAAACAGCAGGGAAGCACCCGCAGAGGCCCGACGATCTTGCCATTGGAGGTAAGGACGGAGTCGGCGATAGGCAGGGGAGAGTCGCAGCAAAGGCAGATCACTTCGGGGATCGCCGTGAGCCCTTGGGCAGCCTCAGACTCAGATTCGGACTCAGATTGAAATGCGGCTACCCTAAGAGACATCCCTTCGTCGTCTGACTGTTCGAGCCAGGAGAGTGAGCCTAGGGTTGGGTCGGCCGTGAACTGACTCAGGAGTGCAGTCGGCCGGTCAAAAGTTTCGACGGACAAGGCTTTCAACGTTGGGAGCACGCTTGCCGCGGAGAAATGATCCCATCGATCCGCGAGGCTCGGGCCGAACGCCGATGAGACGTTGTCTCGTACCGCCTTGAACGGTTCTAAAAAGGGGTACGTCTCGTGAATCCCGCCCACCGATCGGAAAATGTCGTTCAACGTGGCGACACCAACGCTGCGACTGATCCTTGATTCTTCCAGAATGTTTCTGGCACCCAGGATGCCTCTGTAGGGGTCCCGTCCAAGAAGGCGGGCTTCTTTGAGGATAGCTTTATCGATCCCCCGGGTAGCCTCGATGGCCTCCAGGTTGCCACCGAAGGGCCGCATCATGTCGAGGACCACGCGGGTACTTTCGATCGCCTCACCCAAGCCGCCGACGGGTTTCATCATGTCGAGGACTGCGCGGTACTTTCGATCGCCTCACCCAAGCCGCCGACGGGTTTCATCATGTCGAGGACTGCGCGGGTACTTTCGATCGCCTCACCCAAGCCGCCGATGGGTCTCATCATGTCGCGGACCGCGCGGGTACTTTCGACCGCCTCACCCAAGCCGCCGATGGGTCTCATCATGTCGCGGACCGCGCGGGTACTTTCGATCGCCTCACCCAAGCCGCCGATGGGTCTCATCATGTCGCGGACCGCGCGGGTACTTTCGATCGCCTCGCCCAAGCCGCCGATGGGTCTCATCATGTCGCGGACCGCGCGGGTACTTTCGATCACCTCACCCAAGCCGCCGATGGGTTTCATCATGTCGCGGACCGCGCGGGTACTCTCGATAGCGTCATGTAAGCCACCAAAGGGCTTCATCGTGTCCTCGATCGCAGTGGTTCCGCCGACCCGGTCCCCTACGGGCTCAAGCTTACGTCTGAGATCCTCCGTCTCGCTTGGGTCGGCATCGGTGAAAGGTCTGCTCATGACTTTTCCTCGTCGCCAGGATCTGATGTTTCCGTTCCCGAGTTTCTTGCAGTCGTAGTCCCGCGAGTCCCAAAGTAATAACCGACCACGGCCGACCCGAACCCCACGATCGGGGCCAGGACCGTCTTCGCCCAGTCAAACATCTTGTCGATGTTGTCCCCGCACCGGGCACCGCACGCCAACGCGTTTGCCGTAATGATTGCGAAGGGCAGAACGACAACGACCGCCACCAGAATGAAGATCGCGGTCGCGAAGGGCTTGGCTATTTGGGCCCACGTTGCGGAGTGGTGGTCGACTGCCGAGAGTTGGGCTTCATCGGCGGGCTTTTTCGGTTGGGCGGTGAGGTCGAGCGCTGCCACGCTACTTGATCAGCACTGACTGCTCCGTGCCGTCCTCCGCCGTAAGCTTCACGTCCTTCGCGTCGACGGCATGTTTGAAAAGCATGAGTGCCCGTCGCAGAGCTTCGGACTTCGTGATCTCCAGCTTCTTAGCTACCGCATCCAGGTCCTTGTCGAGGTTGGTCCCCAAAGTGACGTTGTATCGGCGGTCTGCCATGGCTGCTCCTGATGTTGTTTATACATCAAAAATACATCTAGCGACCTTTCCCGTCAAGGGCCTGAAAAGACAGCTCTTCTGGGCCTACTCGGGCCCAGATCCCATCCGCGCTGAGTGCTGCGATAGCTTCTTGATGACCTCGAAGATGTCGGCCATAAGAACCCACCCTTTCTCGGGTCTTGCCCTCGCGCAGGTCCCCGGCCGCTCTAAACCATCAGGCCGGGACGCGCCCGAAGAGGTTCTCCAAGACGTAGACCCATCCGAGAGGGTTCCACTGCGCATTTGTGCTCAACTGGATCGTCCACTCGATCGCTTTCTCGCCCGTATTAATCCTTTCGAGGGGGATGGGGTAATGACCATCCAGCTCGTCTGGGATGCAGGCCAGATGCGCCAAGAGCCAGAGATCCTTGTCCTCAGGAAATGCCTGAAGCACGAGCGGGAGGCGCCGCCCTGGGCTGCCGAGGAGCTCGATGAACGCGACGGTCTCTGAGTTGTCGACGATGCGGTCGTCTTTGGGCTGGTAGAAATCTCGGAACTGGACGAGGTAGCAGTGGGAAACGGCGTCCACGAACTTACCGTGAGGTCCGTACCGAAGACGTTGGCACGCTCCGGCATCGATCCTGTTCCAGTCGGGCTCACCAAGTCCGTCGGCTTCGAGTTGATCCCGATAAAGACGGCGGAGACTGTCCCCAAACGTGCCGCCGTCAATATACCCTTCGGCCACGTTGACGATTCTTTCTGAGCACACGTTGCATGATCGGAGGTCGCTCATCTTGTTGTGCCTTTCAGGTCGATCATCCAGCGGCCGACGTTGACCCACCCATTTTCCAGAAGCCGGCAAGAGTCGTGGTTCCGTTTGCCTCGATGACGTGAAGGTCTGCCGTCCCCTTCCAAGACCGCCGCCCGTCGATGGATGTCTGGGCAACTTCCTTCCAGGCACCGGAGACCCGATCGTCCTGGCGACGCCTTCCGACGAAGTACCCGATGATGGCGACCGCATTCCACGCGTACGAGTAAGTGAACTCGACCTTGCCAGCGATCAGCTCAACGTTGGTACAGGGCCCGACGCAGAGCTCGTTGTCGTCTGCGAAAGCCTGGAAACCTCGTCTGGTCTTGGCCATCGCGGGGTCACCACTGGCCCAGTTCGCCGTTCGCTTCGATCCACTCGATGAACGCGGCGAGCTGGACGCGGCGCCACTTCTTCGCGTCGGTCTTCGCCCAAAGTACCGCCGTGGGTTTGACCCTTATGGTTCCGACGAGCTTCCCCTTCTCGTCCTCAATCTGAGCTTCAACAAGTTCCGGTCGACGTAGCGAGTTCTTGGCCATGATGACGGGGACCCCCTTATCCTTGCAGAGGGTACGCCCGTTGCGGGCAAGCTCAAGAACATCTCCCGCGTACGCCCTAGGGCGTATTGACGCGATCCGAGCCGTGGTTTCCTGCGCGACTCACCGCCCTTCCAGTCGGGCAAGGTGCAGGTCGATCTTACCAAGTTCTGTCTCAAGAGCCGTGATGCCTTCGTCGATATCGGCCGGCGGGGCGGCCCCTTGCTTCATGCCCTGGAGGGCCTTCACAGCCGCCAGGGTCTCCCTTCGCTTGCTGTCGAAGGTGTCGAGGGCATCGAGGATGAATCGGCGGTACTCGACCGCCTTGGGGTCATCCAGGTCGAGCAGCTCGCGGGCGACGGAGCCAGCCGTCGTGCGAGCTTGCACCTTCTCCGCAGCGAACCGGAGGTGCGTGAACATCTCGTGGTCGCACGGGTTGGGGATAAAGTGCGTCTTGCCCTTGCCGTAGGTCGGCCAGTATTCGCGCTTGCGGCGGTTGCAAGGATTGCAGCAGTAGAAGAGGTTCGCGTAGGTCGTCTCTAGACCGGGAAAGACGCTCTTGGGCCGATAGTGGTCTACGCCGTACATCTCGTAGTCTTTCATCGTGTCCGGCATCCGGCAGTAGACGCACTTCTTCTGGAACTCATCGCGCAGGAACGACTTGTATTCCTGGTAAGTTTTGAAGGGCCCAGGGGTCAACCGCCGTGTATGGCGAGACTTGGGGTACGAGAATGGGTTCAACGAAGCCCGAACTTCTCTTTCACGGCGGCCAGCCGGGCGGCTATGCCTTCCGCGTCGGCGACCATATCGGCGAGCTGCTCCACGTCCTTGTCGGTCACACGCGGGGCCAACTTGCGAAGACGTTCGGTCAAGATTCGGAGCCTGGCCATGTCTTCGATCGACGCGGCGCCCTCGTACTTTCGCGCCAGGAGCTCTAGGCGCAGGTCCCGTGCCTTCAAAACAGCATCATTCTCATCTTGGTCGGGCTGGCTTGTGCGTCGTCCTTCGCTTGCTCTGAGCTCCTCGGCCGTCGGAGTGCAGTCGATCTGGCGCTGGAGAAGAGGCACTTGACCTCGGAACCCAATGAACAGTGTGCCCTCGAACGTGGGGGACCGCTTGTCCAGATTCCCGATGGTGGTCTCTTCGCGACCGTGCTTCTCCGCGTAGGCGGTGGAAAGGGTCGGTGTTTGGTCGAAGGCGAGCATCAGCGTCTCCTACTTCGTCGAAGGGCCGAGGTGCTCCTTGGCCTTGGGTCCGAGGGACCAATCAAACATTGAATACTCTAGCTCATGGAGCTTCTTGACGACCGGCAACGTTTCCCCGACAGCAACGTCTTCCTTGAAGAAGTCGAAGTCGAGCAAGTACTCGCGCGGTACGCTGCCAGGTTGAACCTGAATGCCGTGCGAGAATGTGTAGCCGCCCATCGTCGTCGGCCCTTGAACCCGCTGCCAGTATTCGCTAATGGCGCCGTACGTGCCCGCTGCGAGCGCAGCTACGAGGGCAGGGTTGATCCATTCTCCTGCGGTCTCCGGCGCGCAGGGCACGACATTAATGTACCTGAGCCCGACGCGCGTGAAGAAATCGGTATCGATCGTGTCCTCCGCCGCCTTGAGGACGAAGCCCAAGCGTTCTGCAAACTCCTCGAAGGAGTCGTACAGCGAAGTCTCTAGCGACAGCGCAGCCGCCCGGAGCGTCACGGACCAGCGACCCTTCTTCGACCGAAAGCCATGCGCGTTGGAATGAGCGACCCCGCCGAGATTCACGTTCACATTCTTGAGCCGCTCGTGCGTCGGGTACTCCTTGCGCAGGGCCTTGGACAACGAGAGCGGCGGGGTTTCCGCCTCAACTTCGAACAGTGTGGGGAAACGGAGCTCGCAGACGGCCAGCCGGATGAAGTTCTTCTGATAGTGTGCCCGGCCTACGCCGGGGACGTTCAGCGTCCTTTGGGTCGTCGCCGATGGCGCCATCGTCTTCCCCCTTGGTATCGCACCCCTGCTCGTCCGAGCAAGGGTTTGACAACGGGCCCGCCGGATCTGGCCAGGCAAGAGCCGGGCTCGTGGGGCCCCAGGCCCTTTAGCAGCTTGCGGGCGCGATCGTGATGCAGGTCGTCCGGGACTGGCGAGGCTGGACGATATGGGCCCGCTGCTAGCGGCGGCCTGGGCCGTGGTGGTCGATAGTGATCTCGGCCCAGCTCGCGACCTCGCTCTCGGAAACCGCCGCACGAAGCAGAAGCTTGCCGCTCACAATGTTCGCGCGTTCATTGAGCCCCTCCCACGCGACGGTGTTCGGGGCGCCCGTGAGCGATGGACGGAACCTTAGTCTCACGAGCGCGCCAACCTCGGGTCCCAACATCTTCATCAGAGCGACGGCCGAGATTCTTCCCGAGTCTGAGTATTCGACCCTGGGCTCGCGGAGCTGGACATCCCGGAGGACAACGGCGGAGCCTCGCATGTGATGACGAGCTACGCGAACGGCGACAGGATCGATGGAGATGATGTTCATGTGGAGCTCCCAATACGGCGCTGTTCAAGAAGATTCACCCCGCCGTCCCCTCGCTTCCTCGGTCCGCACTCTGGTCCAGCACTGATTCGGCCAGCTCCTCCGCCTTCCTCATCGCGAAGGGTCCCCCTTCGAGAACGACCTGGGCGAGGGCGACTTGTTCGTCGGCCAGGATGAGGAGTGCGAGGTCCTGAGCGCGCTCCCAGGCCAGCTCCTCGGGGCCCTGGGCGACTGCTTCGAGCAGACTCCGGGCAGTTGCCACGAAAGTGCCACGTCGATCTTGGCCGATCTCGGATCGCCCTTGTTTTGTAGGGCGCGCCACAGAGGATTCGAACCTCTGACCTACGGCTCCGGAGGCCGTCGCTCTATCCAGCTGAGCTAGTGGCGCTTTCGATGTCTCTGCAGTTATGGCGCGATTCCCGTCCCTGCCGCCACGGTCTGGAGCGTCGCACCCAAGTTCACCGCGTTTCTCGCACGCGCCAGGTGATCCGGCAAGAGGTGCGCGAATGCGCAATCCATCTCGAGCTAAAGGCGCAGGATCCTGCGCAGGATGTCCCAGATGCGGCTACCCATTGTCGCACGAACTGCTCCCGCGTGTCGCTTCCGGCGCTCGCCGCGCCCCCCAAGGCTGACCCACCCATGTCGCACCGTCCACCCTCCATATCCCATCCACCCGGACACCCTGTCGCATCGGTTGACCGAGGTTGCCGTAGCGCGCGCCCATCCATGTCTTACCCTGCGACAGGCGAGTCGCACATATCGACCCATGGGTGGACACACGGCTACGCGTAGCCGCCTTTGCAGTCCGCCACAGGTGCCACGAGGTGCGTCACGCTAAGGCACACGATGCGACAGCCATGGGAACCGGCCGGTTCCCCGTGGGACGGCTCCGCTCTTCCTTGTGCGACACGCGAGGGCCCTCATGTCCCACAGGAGTCACATCCAAGCACCCCGGTGTCACATCCGCAGCCCCTCGGAGTCAGTCCCGAGCGACTCTGCACCAAGGTCCGTGGGACTTTTCATAGCGACCAAGGACCACCCGCTGGCGCACGCGTGAGACATCGATGAGGGTCGCGGCGACTTGCCCCATGGTCCCATGGGACAATGGCCTTACTCGGCCAGTACCTTGTGGACGATCTGAATGCAGACCGACCCTTCGCCGACGGCCGAGGCTACGCGTTTGACGCTCTCCGCTCGAACGTCGCCTACGGCAAAGACCCGCGGCCGGCTCGTCTCGAAGAGATAGGGGCTGCGCGTCAGGGGCCAGCCGACCTCTTTCAGGCGCTGGGCGGAGAGCTCGGGGCCGGTGACCACGAAGCCTTTGGGGTCGAGCGCAAGGCACCCATCGAGCCATCGCGTGTTGGGGACGGCGCCCGCCATCGAAAAGACGTGACGGATGGGGTGGGTCACGCGCTCGCCGGTGGCCTCGTCGACCCAGGTGACATGTTCGAGGGTCTCGCCGCCCTCGAGGGCGACGAGCTGCGTGCGCAAATGAAGCTCGATGTTCGGCGTCTCCTCGATGCGCTGGATGAGATACCGGGACATGCTGGCGGCCAGGCCCGATCCGCGAACGAGCATGTAAACGCGGCGCGACGAGCGCGAGAGAAATGTCGCTGCCTGACCCGCCGAGTTGCCGCCGCCGATGACGACGACGTCGTCGGCCTGGCATCGCTGCGCTTCGATGTACGTGGCGCCGTAGTAGACGCCGACCCCCTCGAAGCGATCGAGGTTGGGCAAGTCGAGCTTTCGATACTCCACGCCTGTGGCGACGACGATCGCCTTGGCGAGCACGGGCTCGCGACCTTCGACGTCGATCTCGAACGGGATCTTGTCGCAGCGAAGATGATTGGCGCTCCTTGCGATGGCGAACTTGGCCCCGAACTTCTCCGCCTGCGTCAGCGCGCGGGCGGCGAGCGCCTGCCCCGAGATGCCCGTGGGAAACCCGAGATAGTTCTCGATCTTGGAGCTCGTACCGGCTTGTCCCCCCGGCGCGCTCTCCTCGAGCACGAGCACATCGAGCCCTTCGGATGCGGCATACACCGCCGCGGCGAGCCCGCCGGGACCGCCGCCGCAGATGACGACGTCGTGCACCGTCTTGGCCTCGATGCCCTGGTTGAGGCCGAGGCAGTCGGCCACCTCGGCGTTGCTGGGGTTTTTGAGGACGCGCTCGCCCCGGCAGATGAGCACCGGCACGTCGACGACCGTGAAGTGGAACGTATCGAGCACGCCTTGAAAGTTCGGATCGCGGTCGACGTCGACGTACCGATACGGGTGCCCGTTGCGAGTCAAAAACGCCTGAAGGCGCAGCGTCGCCGCCGAGAACTGCGAGCCGACGACCACGGCGTCGCCATAGCCGCCCGCGAGAAGGGCCATGCGGCGAAGGATGAAGGCCCGCACGAATAGCTCGCTCAGCTCGGCGTCGGTCTGCACGATCCTGTGAAGGTCAGCCGGCTTCACGCTGAGCACGCGTACGCGCGAACGCGCGCGACCCCGCACGAGGGCCTTGCGGTCGGCCAGCATGCTCATCTCCCCGGTAAACTCTCCGCGCTTCTGCACGGTCACCGGGTCTTCGACCGAGCCGCGCGGATGCACGATCTCGACCTCGCCGTCGAGAATGACGTACATCGGCACGTTGGCCTGGCCTTGATCGAACAGGATCTCGCCGGCCTCCAGGCTCCTTTCGACTCCTACCCGCGCGAGGCGCGCCATCTGGGCGTCGGAGAGCGCGGGAAACATCTGCGGGCGCCGCGTCTCCAGATTGGCGATCGGAGGAAAGGTCGAGGTCATGTCGAGCTCACTCGGCCGAGAGAAACTGATCGTCCGGATAACAGTAGGCCCACGTCTCGCCCACCTCGGCGGACGCGATGATGGGATGGTGCGTGTGCTTGTTGTGGGCGGTGGCGTGCCGGTTCGGCGAATCGTCGCAGCACGCGACGTGATCGCACGTGAGGCAGACGCGAAGGTGCACCCAAGTGCCGCCGATCTTGAGGCAGTCCTCGCAGCCGGCGCGCGGGCGATGGGTGCGGCGTATCTTGGTCTCGGGGACGTGGGAGCAGGGGTTGGAGAGGTCGATACTTTCGTCGGCGTGCATGGCTGTTCCCTCAGGCGCTCTCGAGAAGCGCGACCGCGAAGTCTTCGCCGGAGTCCGTGTACCACGCGGCCACGCGGAAGCCTCCCCTGGTGGCGAGCTGCTCCACTTCGACCGCCGTGTACTTGTACGAGTACTCCGTCAAAATCGTTTCGCCCTGCTCGAACGCGAAGCCCTCGCGGCCTAGCTCGACGCGCTGCCTCTTCGAGCTCACGAGGTGCATCTCGATTCGGCCGGGCAGGGGGGCATAAAAGGCGTAGTGGGCGAAGGCATCGACCTCGAAGTTGGCGCCGAGCTCGCGGTTCGCGCGCACGAGCAGGTTCTTGTTGAACGCGGCGGTCACCCCGGCCGCGTCGTTGTAGGCGGCGTGCAACCGCGCCGGCTCCTTCTTGAGGTCCACCCCGAGCACCATCGCGCAGGGGCCGCAGGCCGTTCGCACGCGACGCAAGAGCTCGACGGCCTCGCTCGGCACGAGGTTGCCGATGGTCGAGCCCGGAAAGTACACGACCGTCGCGCGAACGCGATCCGACGGCGCGGGCAGCCCGAAGGCGGCCATGAAGTCGGCGCGCACGGGGATGACGCGTAGCGCGCGATATCTTTCGCGCAGGGCAGCTGCCGCGGCTTCGAGCGGCTCGGCGCTCACGTCGACGGCGAGATACTCGGCGGGAGCCTGCAGCGCGTCAAGCAGAGGCCGCGTCTTCGCTCCACTGCCGCTGCCGAGCTCGACCACTCGGGCGCACGCACCCACGCGGGACGTAAGCGATGAGGCGTGATCGCGCAGGATCGAGAGCTCGGTGCGCGTGAGGTAGTACTCCTTCTGCTCGCAGATCTGGTCGAAGAGCGCGGAGCCCACCTCGTCATAGAAGTACTTGGATGCGACGTGCTTGGGCCGGCCCCGCAGGCCGCGCGCGAAGTCCTGCGCGAACGAGCTTGCCTCCAGCGAATCGAGGGGCACGTCCTTCGTGCTCAGGGCCTGGTGAGGGGGGGGCATGCGAGGGGTCCCTAGCGCGCGAGGCGTATCGCTGTCATCTGCCAGCGAGCGCTCGGGGGAAAGAAATTTCGATAGCTGGGCCTCACGTGCGCTCTCGGCGAGAGACACGATCCTCCCCGTAGCACCATCTGTGAAGACATAAACTTTCCGTTGTACTCGCCCAGCGCGCCGCCGAAGGGGCGAAATCCCGGGTAGGGCGCGTACGCGCTCTGCGTCCATTCCCATCCGTCGCCGAACATCTGCTTTAGGGGTGCCGCTTCGGCCTCGGCTTCTGCTTCTGCTCCTGCTCCTGCTCCTGCTCCTGCTCCTGCTCCTGCTCCTGCTCCTGCTCCTGCTCCTGCTCCTGCTCCTGCTCTTGCGGGGCGAGGGCACAGGGCTCCTTCTTCCAACAAGTTGCCGCGGACTGCAAACGAGCTTGCCGCAATCTCCCACTCCGCTTCCGAGGGCAGGCGCGCGCCGGCCCAGCGAGCGAAGGCGTCGGCTTCGAAGTAGCTCACGTGACACACGGGATCTTCGGGGCGCACGGGCTCGATCGCCGAGAAGGTGAAGGCCCTCGCCTCGTCGAGCCAGTAGAGCGGGGCGCCGATGGCTCCCTCGCGTACGAGACGAAACCCTTCGGAGAGCCAGAGGTCTGCTCGCTCGTAGCCCCCATCGCGCACGAAGTCGAGATATTCGCCGTTGGTCACGAGGCGCGACGCGATCGAAAATGGCTCGATCCAGACCCGGTGGCGAGGCCGCTCGTTGTCGAAGGCGAAGGCGCTCCCGGAGGGCGCGCTCTCGGGGGCGCCTATGGCGACCAGGCCGGGGTCCAGCGAAACGAAGCGCAGCGCATCGGCGCTCGCGCGCGGCACGTCACGCGGCGCCCGGTACGCGGGCCGCATCGGGTTTTGAAAGAGCGCGTGCTTGATGTCCGTGAGCAAGAGCTCTTGGTGCTGCATCTCGTGGTGCAATCCGAGCTCGACGCGGTCGACGATCTCGGGGCTGCTCGCTCCTTCGAGCGCGGCGCGCATGCGCTCGTCGACCGCTCTCCGGTAGTCCAAGACTTCGGCCACCGAGGGGCGCGAGAGCATGCCGCGCCGGTCGCGCGCATGACGGTCGCCCACGGCGTCGTAATACGAGTTGAAGAGGAACGCGAAGCCGGGGTGATAAGGCGGCGTCTCCGGAAAAAGGGCCGCGAGCACGAATTGCTCGAAAAACCAGGTGGTGTGGGCGAGGTGCCACTTCACGGGGCTCGCGTCCGGCATGGATTGAATCGCCATGTCCTCGTGCGAGAGCGTCTCGACGAGGGCCTCGGTACAGCTTCGCGTGGTCGCATAGCGGGCACCGAGCTCGAGCATTTCGCCCATGATAGGACGCTTTCATGGTCCGTTCGGTTGCGCATCGCGACCCGCGGACGGCTCACGCCGCTTCACGGCGCCGCGTCGGGTTGACGCTACGCGGGGCGCGAAGCAGGCGGGCCGCGAGCGCTCAGCGAGGCGGCGGCGAGGGCGGAATCGAAACGACGTCCCAGAGCGGAGTGTGGTTACTCTGAGTCGAGCTCGACGAGATGGTGCTGACGGTCGGCTGGTTCCAGATGTAGACGCCGGGATAGGTCGTCAGCTTGCCGGTGCCATCGTCGACGACGGCGGTGAGATAGAGCTGCGAGGTCGGCTCGTTGGGATAGAGAAGGCCTGCTTTGAAGTTTGCGGCGTCGAATGGAAGGCCGGCGCGCGTCGAGGAGAAAATGAGCCAGTAGTAAGTCTTGCCGCTGCATACCGGCGCCTGGGGCGCCCACTTGGGCCAGCTGTTGGTGACTCCGGGGCTCGGCGCGTTCATGCACGACGGCGGATCGTTGGCCGCCAGCCGCACGGCCGTTCCGCCTGCGGCGGGGACGACATAAACCTCGGCGTGCGCGTTGTAATACATGTTCTCGGTCCCGGGCGCGCGGTCGAACGCGACGTATTTGTCGTCGGGCGAAAACCAGGGGTAGTACTCCGCGTAGCTCGGGTCCGAAGCTCCTTGGATGGGGGTGGCGTTTCCGCCCGCGTTGGCGTTGTAGGGCACCGTGTAAAGGTCGGCGTTGCCCTGAGCGAGCCGCCCATCCTTGGCGGCGTCGGTCGAAACGTAGACCACGGTCTGGCCGTCGTGGCTCCAGGAGGGACACGCGGCGCCCGAGGGGTCGCCCGTGCGCGTGATAAACCCGTAGCTCTTGCCCTCGTTGGCCACGAGCGCCTCGATCGGCTGCTGGTTCAAGCTCTGGAGCGGCCCCGCGTCGTTATCGAGGACGGGGGGCACCTGCGTGGACAGGTCGATCCATGCCAGGCGCGCGTTGGGTGCCGCGCTCCACGCGCCCTGCCAGGGGATCGACCCGTCGGGAACTTGATAGCCGGCGATGACGATGTGCTGGCCGCTGTTCCACGCCGCCGCGGAGAACGTCATCATCCCGAGCCACGGCTGGCTGAGCGCCTCTGCGCCGCCGGGAGTGAGCCAGGTCGGCAACTGGCCCGTATTCGCGGGATTGACCGCGGCGGCAACACCGGGCCAGGGGTAAAAGTCGAGGAAGGTCACGCTGTTCTTGTCCGGCACCGCGGCGTGGCATCCGATGCACTGGGTTGCGGGTTGGAGGTTTCCGCCCTGGTCTCGCGAGAGGTCTTCCACGACCTGCTTGGGCGTCAGCACGGAGGCCACCGTCTCGTCGCCGACGCTGAAGCCCTCGAGCCACGAATCGCCGTTCTGGTCTCCGATCGCGGCCCAATAGATCATGGACCCATTGGCGGCCGCGGGCGCGATCTGAAAGTGCATCGTCGAGGCGACCGGTTGAGCCGCGGCCGTGGTCGGATCGACGCCCTCCACGGTGACCGCAATGTCTTCGCCCCACGTCGACGCCGCGAGCGCTTGCCAGATGGTCTTGGGCATCGTCCACGTGGTGCTGGTCGTGTAGACGACGAGGTCGTTTTTCTGGCGCGGGGTGGAAAAGTGGATCTCGAAGAGCGTCTGCGCGGGATCGGCAGGAAGGTAGCGGAAACGCGGGCGAACCCAGTTATTGGGCAGGAGCGCGCCGTCTCCAGGCTCGACGATGCAAGGGCCGCCTGTCGTGAGAGCCGTAGTCGCAAAGTGGGTCGGCGCGTCTTGAGGGGTTGCCGGGGCGCCGTTTTCAGGGCTCGCGTCGAGGATCGGGGTGGCCGGAAAGTCGGTGCATGTGGGATCGCACGTGCGCGTGGTCGAGCAGACGCTCGATCCGGTCGAGGGGACCGCGCCGAGGACGTTCGAGGCATCGCTGTCGATGACGAGGGTGCCCCCGGTGTCGCCTCCGCTGGCGCCCGTGGTGGGCCCGCCGCCCATGAAATCCTCGCGTTGTGCGGACCGAGCACAAGCGGCTCCCGCCGCCGTCGCGATCGCGGCGAGCCACAGAGCAAGCCAGGGACGGAGCCTCATTCGACATGGTAGTTGCCGCGAGGCCTCCCCTGCGGCTCAACGAAACGCGTCGACCTTCGGCCCCGGGCGCCTGGCTCACTCGATCAAAAGAAGCCCTCGCTTCTTGCCGCCGTCGAGGGTGTCGACAGCCGCAAAGAGCCTCGAGCGCTCGACGAGCCAGGGCTTGAAGTCTTCGTTCACGTCGAGCACGAAGACGAGATCTTCGGCCTCGAGATAGCCCCCAATCGGAGAGTGGTGGCCGCCTCCGCCTCCGAAGATGGGCCTGCGGCTGAAGTTGACGACGTAGCGACGATTCGGATCATTGCTGAGACGCATCTGGTCGCGAAACGCTTCGGGCGTGAGGTCACGGAGCACGGTGACGGTTCGATGCGTGTGCTCGCGGGCGACGTCGGCAAGCTGGTCGAGGGTCAGCCCCATGATGCACATTCCGGTGGCGCAGCGCCCCGTGCCTTCGAGCACCAAGGGCACGCTCGCGGCGCTCTCGCCGAGCGAACGAAAGACGTTGGCAAGGTTCGTCGGGCCGCACATAGAGCCGTTGGGTTGCCACAGGACGTCGTGGTGGTAGGCCGCGGCTTCCGGAAGCGCCCAGGCGCGGTCGAGCATCGCGGGAGCGCGCGTCACCGACGACTGGATGGCTGCGGGCGACACCTTCGGCGGACGCAGCAGAAACGGCGCGCTGCCGAGCACGGCGAGCAGCACGACAATCGACTTGATGAGCCTTCGCTTCATATCCGGGATCTACCTCGCCCGGCGTCGAAGATCCCGCGGTCGTACTCGTACTCGTGCGCGTGGGCGTGGGCGTGGGCGTGGGCGTGGGCGTGGGCGTGGGCGTGGGCGTGGGCGTGGGCGTGCGCTTGCGGCGTTAGGCGCGAAGCTTGAGACGCGCGAGGCGCCGCTTACATCTTGGTGAACGTGAAGCTGTCGAAGTTGGCCTGCGAGGTCACGATCGTGAACGTCATCACGTAGACCCCCGCCTCGAGCGTGACCATGGCGATGTCATCGACGTTCTGCCACACGTGGTACATCTCGTGGCCGGGCTGGGCCTGGTCGACGCTCTCCGGGACCATCACGGTGCCCGTCGAGACGGCGGGGGTGGCGGAGAAGGCGATGGAGATGGACACCGCGGGGCCGCCCATGTTGGTCGCCACCGCGTACGTCCCGGATTGGGTGACTTCGACCGTGTACTTGAGCCACTCGCCCTGGGCGCAATACGAGATGTAGATCTCGCCGTACATCGCTGGGCCACCGTCGACGAGCACGTCGGGCTTTTGGGCGTTCTCGACCGAGAGGCCCACGCAATCGCCCCCCGTCCGGTACATCGCCATCCCCCCGGGCCAATCGCCGCAGTTGGTCGCACCCGGATGATTGAAAGCGACGCCTTGGCCGCCGACGTCGTAGTTTCGCGCGTAGATCGTGCCGGGGAGCTGCCCCATCATCCCCATGAACGGAGTGCCCGCGTAGCCCGCGGGGATCGCGTGCACCGATCCATCGGGAAGGGTGACGGGGCCGGCGTCGACGACAGGCTCGGTCGACCCGGAGCTCGGAGCTCCGCTGGCGGCAGTGCCGCTGGCCGCGCCGCTGGCCGACCCGCTCGGGGCTCCCGCAGAGGTGCTGCCGCTATTTCCCGTCGTATCGCCGCTGCCACCCGGTGTCCCGCTCGAACCGACGGCCCCGCTAGTGCCCGAGGCCGTGTCGCCCGAGCCCGCGGATGTCCCGCTGCCCCCGACGCTGCCACTGCCATTGGCGGTGCCCGTTTCGCCTTCCGTGGATCCGGAGGCCTGCCCCGAGCCTTCGCCGGAGGTTGCGCCCATCGAGGGATTCTTCGACGAGCTGCAGCCTGCGAGCGCAAAGCTGGCGAGGAGAACGGCGATTGACTTCATGCCCGCTCCTTACCATGGCTCGCGCGCAAGCCGGCTCGGCAACACCCTGCCGCGGGCGCGCAACCTCTCTCAGCCTATTTTGCTGATGTCAGCAGAATCAGGGGGTCTCGACCCGACGATCGAGACCTTAGCCGCCGGTCTCTTCGAACTCGGCGTCGATCACGCCGCCCTTCTTGTCGCCGCCTGGGGGAGCCCCGCCGCTCTCGCCACCGCCGCCGCTCCCATTCGGGTGATCGCCCGGACCGCCGTTGGCGCCCCCGCCTGGCGTGCTGGCTCCGTACATGACGGAAGCGAGCCGATGGGCCTCTTTCTCGAGGCGACCCATGACGTCTTGCACTCGGGTGTCGTCCTGCTTGTCGACGGCCTCGCGCCCCTCTTTGATGAGGCCCTCGAGCGACAAGACGTCTTCGGCAGGGATCTTCTCCTTGCTCTCCGACAGAGTCTTTTCGAGCTGGTAGCAAAGGTTGTCGAGCTTGTTTCGACGCTCGACCTCCTCTCGGCGGGCCTTGTCTTCTTGCTCGTGCTCCTGGGCTTCCTTGACCATCCGGCCGATCTCCGACTCGCTGAGCCCCGAGTTGGCGGTGATCGTGATCTTCTGATCTTTGCCCGTAGCCGTGTCTTTCGCATGAACGCTCAAGATGCCGTTGGCGTCGATGTCGAACGTCACCTCGACCTTGGGCACGCCGCGGGGCGCGGCCATGATGCCTTCGAGGTGAAACTTGCCGAGAGTCCGGTTGTAGCGGGCCTCGGTACGCTCGCCTTGAAGCACGTGGATCTCCACGCTCGGCTGGCTGTCGGTCGCCGTCGAGAAGATTTCTTTCTTCTGGGTGGGGATCGTCGTGTTGCGCGCGATCATCGTCGTCATGATGCCCCCGAGCGTTTCGACGCCGAGGCTGAGCGGCGTCACGTCGAGAAGCACCAGGTCCTTCACGTCTCCCGACAGAACGCCGGCCTGCACCGCGGCGCCCACGGCCACGACCTCGTCCGGGTTGACGCCCTTGTGAGGCTCTTTGCCGAAGAACTTTTTGACGGTTTCTTGGACGAGCGGGATACGCGTCGAGCCTCCCACGAGCACGACTTCGTCGATCTCTTTCGGGCTCTTCTTGGCGTCCGCCAGGGCCTTGCGAACCGGCTCCATCGACCGCTCGACGAGCGGCGCGATCATCTGCTCGAGCTTGGCGCGCGAAAGGCGCATGTCGAGGTGCATCGGACCGCTCGTACCGACGGTGACGTAGGGCAGGTTGATGCCCGTCTCCTGAACGCTCGAGAGCTCGATCTTCGCCTTTTCGGCGGCCTCTTTCAGGCGTTGCAGCGCCATCTTGTCGTTTCTCAAGTCGACGCCGTTGGCCTTTTTGAACTCGGCCAGCATCCAGTCGATGATGAGATTGTCGACGTCGTCGCCGCCCAGACGCGTGTCGCCGTTGGTCGAAACGACTTGCACCACGTTGTCGCCGACCTCGAGAATCGAAATGTCGAACGTCCCGCCGCCGAAGTCGTAAACCGCGATGACTTCGTCCTTTTTCTTGTCGAGGCCATAGGCGAGCGCCGCAGCCGTGGGCTCGTTGACGATTCGCTTGACCTCGAGGCCCGCGATTCGTCCCGCGTCCTTGGTCGCCTGACGCTGCGCATCGTTGAAGTAGGCCGGGACGGTGATGACCGCTTCGGTGACCTTCTCGCCGATGTAGTCCTCCGCAGCCTTCTTGAGCTTCGCGAGAATGCGCGCGCTCACTTCGGGGGGGCTGGCGTTCTTGCCGCGCACGACGAACGCCGAGTCGCCGTTGCTGGCGCGCACGACCTTGTAGGGAGCGCGCTTGACCTCCTCCTGCACTTCCTCGAATCGCCGCCCGATAAACCGCTTGGCGCTGAAGATCGTGTTCTCGGGATTGGTGACGGCCTGCCGTTTGGCAATCTGACCGACGAGGACCTCTCCCTTGTCGTCCCACGCGACGACGCTTGGAGTCGTCCTGGAGCCCTCCTCGTTGACGATGACCTTGGGCTCCCGCCCCTCCATGATCGCCACGACGCTGTTGGTCGTGCCGAGGTCGATGCCGATAATTTTGCCCATCTCAGTGCCTCCGAATCGCCCGTATAAGTAG